>Ga0068853_100003642_pt1 | contig 11812 bp, 9 predicted proteins | sample KBSCornC32_FD_65655 | JGI IMG/M metagenome (GOLD analysis project Ga0068853, IMG submission 65655) | Corn rhizosphere microbial communities from Kellogg Biological Station, Michigan, USA - KBS Corn C3-2 | ecosystem: Host-associated > Plants > Roots > Rhizosphere > Soil ... | reverse complement strand
TCGGGCGCGGGATCGGTGGTCGCCTGGTCGCTGACCATCACCGACCTCGATCCGCTGAAGCTCGGCCTGCTGTTCGAACGCTTCCTGAACCCGGAACGCGTGTCGATGCCCGACTTCGACATCGACTTTTGCGAAACCCGGCGCGGCGAGGTGATTCGCTATGTGCAGGAGAAATATGGCCGCGATCATGTCGCCCAGATCATCACCTTCGGAAAGCTGAAGGCGCGGGCCGTCCTCAAGGATACCGGCCGCGTCCTCCAGATGAGCTATGGTCAGGTCGATCGCCTCGCCAAGCTGGTGCCCAACCACCCCACGGATCCCTGGACGCTGGAACGGACCATGGAGAAGGGCGGGGTGCCGGAATTCCGGCACGAATATGAGAATGACGAGCAGGTCCGCAGGCTGGTCGATTATGCGATGAAGCTGGAGGGGCTGCCCCGCCACAGCTCAACCCATGCCGCCGGCGTGGTGATCGGCGATCGTCCGCTGTCGCAACTGGTGCCGCTCTACCGCGATCCGCGTTCGGACATGCCGGTCACCCAGTTCGACATGAAATATGTCGAGGGCGCCGGTCTGGTGAAGTTCGACTTCCTTGGCCTCAAGACGCTGTCCGTTCTCCAACGCGCGGTCCAGCTGCTCGCGAAGCGCGGGGTCATCATCGATCTCGATACGCTCGAATGGGACGACCCCAAGACCTATGCCCTGCTCCAGCGCGGCGATACGGTGGGCGTGTTCCAGGTGGAATCGGAAGGGATGCGCAAGACGCTCGCCGCCGTGAAGCCCACGGTGTTTGAGGATATCATCGCGCTGGGCGCGCTCTATCGCCCCGGCCCGATGGACAATATTCCCTTGTTTGGTCGGCGCAAGAATGGCCAGGAAGAGATTGAATATCCTCATCCTCTGCTCGAATCGATCCTGAAGGAAACATACGGGATCTTCGTCTATCAGGAACAGGTGATGCAGGCCGCGCAGATACTGGCCGGCTATTCGCTCGGCGGCGCAGACCTCCTGCGCCGCGCGATGGGCAAGAAGGTCAAGGCGGAGATGGATGCGCAGCGCGCGACCTTCGTCGACGGCTGCAAGGCCACCAACGCCATCCCCGCCGCCAAGGCGAACGAACTGTTCGACTTGATCGACAAGTTCGCCGGCTATGGCTTCAACAAGAGCCACGCCGCTGCCTACGCCCTGCTCACCTACCAGACCGCCTGGGTGAAGGCGCATCATCCGGCGGAATTCTACGCCGCGTCGATGGCGTTCGACATCCATCTGACCGAAAAGCTGACCGTCTTCGTGGATGACATGCGCCGCATGGGGCTGGGCATCCTCCCCCCCGACATCAATCGCAGCGAGGCGGATTTCAGCGTCGAGCCGGACCCGCAGGGCGCGGCCTATCCCTTTGCCGTGCGCTATGCGCTGGGCGGTCTCAAGGGCGTGGGTGAACGCGCCATGGAACTGCTGGTCGAGGAGCGCGGCAAGGGCGGGGCGTTCAAGGATCTCGACGATTTCGCCAATCGGGTCGAGCCGCGCCTGCTCAACCGCCGCCAGATCGAGAGTTTGGCCGGGGCCGGCGCATTCGACGCGCTGGGTGTAAGCCGCGCGGGCGCGTTCGGGGCGGCGGAAAATATGCTGGCGGTCGCCGCCAAGGCATCGAACGCGCGGGAAACCGGGCAGGGCGGGCTCTTCGGCGGCAACGACGTCGCGCATGCCGATGTGCAGGTGCCCGATGCGACCTGGAATGCCGGGGAGCGCATGGAGCAGGAGTTCGAGGCGTTCGGCTTCTATTTCTCGGCCCATCCGGTCGATCGCTACCGCCAGATCGCACGTTCCAAGGGCGCGCGGACGTTTGGGGAGATCTGCGCCGCGCCCCTGTCTGGCGAGCGGCCCACCGCGATCATGGCGGCGCTGGTCGAATCCATCCGCTGGCGCGACACGCGACGCGGCGGCCGCTATGTCATGGCGACCTTCTCCGACCAGAGCGGGCAGTTCCAGTCCAGTTGTTTCGAAGAAGATGGCTGCAAGCTGCTGGAAAAGCTCGCCAGCGCGGAGGACAGCGCCAGCCGCTGCGCGCTGCTGACCGTTGAACTGGACCGGGCGGGCGGTGAGGATACGCCGCGCGTCACGGTACGCGGCGTGCAGGCGTTCGACAGCATGGCGAGCAGCGCGCGGATGTGCATGACGGTCAGCGTCAGCGACCCGGACGCCGTCCACCGCATCGCCGCGCTTGTGCAGGGCGCGCGTGGCGGGCGGAGCGAACTCGTCTTCCTCGTCCCCGGCCCGGCGAACAGCCAGGCGCGCATCGTGGCGGGGCGGGATTATCGGTTCGCCATGGAACTGGGCGAGACGGTCGAGCATCTTCACGGGGTGGATGGCGTAAGCCTTGAGTCGATCGAGATCGGTGGCCGCCCGTCGCTCGCCGCGGCGGGCTAGCGCCATGATCGTCGGCACCGTCCGGGAAATCAAGAATCATGAATATCGGGTCGGCCTGACACCGGAAAGCGTGCATGAACTCGCTGCGCATGGTCATGACCTGCTGGTCGAGGCCGGGGCGGGCCTCGGCATCGGCGCCACGGATGCGGATTATGCGCGCGCCGGGGCAACGGTGCTGGACGATGTCGCGACGATCTTTGCGCGTGCCGACATGATCGTGAAGGTCAAGGAGCCGCAGCCGGCGGAACGCGGGATGCTGCGCCCCGGCCAGATCCTCTACACCTATCTGCACCTCGCGCCCGACCCGGAACAGACCGCCGATCTGGTGAAATCGGGCGCGGTATGTATCGCCTATGAGACGGTCACGGATGCCCATGGCGGCCTGCCCTTGCTCAAACCCATGAGCCAGGTCGCCGGCCGCATGTCGATCCAGGCGGGCGCCACCGCTCTCGAAAAGGAGCATGGCGGGCGCGGTGTCCTGCTGGGCGGCGTTCCGGGCGTGCTGCCGGGGAAGGTGGCGGTGATCGGGGGCGGCGTGGTCGGCTTCAATGCGGCGCAGATGGCGGCCGGGCTGGGCGCGGACGTCACCATCCTCGACCGTAATCCGGAGGTGCTGGAAAAGCTCGGCACCTATTTCGAGGCGCGGGCCAAAACCCGTTTTTCCAACCGCGCGAACCTCGCCGAGAGCGTTGCGGAGGCCGATCTGGTCATCGGCGCGGTGTTGATCCCCGGTGCGGCCGCGCCCAAGCTGGTCAGTCGCGATATGCTGTCGACGATGCGGCGGGGCGCGGTGCTGGTCGATGTCGCCATCGATCAGGGCGGCTGCTTCGAGACGAGCCGTCCCACCACCCACGCCAATCCGACGTTCGTCGTCGAGGGCGTGGTCCATTATTGCGTCGCCAACATGCCCGGCGCGGTGGCGCGTACCTCCACCTATGCGCTCAACAATGTGACCCTGCCCCATGCGCTCGCCATCGCCAACCTCGGCTGGAAGGATGCGATGCGCCGCGATCCGCACCTGCTGGCGGGTCTCAACGTGTGGGACGGTCAGGTCACCTATGGGGCGGTCGCGCGCGAACTTGGCTATGCCGAGACCGATCCGGCCGCCGCGATCCGATAATCATTTCAATAGGCTGAAGCCAGGCCTTCGCGCATATCCACCGCGTCGATCATCAGCCCGCCCGCCAGGAATACCGACCCGGTGCAAGCGAGTGCCAGCAACTTACCGCCCCAGCCGGGATATTGGTCGAGATAGACGAGGCCCCGCTCCGTAGCGCCCAACCCCAGCGCGTAGACAACGAGGAACACCTCGAATTTGGTTTTCAGAACGAACAGGCGGCGCAGTTTCCAGATCATTTGGAAACCAAAGCAACCTCTGTGCCAACGGCTGAAATGGTGGGTTCTCGTTAAGGATTTCTTAACCAACTGTAAAAAATTCCGACGCTGCAGACATGTGATGATGCGACAAGGGGGCTTGCCGGCGTGCGCGTCGCCGTCACAATATTGAGTGTAATCGATTGAGGATGGACGAAAATGGCTGAACTGCGCGCGCTTGGAAATACCGGCTTGTCGATCGCGCCTCTGGTCCTCGGCGGCAATGTGTTCGGGGTCAACGGGATGGATCGAGCCGCCAGTTTCGCCGTGCTGGACGCCTTTGTCGGCGGCGGCGGTACGATGATCGACACCGCCGACATGTACGCCATCTACTTGCCCGATGGCCAAGGCGGGGATTCGGAGAGGATGATCGGCGAGTGGCTGGCGGAACGGGGCGGGCGCGACCGTGTCCAGATCGCCACGAAAGTCGGCGGCGAGATGGGACCGGGCCTGAAGGGGCTGGGCAAGGATTATCTCGCCAGCGCCGTGGATGCCTCGCTGCGGCGTCTCCAGACCGATTATATCGACCTCTATTTCGCGCATTTCGACGATGAGACGGTGCCGCAGGAGGAAGTGGCCGAGGCGTTCGATACCATGGTCAAGGCCGGCAAGGTGCGCAGCATCGGCGCATCCAATTTCATCCCTGCGCGGTTTCGCTCTGCGCTCGATGTCGCGGAGGCGAACGGCTTGACTCCCTACACCGCCTTCCAGCCGAACTATCATCTTCTCGAACGCGCGCTGGAGGCCGAGTTGCTGCCCTTGTGCATCGAGCGTGACATTGGTGTCGTCACCTTCTTCGGTCTGGCACAGGGCTATCTCACCGGCAAATATCGGTCGGAGGATGATCTGGGGCAGAGCCGCAGGGGCGGCGCGGTCAAGAAATATATGGAGGGCAAGGGGCCGGCCGTGCTGGCGGTGATGGATGACATCGTCGTGGCACGCGGAGTCAGTCATGCGGCTATAGCGCTCGCCTGGCTGATGGCAAAGCCGGGGGTCGCCGCGCCCATCGCCAGTGTCACGACGACCCGGCAACTCGCCGACCTCATGCCGTCGATGGATCTGACCCTGTCCGCGGAGGAGATGGCAAGGCTCGATGCGGCGGGGGCATGACGGCGGTCGAGGTGACGCCCGTCGACCTCAGATCAGATCGTTGAATTCCGCGACAACAGCCCGGTAAATCTTCTTTTTGAAAGGCACGATCAGGTCTGCCAGCGTCTCCGGCCCGGTCCAGCGCCATTGCTGAAATTCGGGTTCGGGGGTGGCAATGTCAATGTCCGCATCCGTTCCCAGGAACCGCGCGAGAAACCAGATTTGCCGTTGCCCGCGATAGCGGCCTTTCCACAACCGCCCGATCAATTCGTCGGGCAGATCGTAGAATAACTCATCCTTGGTGCGCGCTAGTATCTGGATATGGTCGGGCTTCACGCCCGTTTCCTCGCCCAGCTCGCGCAGCGCCGCCGCCTCCGCATCCTCACCGGGATCGACGCCGCCCTGTGGCATCTGCCAGGCGTCGCCTTCCTTGCTGTCGAGGCGCTGGCCCACGAAGACCAGCCCGTCGCGGTTGACCATCATGATGCCCACGCAGGGCCGGTAGGGTAGGTGGCTGAAGTCGGGCATGGAGTGGGGTTCGATATCGTGGGAGATGCGCCCCTGTACAGAAACGCCGCGCCCTGGTTCAAGCACCATGGCGTCATCGGCGGAAATGTCCTGTGTCGCCCCGCCAAGCATTTCTATTTTGAAGATAGGCCGGCTTGCGCCTAGGGAGGTCGGGTGTTTACTGGACGCCGAGAGTGATGATGGCAACGATATTGGATAATAAGGCAGAGGTCGATGCGTCGCCGGAGACGGTCGTGGTGCGGTTCGCGGGCGATTCCGGCGACGGCATGCAGTTGACGGGCGGTCAGTTCACCCTTTCGACCGCGCTGGCCGGCAATGATCTGTCGACCTTCCCGGATTTCCCCGCCGAGATTCGCGCGCCTCAGGGCACATTGTTCGGCGTCTCCGCCTTCCAGATCAATTTCGGTTCCAGCGCGATCACGACGGCGGGCGACGCGCCCGACGTGCTGGTCGCGATGAACCCCGCCGCGCTCAAGACCAATGCGCCCGACCTGAAGCCCGGTGGCCTCATCATCGCGGACACCGGCGAGTTCAACCGGCGGAACCTCGACAAGGCCAAGTATGAGACCAATCCCATCGAGGACGGTAGCCTCGCCAAATGGCAGGTGCTGGCCTTCGATATCAGCGCCTTGACGCTGGAAAGTGTCAAGCCGTTCGGGCTGGGGGTGAAGGACGCGCTCCGCTGCAAGAATATGTGGACGCTGGGCCTTGCGCTGTGGATGTTCGAGCGCGACCGTCAGCCTCTGGTCGACTGGCTCAAGAGCAAGTTCGCCAGGAACCCGGTCCTCGCGGATGCCAATATCGCCGCGCTCAACGCGGGCCATGCCTATGGTGAGACCGCCGAGCTTTCCGGCCCGCTGAAGCAAATCCATGTGCAGCCGGCGCCCGTGCCGGACGGCCTCTACCGCACCGTGACCGGTGCCGACGCGATCTCGCTGGGCCTGGTCGCGGGCGCGCAACTGGCCGGCCTGCCGATGTTCTTCGGCGGGTATCCGATCACGCCCGCATCGGCGATCCTGCACTCGCTGTCGAAGCTCAAGGAATATGACGTCACCACCTTCCAGGCGGAAGACGAGATCGCGGCGATCGCCTCCGCGATCGGCGCGTCCTACGCCGGGTCGCTGGGCGTGACCTCCTCCTCCGGCCCCGGCATCGCGTTGAAGGGCGAGGCTATGGGCCTTGCGATCATGACCGAACTGCCTCTGGTCATCATCAACTCCCAGCGTGGCGGCCCTTCGACGGGCCTGCCGACCAAGACCGAGCAGTCCGATCTCTATCAGGCGGTCTATGGTCGCAACGGCGACGCGCCGATGCCCGTCATCGCCGCGCGCTCGCCGTCCGATGCGTTCGACTGCGCGATCGAGGCCTGCCGGATCGCGACGCAATATATGACGCCGGTCATGGTGTTGACCGACGGCTATATCGCCAATGCCGCCGAACCCTGGGCGGTGCCGGACATGAGCAGCTACGCGCCGTTCCCGACGACCTTCCTGACGGAAGCGCAGGAGGGCGGCCTCAAGCCCTATGCCCGTGACGAGAAGCTGAAGCGCCCCTGGATCAAGCCCGGAACGCCCGGCCTTATGCACCGCATCGGCGGCATCGAGAAGGAAGTGGACACGGGCCACATCAATTATGGCTCCGAAAACCATCAGGCGATGACCGAGATCCGCCGCGACAAGGTGCTGGGGATCGCCAGGGGCATCAGGCAGCAGGTGGATCAGGGGACGGAAGGCGGCGATCTGGTCGTCGTCGGCTGGGGTTCGACCTTCGGCCCGATCAGCCAAGCGGTGCGCCGGGCGCGGGCGGCGGGCAAGGACGTATCCCATGTCCATATCCGGCACATCTGGCCGCTGCCGGAAAATCTCGAAGCTTTGCTCAAGAGTTACAAGAATATCCTCGTACCCGAAATGAACACCGGCCAGCTCAAGACGGTGCTGCGCGATCAATATCTTGTCGATGCCCGTCCGTTGAACAAGGTGTCCGGCCAGCCGTTTCGCATCTGGGAGATCGAAAAGGCGATCGACGCCTTTTTCGACGGGGTGCCGGGCAACGAGGGCGGTACGGTGCCGGCGGATCATACGCAGCTGCCCAACGCCGTCTCGGGCTATGACGATGGCAGCCTCAAACCGCATGTTCATTCGCCGCAATCGAACTGATTTCAGGACAAAATCATGAACGAAATGACCACGATCAAGGTCGAGACGACGATCAAGGACTGGGAAACCGATCAGGAGGTGCGCTGGTGCCCCGGTTGCGGTGATTATGCGATCCTGAAGGCGGTGCAGCGCACCCTGCCCGAACTGGGCGCCGACCCCAGGAACACCGTGTTCGTGAGCGGCATCGGCTGCTCATCGCGCTTCCCCTATTATGTGGAAAGCTACGGCTTCCACACGATCCATGGCCGCGCGCCGGCGGTGGCGACGGGTGTGAAGCTGGCGAACCCGGAACTGGACGTGTGGATCATCACCGGCGACGGCGACGGCCTGTCGATCGGCGGCAACCATACGATGCACATCCTGCGTCGTAACCTCGACTGCCAGATCCTGCTGTTCAACAACGAGATTTACGGCCTGACCAAGGGGCAATATTCGCCGACCAGCCGCGAGGGCACGAAAAGCCCGACCTCGCCGCTTGGCTCGATCGACCATCCCGCCAAGCCTGCCGCCTTCGCGCTGGGTTCCGGCGGGCGCTTCATCGGCCGTGGCTTCGACGTGTCGAAGAACCTGCCCGATGTTCTGAAGGCCGCCTATCGCCACAAGGGCGCGGCGTTCGTGGAAATTTTCCAGAACTGCATCGTGTACAACAAGGATGTGTTCGCTGACTTCACCGAGAAGAAGAACGCCGACGAAGGCCAGTTGTGGTGCGAGGACGGCAAGCCGATGCTGTTCTCGAAGGGCACCAAGGGCATCACGCTGGACCGCGAGCATCTGTGCCTCAAGGTGGTTGAGGTCGTCGATGGCGATTGGCAGGCGGCGGACGTGATCGTCCATGACGTCACCAACCGTTCGGTCGCGCATATGCTGGTCGAGATGCCGTTCGGCCTGTTCCCGATGGCGCTGGGCGTGCTCTACGACGATCCCCGGCCCTCGTTCGACGAGGAAGTCGGCCATCAGCATCTGAAGGCGATCAGCGGCAAGAAGCCCGATCTCCAGAAGCTGGTGTCTCAGGGCGAGACATGGACGGTCACGCGGGGCGGGCCGGAATTGTGATGCAAAGGGCGGGCGCGGTGCTCGACGCCGACCCGCCTTATTATGCCGTCATCTTCACGTCGGTCCGTACCGCCGAGGAGGATGGATACGGTGCGGCGAGCGAGCGGATGATGGAACTGGCGGCGGAGCAGCCGGGGTTCCTCGGCATGGACAGCGTGCGGGACGGGCTGGGCATCACCATCTCCTACTGGCGAGATGAAGCTTCGATCGCGGCGTGGCGGCGGGATGCGGACCATCGCCAGGCGCAACAAGGCGGGCGAGATCGGTGGTATGCAGGGTTCAGCGTTCGGGTTGCAAAGGTCGAGCGTGCCTATAGCTTTGCACGGGGCGATTAAGACGCAACCGAGACGAGGCGAGATTTCGCGTCATGGCGCGTAACCTTCCTGATTGCCGGCGGTTGTGCTGAGGCATGACGAATCCCTCGATATTGTGGTTCCGCAGAGACCTGCGCCTGACCGATCAGGCCGCTTTGATTACGGCGGCGGCAGAGGGGCCGGTCATCCCGGTCTATATCCTCGACGATGAGACGCCCCGGCATCGGGCGATGGGCGGGGCGAGTCGCTGGTGGCTTCATCACAGCCTGTCCGCGCTGGACGCCGCGTTGCGCGCCAGGGGTTCGCGGCTCATCCTGCGCCGGGGCAGGAGCGCGGCGGAACTGATAAAACTCGCCGGGGAAGTTGGTGCGACCCGCATCCATTGCCTGCGCCATTATGAGCCGTGGTGGCGCAATGCCGAGCGCGAAGTCGCCGGGGCGCTCGACCTGATTGCCCATGACGGCAATTATCTCCTCCCGCCCGGCAGCGTGACGAGCGGATCGGGCGAGCCGTATCGCATCTACACGCCCTTTTCCCGCAGCGTGCTCCAGCACATGCCGCCAGCCGGCCCCCGGCCCGTGCCCGACGCCATTCCCGCCCCGACACCATGGCCGAAGAGCGACGTGCTGGCCGATTGGGATCTCCTTCCTACCCGCCCGAACTGGGCGACAGGATTTTCGCAAGACTGGACACCGGGTGAGGCGGGTGCGGCCGGGCGACTGGAGAACCTCCCCGATATCGTCCCCGGCTATGGCGAAGGACGCAATCTCCCGTCGGAAGAAGGCACCTCGCGCCTCTCTCCGCATCTCCACTTCGGCGAAGTCTCGCCGGCGGCCGTCTGGCACGCTGTGCGGGGTCGGGGGGAGGGGGCCGACATCTTCCACAAGGAACTGATCTGGCGCGACTATGCCCAGACGATCATCGCGACCTTCCCTGACTATGGGCGGCGCAACGGCCATGCGAAGTTCGACAAGCTGGCATGGCGCAGCGACCGCGAGGCGACCGCCACCTGAAAGCATGGCAGCAAGGCCGCACCGGTTACCCCATCGTCGATGCCGGGATGCGCCAGCTCTGGGCGACGGGCTGGATGCACAACCGCGTCCGCATGATCGCGGCGAGTTTTCTCATCAAGCATCTTCTCATCGACTGGCGCGAGGGCGAACGATGGTTCTGGGACACGCTGGTCGATGCCGACTATGGCAACAACAGCGTCAACTGGCAGTGGTCGGCCGGCACCGGACTCGATGCGAACATGTTCGGACGAATCATGGCGCCGCTGACCCAGTCGGCAAAATTCGAGGCGGCCGCCTATATCCGCCGCTGGGTTCCGGAACTCGCCGGGCTGGACGATGATCGCGTCCATGATCCCGAACGCTTCGGAGAGCGGCCGTCCGCCTATCCCGCGCCCATCGTGGGGCACCGCGAGGGCCGTGAGCGGGCGCTCGCGGCCTATGCCCTGGTGAAAGGGTAAATGGATGATTGCGCTTGGCCCATCCGCTGGGTCATAGTCTGTCCATGAACGCACCGGGCCCCCGCAAAGCCCCGCGGCTGCTTGCCGCAGACCCTTTGTTCAGCCGCACGGGATCCGGGCTTCTCGCCCGTCTGCCCGGACGCTATTTCCACCGGCTGCTCGACAGGATCGATGAAGGGCTGGACGTGGGAAGCCTGGAGGGCCACCTGCCCGACGGCAGCGTCCGCATATTGGGTGGCCGGAAGGACGGGCCTGCGTGCGTCGTCCATTTGCACGACTGGCGCGCGCTTGTGCGGCTCGGCCTTTCCGGATCGGTCGGCTGGTATCGCGCCTGGGCGAAGCGGGAGTGGGAAAGCCCCGATCCGGTGCCGCTGTTCGCGCTGTTCATGGCCAATCGGGCAACGCTGGGCGGCGCTGCGCGCGCATCCGGTCTCCCGCGTCTCCTCATCCGCTTTTGGCATGGGTTGAACGGCAACAGCCGGCAAGGCGCGCGGCGGAACATCGCCTATCATTATGATCTGGGCAACGCCTTCTACGCGCTGTGGCTTGACCCCGGCATGACCTATTCAAGCGCGCTCTACACGCGGCCGGGCATGACGCTGGAGGAAGCGCAGGATGCGAAGATCGACGCGCTGCTCGACCGGCTTGCGCTGGCGCCCGGCCAGCGGCTGCTGGAGATCGGCTGCGGCTGGGGATCACTGGCACTGCGTGCGGCGGAACGCTGTCCGGGCCTTGCCTATGACGGCGTGACGCTGTCGTCCGAGCAAAAGGCGCTGGCTGACCAGCGTATCGCGCAGGCGGGGCTGAGCGAAGATGTGTCGATCCACCTCGTGGACTACCGCGACCATGACGGCAGTCTCGCCGCCGACAGCGCCTATGACGCCATCGCCAGCGTGGAGATGGTCGAGGCCATTGGCGAAAAACAATGGCCGGAATATCTCGCCGCGATCCACCATCTGCTGAAACCGGGCGGCAGGGCGGCGATCCAGTTCATCAGCATCGACGATGCGATCTTCGAGTCCTATGCGGCGAGCGCGGATTTCATCCAGGCCTATATCTTCCCCGGCGGCTGCCTGATCGCCCGGAAGCGGTTCCGTGCGCTGGCCGAAGCGGCGGGATTCGCATGGGAAGACGAAACGAGCATGGGACGCGACTATGCCCGGACCCTGTACGAATGGCGCGAGCGGTTCGATGCCGCGATCGAGCGTGGCGCCCTGCCATCGGACTATGACGAGCAGTTCGTCCGTCTCTGGCGCTACTATCTGATGTATTGCGAGGGCGGGTTTTTGGGCGGCGGGATCGACGTGCATCAGGTGACGCTGGTGCGAAGTTAGCGCATCAAGCCTTAATGAGAACCGTTCGGGCTGAGCTTGTCGAAGCCTTGTCCTTTTCTTCAAGAA
>Ga0068853_100003641_pt1 | contig 11813 bp, 10 predicted proteins | sample KBSCornC32_FD_65655 | JGI IMG/M metagenome (GOLD analysis project Ga0068853, IMG submission 65655) | Corn rhizosphere microbial communities from Kellogg Biological Station, Michigan, USA - KBS Corn C3-2 | ecosystem: Host-associated > Plants > Roots > Rhizosphere > Soil ... | reverse complement strand
CGGGACAAAGCGCGGGCCATCAAGGACGAAACACTGGCGCACCTGGACGTTCACCTGGAACAGTTGGAACGGGCCGTCGTGGCTCGTGGCGGCCATGTGCACTTCGCCACCGATGGGGCCGACGCCGTGGCCATCGTGCATGAAATCATCAAGAGCACAGGTACGCAGCGCGTCGTCAAGTCGAAGTCGATGGTCACGGAAGAGATTCACCTCAACAAGCATCTCGAAGAGCGCGGCGTCGAAGTCACCGAGACCGACTTCGGCGAGTTCATCATTCAGGTCGCCGGCGAGCGGCCTTCGCATCTGGTCGGGCCGGCCCTCCATAAAACGGCCGAAGAGATGGCTGTGTGCCTCAACGAACGCTATGGCGAACAGCTCACCAAAGAGCCACACGTCATGGCCCAGTTCGCCCGCGGATTGCTGCGCAAGAAATTTGCCGCGGCCGATATGGGTATCACGGGGGGTAATTTTCTTGTGGCCGAGACGGGCACGGTCGTGATCGTCTCGAACGAGGGGAACGCGCGGCTCACGACCAGCGTGCCGCGGATCATGGTCTCGATCGTCGGCATTGAAAAGGTCATTCCGCGGCTGGCCGATCTCCCGATTTTCCTGAAAGTCCTGGCTCGTGCCGCGACGGGGCAAAAGCTGTCGATTTACACGTCGCTCGTCACCGGCCCGCGCCAGGCCGGAGAGGCCGACGGACCGGAAGAATTCCATCTCGTGCTGCTCGACAACGGCCGGTCGCGAATCCTGGGGAGCCCGATGCGCGAGAGTTTGTTCTGTATTCGCTGCGGAGCATGCCTGAATGCCTGCCCGGTGTATCGGAAAATCGGCGGCCACGCGTACGGGGGCACCTATTCGGGGCCGATCGGCGCCGTCATCACACCGCTGTTCGACGGTCTCAAAGAGAACTATCACCAGCCGCACGCCAGTTCATTGTGCGGCGCGTGCCAGGCGGCCTGCCCGGTCAAGATCCAGATTCCGGAGCTATTGATCCGCAACCGGGCGGCGCAGCACGACATGCACGTCACGCCGCGCGGCGAAGATCTGATCTACCGCATCTGGAGCCGGCTGATGCGTTCGCCATTTTGGTACCGGCTGATGACCCGCGCGGCCGCGCGCGTGTTACAGTGGTTCGCCCGCGAAAGCTGGCTCTCGCGTCTGCCTGGGCCGCTCGCGGGCTGGACGAAGTGCCGCGATTTTCCGGCCCCGGCGAAGAAGTCGTTTCGCGATCGATGGCGCGATCTATAGCCTCACCGCTCATTGAGATCTGCCCGGCAATCAAAGCCATCCGCGCGAAGGTCATTTTTCGTAAGCCATTCCATCCCAATGAATCTCGGCTCCAGGTAGGCTCTTTTGTAACTTCCCGATGCCCGCATCGGTGACCCGAGTTCCATAGAGATAAAGCTTTTTCAATCGGGTCATTCCCTGGAGGTGCTCAAGCCCTGCGTCAGTGACAGACGTGGGGCTTGAGCACCTCCAGGGAATGACGTGGACCAAAGGTCGAGTGTCTCCAGATCCGTCAATTCCCTTAGATGTTTCAAACCCGTGTCAGTGACGTGCGTAAAATCAAGCTTGAGGTGTTGGAGTAGAGTCGCATCACGAAGATGACGCAAGCTCGCATCACAGACAGAAGTATTACTCAGCCATGCGCACTTAAGGCACGTCAATCCGTCGAAGCGCGCCATTGCCGCATCGGTGGTTTCCTGGTCGAGGGCGGGAAGCAAGTAGGGAAGGTGGACTTCCAATTCATGGTGATAGAATAAAATTGCCAGACCGTCGGGCAGCCAGCGATCAAACCATTGAGGAGAGTACGTACAGCTCCAATAGACGTGTCCCCCCATCCGCTCGAACTCTTCACTTGCTCGTTCTCGCAGCCACTGCTGCTGATACAACGTGCCTACCCGGACGCCGCCGGCGATCCCCACCACGGTCAGAATCGCCGCGAATATTCGCAACGACAACGGAATCGTCCAACGGGTACGGGGCGGACAGTCGTCCGTCGGAATGCTACTGTCCATCTTGTAGATACCTCGGCTCACACCGATCGGCAACACGGTCGGGATCATTTAAGCCGCCGTCCAATCCTCTACGTCCAAACCTGGAACTTTTCGAAAATCCTGGAGGTTGCGAGACAGCAGCGTCATCTGCTTGGCGATTGCGATGGATGCGATCCGTAAGTCGAGAGTGCCGATGCGAACACGTTGCCTTTTCAACGACTCGAAGACGTCGCTCGCGGCGTCATCGAACGGGAGGACCTGTCGTTCCGAAAAATCACGAAGGATTTTCTCAAATCGCAGATAGGAATGCACAACGTCGCGTTGAGTTCTGGCTCGATTTAGATACGCATTCCAGCCCGTTACCTGCTCATGAAAGCTGATAATGCTGGTGAAAAAATCGGCCTCATCGTGTCTGCTCGCGCGAAACGAAAACCGACTGAATTCCGGTTCCGATCTTCGTTGGAGGATTCCAATGTGATCCGTGTCAAATAGAAACATTGGTGGCGGCCCTATTTCTCCTCCTTGACATCGTCCTCGTCTTTCGGGCGATCCGCCTGCCGGAATTCGCGTCCCAGTCGCAAAATCTCATCAAATTCAGGATCGTCCTTGAATGACCCGCTGATCTTCTCTATCCAATTTCCAGGTTTCGTGGCGGGTGGTAATCGGGTCTTCAGTTCAGCCAATTCCCGTTCAACGGTTGCCAGGCGTTCTTCGATTGATTTGGCGCTGTCCATATCAGGCTCCTGTGCGTGGAACAACTCCGCGAATTCTAACCGGCCGCTGCCGAACCGCCTATAGGAACATTCGCCCTTCTGAATTGGCATCGGCCTCGTTGCGAGATTTGACATTCGCGCCAATTCATACGATCATCTCCGCGACGGCAGCGACGCCGAATTTTCCAAGGCACTCAACTTCAGCAGGAGGCTGACGATGTCGAGACCATCGACGGACGATCATCGATCACGCGGCGAAGAGACGTCTTTCGAAACAGGTCACACTTGCCGGCCGGGCTGCCCGGCGTGCGGCGGTCCACTGATCGAGATTCGCGCCAAACTACAGTGCGCCCACTGTCACACGATTTGTGAGACGTGCTGCGAAGGCGGCCGCGGGTGAAAGCAGGTCCCATCTGCCGGGTGGTGACCTGCTGGAGTTCAGGCTTCAGCCTGCGGCGTTTGACGGTCGTGGTGAGCCATCGGGATAATAGCGCGACCGCGGTCGTGCACGGCGCTGCCCATAACGCAAGTGAGCGGCCACCCCCACTTGCGCAAGGACCAATTCTATTCGAATCGGTGCCCGCCTGAACTGCAACTCGCGCACGCGCTCACCGCTCGGCAAGCGGGATCTACTCAAAGGAGCTACTCGTACCTGAGCGCCTCGATCGGATCAAGCCGACTCGCGCGCCGGGCCGGGTAGAAGCCGAAGAATATTCCTACCGCAGCCGAGAACACGAACGCGACGGCGCCGGCTTCCAGTGAGATCACGACCGGCCAGCGGGTGCCGCTGCTGAATGAGTTGATCAGCGTCGTAACCCCTGCCGAAGCTCCGACCCCCAACGCGAAGCCCAGTACGCCGCCGATCATCGAAAGCAGAATCGCCTCGACCAGAAACTGCCGCAGGATGTCTCCCGAGCGGGCCCCCACCGCCATGCGGATCCCGATCTCGCGAGTCCGCTCGGTGACCGAGACGAGCATGATATTCATAATGCCCACTCCACCGACGAGCAGTGAAATGGCCGCGATGGCCGAAAGCATGAGCGTGAGCGTGCCGGTGATCGTTCCCAGGATGGCGGCTACTTCGGCCGTGTCCTGCACGGTGAAATCGAGCTTGTCGCCGGGATGTACGTGATGCCGTTCGGCCAGGAGCTGAGTGACTTCGTGTTGAGCTTCGCTCGACAAAGCCAGGGAGCGCGCCGAAACCAGAATTGAATTGACATCGTCGAATTCAGATCCGTGGAGCCGTTTACGGACGGCAGTGATCGGCAACAGCACGATGTTGTCCTGATCCTGGCCAAACAGGTTGGCCCCTTTTCGCTCCAGCACGCCGATAACTTTGAAGGGAATGTTCTTGATACGAATCGTCTCACCGATCGGATCGATCGTTTGAAACAATCGTGCCACCAGCGTCTGCCCGATGATGCACACTTTGGCCGATGACGACAGTTCTCGCTGCGAAAAGAACGTGCCCGACTTGAGCGGCCAGTTGCGCACCGTCAGGTAATCGGGGCCCACGCCGTACATTTCGCGCGGATTGAAGTTCGAATTCCCGTAAATGACCTGCCCGGTGAAGACCACCAGCGGGGTCGTCGCCAGAATCGACGGGCACTCGCGGGCGATCGCGTCGGCATCTTTGCTTGTCAGGGTCATCTTGTTTCCCTGGTTGATCCCGGCGCGCTGCTGCAAACCGGGGATCACGACGATCACGTTCGTGCCGAGCTGCTCGAACTGGCTTTGCACCAGGTTGCTGCCGCTCTGACCGAGCGAGACCATCGCCGAGACTGCGGCAATGCCGATAACCAGCCCCAGAACCGTGAGTCCCGCGCGCATCTTGTTCTTGGCGAGGGCGCGGATCGCGATGCGGAGGGTGAGGAGGTCCATGTTGCGTTGATTTTATTGGGTTGACCCGCTGGGATTATTGCACTCGGCTGCGCCTTGCGGCAAAACGGCCTAACGTCATCGCGCGCCGCCAAACCCGGAGACGGGCTGCAACTGTCCGGTCACCAGCTTGTCGCCCGGTTTCAGGTCGCCCTCCAGCATTGCGGTGAACCGGCTGTCGCTGATTCCCGTGACGACCTCCACGGCCCGCAAACCTCCGGGCTCGGCAACCCAGACGTGGCGGCGACTGCGTTCGCGCCGCAGTTCGCTGCGTTCTTCGGCCGACGTCGACTGCTCCGACTGCGTGGCCTGTTGCTGGTCTGACCGGCTCTGTTGTCCCTCGACGAGCGGCAGGTCGGCAGACCGGACGTGCGCCGGATTGGGGTAAAATCGCAGGGCCGAATTCGGAATCTTCACCGCGTCGGGCCGATCGCCAACCTGAAACGAGATGTTGGCGGTCATCCTCGGGAGCAGCTTGAGCTCGGGATTCGCTGCGGCCACGATCACGGGATACGTCACCACGTTCTGCGTCGTCGTCGCATTCATGCGGACTTCCTGAATCGTTCCCTGAAACAGTTCGTCGGAATACGCGTCGACCGTGAACGTGACGGGCAACTTCTGCTCTTGGGCGTGGCGAATCAGGCCGATATCGGCCTCGTCGACCGACGCGTGCACGTCGACCCGTTCGCGCAGGTTGGGGGCGATGACGAACAATTCCGGCGTCTGAAACTGGGCGGCCAACATCTGGCCGGGATCTATCATGCGATCGATGATCGTGCCCGATTCGGGCGCCGTGATTTCACAATACTTGAGCTGGGTCTCGGAATTATCGACCTGCGACTGCGCCACTTTGACGCTGGCGGCCGCGACTCCCACCTGGGCTTTGTACGTCAGCACGCTGTAATGGTATTTGTCGACCTCAGTCTCCGCGATAAACGTCTTGTCTTTCTCACGCAGCTTCGTGACCCGCGCGAGATCGCGCTCGGCCTGCTCCAACTGGGCCTTGGCGCGATCCAGGTCGGCCCGACTCGATTCCAGGTTGGCGATGTCGCGCTGCAGATTGGCCGCATGGATGCGCGGGTCGATCTTGCACAGTAAGTCTCCCGCTTTGACCTCCTGGTTGAATTCGGCGATGGGGACCGTCGGGTCGATTGGACCTGAAACGAACGAGCCGATCGTCAACGACCGCACGGGCTTGACCGTGCCGCTGGCATTGACGACGGCGACAATCCTGCCGCGCGCGACTTCGGCCGTGCGCCATTGCGGAGCATTCCGCACCTTCCAATAATTGACAGTCGGGCCATATGCGGCAGCCGAGAGGCCCGCAATGCCCCCCAGGATCACAATCCAGATCACCAGCGTTTTCATAACGACGACGAGCCCAGAGCGAACGAACACTGAAAAACCAACACTGCGATCATAATGAAACTCGACCCGGTTGAAACGCGCTCGGGATATTGAGGCGCATCCGAATCATACCCGGAAATGGCACGCCGGGAGTCAAGAATATCGGCGCAGCGTCAAGAGTGTCGAGGATCGATTGCCTGGCCATCCCTGGGAATAGCTTTGGCTGGACGACGCGGGAGAAACCACGAAAGACACGAAAAACACGAAAGAAAAGATTCGAAAGCAAATCAATGGCTTTGATCGAACTGCGAGATGTGTGGAAGATTTACGACCTGGGCGAAATGAAGGTGACGGCGCTCCAGGAAGCCAATTTGAACATCGACGTAGGCGAATTCGTGGCCCTGACGGGGCAATCAGGGTCGGGCAAATCGACGCTGATGAACGTGCTGGGTTGTCTCGACCGGCCGACGTCCGGCAGTTACCGGCTGGCGGGGGATGAAGTGGCCGATCTGACGCGCGACCAGCGGGCCCGTATCCGCAATCAGCGGATCGGTTTCGTGTTCCAGAATTTTAATCTGCTGCCGCGCACGAGCGCCATCGAGAACGTCGAGCTGCCGCTACTGTATGCCCAAGGGGTCTCGCCGCGCGACCGCCGCAAGCGCGCCGTAGCGGCCCTCGAGCGGGTGGGCCTCGCCGATCGCGTGCAGCATCATCCCAGCCAGCTCTCGGGAGGCCAGCAGCAGCGAGTGGCGATCGCCCGCGCGCTCGTCAATCGCCCCGCCATCCTGATGGGGGACGAGCCCACCGGCAACCTCGACACGAAAACCAGCCGCGACGTTCTGGAGCTGTTCCAGCAGCTCAACCGCGAAGAGCAGCTCACGGTTGTGCTCGTGACGCACAATCTGGAAGTGGCCCACGCCGCCCGGCGTAACGTCGTTTTGCGCGACGGCCAGTTGATTTGCGATACGCTCGATTTTCACGAGGCCGCGAGGGCGTTGCAATCGCCCACTGAAATCGTCCCGGCGAGGTGAACGCAATTGCACTTCGCTGCGTTTAGCCGCGAGGCGCAGCCGAGTGCAATGTCGAGTTGCGCAGGATTTAAATTGGTTGTTGCCTTACTATCCGTAGCACTCGGCTACGCGTCGCGGCTAAACGGCTTCAATATGCTCGTTCGTCAACTTGCTGTTGGCCTAATCGCGAGCTATCATCGCCTCGTCATGTCCAAATTCGCTGTCATTCTGCCGGCGGCGGGGAAGAGCTCCCGGTTCAGCCTGCAAAAACGCAAGAAAACATTTGTCGACCTCAAGGGGAGGGCCGTCTGGCTGCGCGCGGCCGAGCATTTCGCCAACCGCGACGACGTTATTCAGACGATCGTCGTGCTTTCTCCCGATGACCTCGAGTTCTTCAAAGAGAAGTTCTCGCCCAATCTGGCGTTCATGAACGTCGAATTGGCGACCGGCGGGGCCGAACGGGCCGATTCGGTGCGGAACGCCCTGGCGCGAGTCCGTCCTGAGGCCGATTTTGTCGCCGTGCACGATGCGGCTCGACCGCTGCTCGTCCAGGAATGGATCGATCGGGTCTTTCGCGCGGCGGAACAATCGGGAGCGGCGATCCTGGCGACTCCGGTCACGAGCACGCTCAAGCGCGCAAGGCCGGATGGTACAATCGAAGAGACGGTGTCCCGCGAAAAACTATGGGCGGCCCAGACACCGCAGGTTTTCCGGCGTCAGCTTTTGCTGGATGCCTACGCGAAGCAGGGCAACTTAAATCCCACCGACGAAGCGCAACTTGTCGAGCAACTGGGGCATCCCGTCACGCTGGTCGACGGATCGCCGATGAATTTCAAAATCACGACACATGACGATTTTCGTCTGGCCGAGGCGGCGCTCGATGCGCTACCCAAGCCCAAGACACTGCGGGCGCTGCATCCGTTTGCGGATGAAGAGCCGCGGATGGTCTGAGTGCGAGAGGGTTCGGCTGCGCCTCACCGCTAAACAGGGCGATGGCAATTCACTTTTTGCCGGCGCCTGTCGTCACCTCGTCAATCTTCGACAGCAGCTTGTGCAGCAGGTTCACGTCGCGCGACTCGAACGGGATGCGGCTCAAGACGCGGCGGAAACGGGCCAGGTAGCTTTCCATCGTTGTTGCCGGCTTGAGCCGCAGTTGCGACAGCGTTCGCCCCAGGTGGCCGTAGAAATGCTCGAGTTCGACATGCGTGGCCAGCTTCCAGCCGTGCTCACGAGCAGCCGGAGCCAGTGACGCCTGGTATAGCACATACGAATAAACGAGAACCGCCTGCGCCAGATTGAGCGAATGATTCTCTAACGCGACCGGAATCGTCGATTGAATCGAACAGAGCGCCAGCTCGGGGTTGGTCAACCCGGAAGACTCACGACCGAATACGATTGCGGCCGGTGCTTCGGCTCCGCGTGCATGAATCTGTGCGACCGCCTCTTCGGGCGTGAAGACCGGGTATCCCACCCGCCGGGTCCGGCGCGTCGTGCCGACCGAAAAGACGGTATCTGCCAGCGCCTCTTCCAGTTTCGATACGACGCGAATTCCCTTGACGACGTCGGCGGCACTGTGAGCCAGGCAGTAGGCGTCCTGCGCATAAGGATCACATGCGGGATTCACCACGTAGAGTTGCGTGAGCCCCATCGTGAACAGGGCCCGTGCCGCCGAACCGACGTTTCCCGGATGCTCTGGCTCGACCAGCACGATGCGAACATTCGAGGGAAAGGGCATGCCAGCTAGCCCGGAGCTTCCGTCAACAATTTCTGCAACTGCTTGTGCCGGTAATGATAACCCTCGTCGAGCTGATCGAGAATCTTGTTGGCCGAAACCAGCAATCCCAGCATGCCCCCCGGCGGCTTGAATTCGATGCGGTCGGCGACGGTCAACTGACCTTTGTCGTTGGTCTGGAACAAATGCGTGTGGATCCACTGGCCGAAAAAGCCTTTGACCTGCGTTTCGGTGATCTGGTTGCGAGGCACAAGCTCGGTGATTTTGTGGATCATCGTCAGCACGTGTCCGTACGCCTGAACCTTGAACTCGAACTCGCTGCCCAGGTCCAGGACCTCGGGGGCCTTGGTAAACGCCAGGCCCAGCTCGGGAGGGGATATTTTCGCGATATTTTCAGGCCGCAGTAAGAATTCGTAGGCCCGCTCCTGCGGACAGTCAATAATAACGCTGGTTTCGTAGACGGGCATACGGATACTCTGGGTGCGGCTTTCGTTGGGCGCTGGCGAAATTTGTCTGCACGCAATCTTAACGGGACGATTGCGATTTTCCCATCGACTCGTGGGAGGCTATTTGCCCTTCGCTGCCGGCGACGGATCATCACTGCCGGGGACGACTTGCAGCAGGTCTTTGCTGGTAATCGACGGGCACCAGTATTTCTCGATGTGCTCGACTGCCAGTTCGGTCCCGCGCTGGTGGCTCACGTAGGGCGCCTTGCGGGGATCGTACATGGCATCGGTCAGGTCGCGGCACAGAACCACATTCTTGCCCAGTTTGACCATCTGCCGAATACCGAACGATCTTCCCAGCACGCAATAGTGCGTGTGGACGCCCATGAGAACCACGTTGCGGATTCCGAGTTGTTCTAGAAAGTTGTAAATCTCGGTGCCACTATCACTGACCCCGTCGTAGCCCACGATCTTGATCGCCGCGTGCTGCCGGCGGCCGGTGGGAGTATCGCCGGCATAAACCGGATCGTCGCAGCCGTCTTCAACTTTGCTGGAATAGGGAATCGGATAATCGGCCTCGCGCGCCGAGTCGAGGTAACACCAGCTCTCGATTGGCACCGGCGGTTTGACGCTGGGCGCCGCCTTCACGCGCTGGCGTTGCTGAGTGGCTTCGTAAAAAGGAATGCCCGAGCTGGGGGAATGAATGATTTGCGCTCCCAGCGACCGTGCCGCGAAGACGACCCGGTTCATTTCCGGCGCCATCGCGTCGACGCGCTGCGCCGACATCTGGCAGGGATGGTCCTCCCACATGTCGCAGATGATGATGACGGTTTCCGAAACGCGCCAATCGGTTTCGCGTTCGACGACCTCAAATCTGCCGCTCTTGGGGGCCGTCTCTTTGCGCTCGCGCAGGTGCAGGCGAAACGTTCCAGGCACGGCCGGCCGATTAGGAATCGCGGGCGGATCGGCCCACAGATCGGCTTGGAAGACGCCGGCAACCAATCCAATCATCGTCAATGCGAATGCCTTTAACCGAATTTTAGACATGAATATCTCCTGAAACCCGTAAGAACGAAGAGTGTTGGCAATACCACGGATAAAAATGCCCAGCGAGGCCCGGTCGAATTCAGTGTTTAATCCGTGTTCCATCCGTGGCTTACGATCATTTTATTAACCCAGTGCGGTCAAGGGGAAACTCTCGCAGCTTAGTCACTTGAGATTGCGTCTGGCAATCGACCCCAGGGAGCGGTACTCTGGTGCGAACTTCGACAGCAACAGCATAAGGATCCTCGATGCAGCCGGAATGCCTGAAAAATCGCTTGACTAACGGAGAGCGTGACTTCTTCAACTCGAACGGCTACCTGATTATCGAGAACGCCCTTGATGCGGCGACGACGCAGAAGCTGATCGCCGCGGTCGATCGCATCGACGCTCGCGAGCGGACGCCTGACAACCGCAAAAAGCTGCTGTCGGTCACGAACATCGTCCACGAAGATCCGGCGCTCGTGAGTCTGATCGACTGGCCGACGACGTTTCCTAAAGTCTGGGGGATCCTGGGCTGGAACATTTACCTCTATCATTCGCACATCGACGTGACGCCCCCCGCCGATGCAGCGGCACTCGCGTGGCGCGTCGCCTGGCACCAGGACAGCATGCGCGTCAACGACGAAATCGAATCGAATCCACGCCCGCGGCTGTCGCTCAAAATTGGATTCTACCTGACCGATGTCAGCTCGCCCGATCGCGGCAACACGCTGATCGTTCCCGGCTCGCACCTGCAGAATGAAATCGATTGTCCCGCGGACGGCGTGTCGAATCCCGCCGGGAGCGAGCCGTTGTGCGTCAAGCCGGGGACGGCTGTGTTCATCGACCGGCGGATCTGGCATTCCCGCAGCCCGAACCTGTGCGATCAGACCCGCAAAGTGGTCTGGTTCGGCTACAGCTACCGCTGGTTGCGTCCAAAAGATCCGATGACCGTTTCACACCTGTATCCGCAGCTCGACCCGATAGCCCGGCAGATCCTGGGCGACAACCGATCAGCCAACGGCACCTATGATCCGGTCGACGCCGACGTTCCATTGCGAACGTGGCTGCGGGAAAACTGTCCCGAGGACGCTGAGCGGTCGTTCCACGGTCGCTCCCAGGCGCGGCCGCCCGCGATGATTCGTGGGAAGAATTTGGGGCGACAATGAGTGTCGGCAGGGTTTTAAAAAACCTGCTCTGTTGAGCACCCAAGTGACAACCAGACTGAGCCGGGCAGTCGGAGTAAGCCCTTCGCAATATGGACGAAAGCACATCGTCCAACATCGGTGGCTCTTTCAATCCTATAATTACCGCTCGGGAACTGCCAATTCTTCTGGCCGCGCAAGCAAATGTTGGAAGACATTGCGCTCGAACGCGAAAAGTAGCTGTTAAACAGCGACCCGGGCAGCGAAAGCCTTAAAGAGCCACAGATTGAACACTGACAAAACACGGATTACGAATGCAATTGCGATTCCATGTTTAATCCGTGTTTCATCCGTGGCTAAATTTCGTCGCCACCCTCCCGTGTGATAGCAAACCATGCAGACTGGGCTCGGGTCTCGGAGAAACCCTGCGACACTATTTCGGTTCGACAGTCACAAACACCGGTGCGCCACACAGGGTGTGCTTCATCACGAAATTGATCGAGATGTGGGCCATCACGG
>Ga0068853_100003637_pt1 | contig 11821 bp, 11 predicted proteins | sample KBSCornC32_FD_65655 | JGI IMG/M metagenome (GOLD analysis project Ga0068853, IMG submission 65655) | Corn rhizosphere microbial communities from Kellogg Biological Station, Michigan, USA - KBS Corn C3-2 | ecosystem: Host-associated > Plants > Roots > Rhizosphere > Soil ... | reverse complement strand
CCGGAGGGTTTCCGCAAGAACGCCTATCGCAAGTTCAATATCAGGAATCCCGAGACCGTCCCCGGCGACGATTTCGGGATGATGCGCGAGGTGCTGGGTCGCCGTTTCGCGCGGCTGGAGAAGGAAGATCCCGACCGGCAATCGGGCGAATGGCCGGATCTGCTGCTGATCGACGGCGGCAAGGGCCAGATCAGCGCGGTCTGCGAGACGATGGAGGATATGGGCGTCCATGACGTGGCGGTGATCGGCGTCTCCAAGGGGCCGGATCGCAATGCCGGGCGCGAGCATTTCCATTTTCCCGACGGGCGGGAGATCACCCTGCCGACCAATTCGCCGCTGCTGTTCCATATCCAGCGGCTCCGCGATGAGGCGCATCGGTTCGCGATCGGTGCCCATCGGACGAAGCGGGCGAAGACGATGACGGCCAGTCCGCTTGACGAGGTGCCCGGCATCGGCCCGGCCCGGAAGCGTGCACTGCTGATGCATTTCGGCACGGCACGGGCGGTGCGGGAGGCATCGCTCGCTGATATCGAGAAGGTGCCGGGCGTTTCGAAGGCGACCGCACGCACGGTTTACGATTATTTTCGAGGAAGCCGCTAAGGCGGCACCATGGCGACGAATGTCCTGCTGACGATCGATACCGAGCTGATCTGGCGCTCCAATTTGGAGCGGGCCAACTGGCAGGACATGTTCGCGCGCTCGTACAATCCCGCCGGGGTCGGCGTGCCCTACCAGCTGCGCGAGCTTGCGGAGCATCGGCTTAAGGCGGTGTTCTTCGTCGATCCGATGCCGGCGCTGCATTTCGGGATCGAGCCGCTCAGGCGCATGGTCGCGCCGATCCTGGAGGCGGGGCAAAGCGTCGAGCTTCACCTGCATCCGCAATGGGCCAGTCTTGAGGACGGCAAGCCGACCCGTTCCTTCGAGCTGATCGATTATAGCGAGGCCGAGCAGCGCGACCTGCTCGAACGCGGCATCGCGCTGCTGGTTGAGGCCGGCGTGCCGCGTCCGATCGCCTTCCGCGCGGGCAGCTATGGGGCCAATGATGCTACCCTCAGGGCGCTGGCCTCGCTCGGCATCCGCTACGACTCAAGTCACAATGGCACCGCGCATCCCTGGCCCAGCATCATCTCGCTGCCCGTGGAGGCGATAGCACCCGTCCGACACGAGGGTGTGACTGAAATCCCGGTGACGACGATCGCCGAGCCCGCTGGTTTGCGGCACATGCAGATTTGCGCCCTCTCTTACGCCGAAATGGGCGGTGCGCTTCGTCATGCGGCGGATCAGGCGCATCCGGTGGTTACGATCGTCGGCCATAGTTTCGAATTGGCCGCGCGGAACGGGCTGCGGGCCAATCGGGTGCATCTGAGCCGTTTCGAACGGCTCTGCGCATTCCTCGATCGGAACCGCGACGCGATGCCAACCCGCACCTTCGCCGATCTCGAACCGCTGCCTTTGAACGTTGACGCCCATGCGTTTCGGAACACGCTGCCGCAGCGTCTGACCCGGCGGGTGGCGCAGGCCTGGTCAAACTATGTCGAGGAACGCGGCTGATGAGCGCGGTGGTCCGCTATCCGCTCAAATTTCAAGTCGGGGCGCGGACGCTGTTGTCCGTTCGTCGCCCGCTGATCCGGATCGCATTCTCGCTGGACATGGCTCAGGCGGCGGAAGCGCCGAAATTTCCTCCGATTGGAGAGGCGGCGGGATTTGTCGTCACGTCCATTCCCGAGATGCTGATCGATGCCCTGTCGGCAGGCGGTCTCGCGGTGCATATCCGGCAGCGCTACACACGGTACTTCGCCGATTTCAGCGAAGGCTTCGACGCCTATATGGCGCATTTCTCCGGCAAGAGCCGTGCGACGCTCAAGCGCAAGCTCAAGCGCTATGCCGAACTTTCCGGCAGTAGAGTCGATGTGCGCTGTTACCGCACGGCGGACGAGATGCCGGCGTTCGTCGAGGCAGCCTCGCTGGTGTCGCGCAAGAGCTATCAGCACCGGCTGCTCGATGCAGGCCTGCCCGAGGGCGACGCTTCTCGCGTGGAAATGGCGAAGCTTGCCGCCGCCGATCAGGTCCGGGCTTTCCTTCTGTTCAGGGCTGGGGAACCGGTGGCCTATCTCTACATGCCGGTTGCGGGCGACACGCTGATCTACGCCTATCTTGGTTATGATCCTGAGGAGGCGGAGCTTTCGCCCGGCACCGTGCTTCAGATCGAAGCGATCCGGATGCTGGCGGAGGAAGGGCGTTATGGCCGGCTCGATTTCACCGAGGGGGAGGGGCAGCACAAACGGCTCTTTTCCACCGGCGGCATTGCCTGCGCGGATGTGTTGCTGCTCCGCCCGACGTTGGGAAACCGGGTGCTGATCAGTACGCTGCAGGGCTTTGACGGGGCAGTGGCGCAGCTCAAGCGGCTCAGCACCGCGCAGGGCTTCGGCTGGCTGAAGGCGTTGCGGCGGTAGCGCTTCACGCCGGCCTGTAATAGGCACGGCACCATGCACATCACCGGAGAGGCTATCGTCTGCGCGGTCCTGCCGCATGGCGAGCATGGCGCCGTCGCGCGCGTGCTGACGCCGGCGGACGGGTTGCAGGCAGGCTATGTGCGCGGCGGGCGCTCGCGGCGTCTGCGGCCCGTGCTCCTGCCGGGAAATGTCGTCCAGGCCGAGCTTCGCGCCCGGACCGATAGCCAGCTTGCGTCGCTGACGGTGGAGTTGGTCCACAGCCGGGCGCCGTTGCTCGGCGAGGCGCTGGCAGTGGCGGCAATCGACTGGGCGACGGCGCTTACCGCCGTCGCCTTGCCTGAAGCACAGCCTTATCCGCGACTGTTCAGCGCGCTGGCCGGCGTACTGGATGCGATCGAGGCGGCGCCGGCAGCGCGGGGCTGGGCGGTAGCGCTGGCACGCTACGAACTTTTGATCCTCGCCGAGCTTGGTTTCGGGCTGGATTTGTCGGCTTGCGTCGCGACCGGGACGCAGGAGCAACTCCGTTGGGTATCGCCCAGGAGCGGTGGCGCGGTGAGCCTGGATGCGGGAATGCCTTATGCGGACAAGCTGTTGCCATTACCTGCTTTTCTTGTCGAAGGCGGCAGCGAAGGCAGCTGGGATGACATCATGGACGGCCTGCGGCTGACAGGATTCTTCCTCGATCGGGATCTGCTCACGGAACGGCGCGGACTGGTGCTCGATGCGCGTATCCGGCTGGTCGAGCGGCTGCGCGCCATCGTCGGATAGTTGCAAGCCGTCTCCGGTCAGGGCAAGAGCGCCGCCGCGAAAGGATCAAGCATGACATTGATAGCGGTTTTGCCGGGTGACGGGATCGGGCCGGAAGTGACGGCCGAGGCCATGCGGGTATTGAAGCAGGTGTGCGGCGATCGGCTGAGCTTCGAAGAAGGGCTTGTCGGTGGCTCGGCTTACAAGGCCAAGGGACATCCGCTCCCGCCCGAGACACTGGAACTGGCGAAGCGCGCCGACGCGATCCTGTTCGGCGCCGTGGGTGATCCCGATTGCGATTCGCTTGAGCGTGCGCTGCGCCCTGAGCAGGCGATCCTTGGCCTGCGCAAGCACCTCGCGCTGTTCGCCAATCTCCGTCCCGCCAAGCTGTTTCCCGAACTGGCGGATGCGTCTGCGCTTCGGCCGGAGGTTGCGAAGGCGATCGATCTCGTCATTATCCGCGAGCTCAATGGTGACGTCTATTTCGGCGAGAAGGGCATGCGCAAGACGGCCAGCGGACGCCGCGAAGGCTATGACGTCATGTCCTACAATGAGGATGAGGTGGCGCGCATCGCCCGCACGGGCTTCGAGACGGCGCGGGCACGGCACGGCAAGCTCTGCTCGGTCGATAAGGCCAATGTGCTCGAGACTTCGCAGCTCTGGCGTGACGTGGTGATCGAGGTTTCGGCCGAATATCCTGATATCGCGCTCAGCCACATGTATGTCGACAATGCCGCGATGCAGCTGGTATGCAATCCCGGCCAGTTCGACGTTATCGTCACCGGCAATCTGTTCGGTGACATATTGTCGGATCAGGCGTCAATGTGCGCTGGATCGATCGGGATGCTGCCGTCCGCCTCGCTCGATGCGAACGGCAAGGGGCTTTACGAGCCGATCCACGGCTCCGCGCCGGATATAGCCGGGCAGGGCAAGGCGAACCCGCTGGCGACGATCCTCTCGGCTGCGATGATGCTGCGCTATTCGCTCAAAATGGCTGATGAGGCCGACCGGATTGAAGCGGCGGTGGCGAAGGCGCTGGCTGGAGGCGCGCGGTCTGGGGACCTTGGCGGATCGCTCAACACGACCCAGATGGGCGATACGGTTATCGCGCAGCTATAAAATGCAGTTGTTCCCCAGCGAAAGCTGGGGTCCAGCCATGCGCGTGACACCCGACCCCAGCTTTCGCTGGGGAACGATTCAACATGAACAAACTGAACGCCAGCGCGATCAGCCTTCGTAGCGGAAGCCGATCCAGAATATCCGGGGCGTGCCGTAGTCGATCGATCCGGCGGCGTTGCGAGTCATCACCTTCTTGTCGAAGATGTTCTCGGCGCGGCCGATCAGCGTGAAGCCGTGGCCGACGGGCAAGCGGGCAACGCCGTCCATGGTCACGGCGCCGCGCAGGGCATCCGTCTGCAGGTCGTCCTCATATTGCTTGCTGACGTAGCGCAGCGTCGTGGCGAGCGAGGGGCCGTCCTTCGGCGACCAGCTCAGGGTAGCGCTGGCGGCGTGGCGCGGGCTTTGGGCGGGCACGAACCCATCGAACGTGAGGCCGGGCGCTTTCACCTTGTTGTGGCTGTAGGCGTATGAGGCGGAGAGCGCGAATGCGCCGAGATGCCCGTCAGCCGAGAGTTCCAGCCCCTGTGCGACGACGGCCTTCACATTTTGCCGTTCGCGCAGATTGGTGCCGATGGTGACGTTGGCGATGGCATTGTCCAGCCGATTGTAGAAGCCGGTGATACCGACCTTGATCGCATCCCCTAGGGCGAGATCCGCTCCGGCCTCGAACCCCTTCAGCTTTTCCGGGTTCAGATTTGGGTTGGCGCGGGTCATCACAGGGAAGACCATAAAACCGCGATAGAGTTCGTTGAGCGTCGGAAGGCGAAAGCCGGTGTAGGCGGCGGCGCGTAACGCAAGATGGTCAGTGACGTGGAACAGGGCACCGCCGCGGCCGGAAAATTCCCAGCCGTTGCGATCGGCGAAGTTTGATGTCGCGGTCACCACGCCGCTGGGCGAGATCGACTGGGTGATGCCATTGTCGATCGACCAGCGGTCGCCGCGCACGCCACCGGTAAGCACGAGATTGCCGATCGTCCAGTCATCCTCGGCAAAGACGCCAAGGGTCGTCTGCTCACCCCTTGCCCTGCGACGGACGGTGAGCGGATTGGTCGGAAGGTTGGCGTTGTAGGCATCCTCTAGCATCGTGCCGTTGGCGAGGCGCGTGTCGGCGCCCAGCCGGAGAACGTGATCGGCGCCGACCGGCGGGCGCAGCTCGATCTTGCCGCCGATCCCCGTGGAAGGCGTGCTGCGCTGGTCGAGCGATTTGCGAAACGGAGGCGCGGAGCTGATCACGACGTTGGAGAAATCGCGCGCCTGCACATAGGCCAGCGCATCCACTTGCCAGGGGCCGCGCGAGATCAGGCGGATGCTGGCGTCCTGACCTTCGCTCGAACTGTCGGCGCCGCGAAAGCGCAGCGTCCGGTTGTCGCGGAACACTGATATGCGAGCCTGAAGCTCGACCGATGAACTCAGCGGCGCCACGGCCCGCAGGTTCGTCGACCAGCTGTCATAGGCGGCGGGCACGGTCGCGGCGACACGCTGTAAACCGGGTGTGGTCAGGAAACCGTCGCTGCGATCCCAGCGGCCGGACAGCGAGACGAAGCCCTTACCGACATTGGGCGAGAGGCTGGCCGAAAGCTGGCTCGAATCCTTGCTGCCATAGAAACCGGCGGCGGAGAAAAAGGGCAGGTCGTTGCGGTCGGCGCTGGCCAGTTCGATGGTTCCGGCCACGGCGCCTGCGCCGAAGGCCCCCGAACCGCCGCCCCGCGTGATCCGGACGACCGAAAGCCGGTCCGGCACCAATGCGTTGAACGGGATATAGCCGAAGAACGGATCGGCGAGCGGCACGCCGTCAAGCAGCATCAGCGTCCGGCTCGATGCATTGCCGCCGAGCGCACGCAAGGTGGCGCCCTGCGCCGAGGGATTGGCCGAGCGACTGTCCGAACGGCGGAATTGCTGGAATCCCGCCACATCGCCGAGGACATTTTCCAGCAGCCCCGAAGCACTGTTCCGGAGCCGCTCGCGATCGATCACCACCGAGCCATAAGCGGGCGTGCCCGGCGGCAGCGGCAGGCCTTGGCCCAGAACGACGATGTCGGCACCACCAGGTTCGGCGGTCTGTGCGGAAGCGGCGCCGGCTGCCGATAGTGCCAGCAAGGCAAGTGCGATCGTTGGTTGTCTGGGCATCGAAGATCTTTCGGGGAGAAGCGTTTCAATTCGGAGCAGCGTTAACCCAGTTGGGATTTCGCCAGAAGGTTAGCGATGCGTTAATGATTGGCCATGGAGCGAATCCAGTCCGTCCCTGTCGAAGCTGCCAGGCATCCGTTCCGGCGCACGCGTCCTCTGCCTGATCTGGAACCGGCGGGCCAAGCCCGGTCGATGCAGGAAGATCTCGCCTTCTTTCTGGTCAGCTTCGCGTCGGCTTTCATCATCCTCTACGGCTTCGTCCTCTAGTCGCAGGCCTTGTGAAGCCGCCAGGCCAGCCAGGCCGCAATCGTACTGGCGGCTGCGACAATCAGCAGGGTGCTGGCCACCGACACGCCGAAATAAAGCAGCAGCGCGAGGATGATCGCCGCAAGCACCATCGCGCCCGAATTGACGATGTTGTTGGCCGCGACGGTGCGGGCGGTCTGATCCTTCGGGACGGTTGTGGTCAGGAATGCGTAGAGTGGCACCACGAACATGCCGCCGGCGACCGCGACCCCGAACAGGTCGAATATGAGACGGTCGGCAAGGCCGATCTTGATGAATTCGGAAACGGTGATGAGGTTTTGCGGGTCGGCTGGCGGCCATCGTGTCACGGACCAGTAGAGATCGAGGACAAACAACCCCATCACCAGGGCCGAGATCGGCGAGAAGCGCGCTGAAACCTTGCCCTGGAGCATTCGGTTGATCACGATCGAGCCGACCGCGACGCCTACTGAGAATACCGCTAGCGCCAGGGTTGCGACCGTCTCGTCAGCGCCGAGGATGTTCTTGACCAGCGGCGGGAACTGCGCGGCGAGGATGGTGCCCATCGCCCAGAAAAAGCTGATCGAGATGATCGCCAGGAAGAGATGGCGGATATGCATCGTCGCCGACACCAGCCGGATCGATGAGCGGATGACGTGCAGGTCGATCAGCTGGTTGGGCACTTCGGGCGGGGCGGCTGGCACCATGCCGCCGGTGAGCCGGCCAACAAGACCGAGCCCGACGACCAGCGCCGCTATCGTCCAGGCGGGGATGTCGCCGGCATTGATCGCGCCTTGCAAGCCGCCGCCGACGATCGTGCCGATGAGGATCGCGATATAGGTGGTCGCCTCGACCAGGCCGGTGCCGGGCAATACTTCATCTGCTTCCAGATGCTGCGGCAGGATGGCGTATTTGATCGGGCCGAAAAAGGCCGAGTGCACGCCCATCGCAAACAGCGCCAGCAGCATCAGCGGGATCGAATGGATGACGAGCCCAAGCCCGCCCACGCACATGATGGCGATCTCCGCCGTCTTCACGAAGCGAATGATGCTCGCCTTGTCGCGCCAGTCGGCAAGCTGGCCGGACAGGGCGGAAAACAGGAAGAAGGGCAGGATGAAGACGCCGCCCGCCACCGCGTTGAACACCGCTTCCTTCGTGGGATCCGCATAGATCGCGTAGGTGACGAGCATCACCATCGCGGTCTTGTACAGATTGTCGTTGAAGGCATTGAGGAACTGCGTGACGAACAGGGGCAGGAAGTTCCGCCGCGCGAGAAGCCGGAAGGATGGCGTCATGAGTTGGTTTTGGCGCGCGGCATCCCTGTTGTCGTTGGCGCGGCTTTAGCTGAGCATGATGACAGGGTAAAGGCGCTGAAAAAATTACAAGTTGGACAGCTTTTGCCGCGATGCCCGGAGCATGGAACGCTCCCGCTCCTGCGCCCCCGCGATCAGCGTTGGGATCAGCGCCGTTTCGGGCATGTTGTGCCAATATTTGCGGGGCATTTCCTTGGTCATCGCGCCGATCTTTACCCGCGCGGGGTTGAAGATCGAGCTGTAATAGGTGCGCCATGTCTCCTCGATCGGATCGCCTTGCGGCGCATCGGCGCGGGTTGCGCCGGGGCTTTCGGTCAGGGTTTCAGTGTCCCAGTGGATCGACAATGCCGGGGTGAGGATCGACCAGCGCATCGTTGAAAAGCGGCGGACGAAGAAGCCGGCATTGTGGCGGACGATGTGATGTTCGGGTTCGTGCCAGGCGATGAAGCGATAATCCGGATCTTCGCGAACTTCGCGCAGGCGGAGGAAGGCGCGCATCTTGTGCATGTCGCGACGGACGGTGCGGGCCATGGCTTCGGCGCGGCGGAGGATCGGGTCGGCCTTGTCCTCCAGGGCCCGGGGATTGGCGCGCAGGCGGAGGAGGAGCGTGTAGAGGAGCGCGAAGCGTTCGGGATCGCGATGGCAGATGACCGAGCGCGCGAAATCCATGAAGCTGCGCGGGACGCTGAAGGCGGGGGATGAGGCCGGTGGTGGCGCTCCCGCCGCGAAGAGGTCCGCGGGCGCGGTGCCCACCTGCCAGACGATCTGGCCGGGAAAGAGATTGGCCGCGGCGCAGGCGCGGGCGGAATCGCGCCAGGCTTCGAAATCATCCTCGGCGGGCAAGGTGATGTGATGAAATGTCACGCCGCGAACAGTTCGAGCTGCTTCTTGCGCGGGATGAGACGCTGCTCGAGATCGGCGCGGTCGGTGAGGGGGAGGGGGTGCCAGCCCTCGGCGATCAGGAAGGGGCGGATCTTCGCGATCGAATTGGTGAGGCGGGCGACGTCCTCGAGCCGCAGCCTGCGCCAGCGGCGGGCGGTGAGAATGGCGTCGACCGCGCGCACGCCGAGGCCCGGCACACGGAGCAGCGCCTCCCGCGTCCCCTTGTTGACGTCCACCGGAAAGCGATCCCGAAACTGGAGTGCCCAGGCGAGCTTGGGATCGATGTCGAGACGGAGCATGCCCGCATCGTCAGTCGCCCCGCCAACCTCGCCCGGGCTGTAGCCGTAGAAGCGCATCAGCCAGTCCGATTGATAGAGCCGGTGCTCGCGCATGAGCGGCGGGCGCTTGAGCGGAAGCACTTCGCTTGCATCCGGTATCGGGCTGAACGCGGAATAATAGACGCGACGCAACTTGAAACGATTGTAGAGCCGGCTGGAGGCGGAAATGATCTGGCGATCGTCCGCCCCGTCCGCGCCGACGATCATCTGGGTCGACTGGCCGGCGGGCGCGAAGCGGGGGGCGGATTTGTACCGCTCCGACGCATCGCGCATATCCTCCTGCCAATTTTTCATGTCGCCCATCGCCGCTTCGATCCGGGGCGCGGATTTTTCGGGCGCCAGCCGCGTGAGGCCGGGGGCGGTGGGCAGTTCGACGTTGATCGATATGCGATCGGCATGAAGCCCCGCCGCGCGGATCAGCGCGGGATCGGCGTCGGGAATCGTCTTGAGGTGGATATAGCCGCGGAACTGATGATCGAGGCGGAGCGAGCTGGCCACCGCGACGATCTGTTCCATCGTATAATCGGAATTGCGGATGATGCCGGAGGAGAGGAACAGCCCCTCGATATAGTTGCGGCGATAGAAGGCGAGGGTGAGATCGACCACTTCCAGCACCGTGAAGCGCGCCCGGCGCACGTTCGAACTGCGGCGGTTGATGCAATAGTGGCAATCGAAGATGCAGCTGTTGGTGAGCAGGACCTTGAGGAGCGAAATGCAGCGGCCGTCGGGCGCGTAGCTGTGGCAGATGCCCATGCCTTCCGTCGAGCCGATGCCCTTTTCCTGCCCCGCGGAATCGCGCTTCCGCGTACCGGAAGAGGCGCAACTCGCATCATATTTCGCCGCATCGGCAAGAATGGCGAGTTTGCCACGGGTATCGAGACTGCTCATATGTTCATGTTATGTTCCAGTAATTTTTTTGTCCAGAGGAAGTTCAGTAGTTCGTGGATGGCAACATGATCACGGTGCGCGGAACGTGGACGCTTTCCGCGCTTTTGGCAGTCGGTAAGCGGGCCGGCTGGGCTTCAGCCGCCAACCTGATCGGGCGTCGCGGCCGTGACCGCCGGGGCAGGCGTCACCGGGGCGATCTGGGACGCGGGAATGTCCGTGACCGTCACCGTATCGGCCACGGGACGAACGCGCGCGATATCGGCGGCGGCGGCATTGTCGGCATCCTGATCGTCAAGCACGCGTTGCGCGGCAGGGCTCCAGGTCGCTTGCACCGCGCCGGTGCGCTGGGCGAAGGCGGGCGTGGACAGCGTGGCAACCGCTGCAATAAGCATCACAGGTTTCATCGTCACTTGCTCCTGAAGACTCCACAGGGGAGCAAGCGTCAGAGAACGCCTCTCCGGTCTTGGTGGCAAGAGCGTTAACGATCATTTAAGCGTGCCGTTTCAATTTGATACAGCACCGGAAGGACCGGGGAATGGGGAGCGCGGACGGCGTTTGCGACCCGCGCTCCCGCCCCCCACACGCCTTACCGATAATAGTTGCAGACCCTTACGCGGCGACCATGGTGCCATTCGCGCCAGCAATCGCGCCCGCGCCGGTCATTCCACCCGTAATAGCGGCGATCGTAGCGTGCATGGCGACGCTCCCAGCGGCGATGTTCGCGCCAGTCCCGGCGATCACGCCAGTCCCGGTCGCCATAGCCGCGATCATCATAGCCACGGTCATAGGAGCCACGGTCATAGTAGCCGTCGTGCGCCGAAGCCGGCGCGCTTACGCCCAGCGTGGCAACGACGAAACCGGCGGCGGCAATAATTGTTTTCATGAACATGAGCGTACCCTTCCACTCCTGAGTATGGAGCGAAGGTAAGGGAGGCTTGACGTCGCGTTGCTGAATGACGCTGTAAGCTGCCGTACAGCTTTCCACGCTCATCCCGAGGAACATCGTTCTCATCGGGGATTTTCCTGCTTTGACGGGAGGAAAAAGACAGAATGTTGTCAGCGGAAACCTACAGTGTCTCGATCAAGCGAGACTGGCGTGCGCTATATGAGGCGATCTGGCGACCGGAGCAATTTGCGACATGGGCGTCGGGGCTGGCCGAAGCAGGCTTGCGCCGGGAAGGCGGCGAATGGCGTGCGCAAGGACCGGAAGGCCCAATACGCATCCGCTTCACGCCCCATAACGCCTATGGCGTGATGGATCATTTCGTCGATACCGGATCGGGGGAGCCGATACATGTGCCCATGCGCGTGGTTCAGAATGGCGAGGGCGCCGAGGTGATGCTGACGCTGTATCGGCAGCCGGGAATGGACGATGCGAAGTTCGCGGCCGATGCGGCCTGGATCAGGAAGGATCTCGAGACATTGAAACGCGCCCATGACGATGGGTGATCGTCCGGAGATGGCGGCCCGCTTGTCGCTTCATTGATCTTTTCGCAAATCCCGTCTATATGAGGATGGCTAACGTCGCCTGCGACGGAACTTGACGTCCCTAATCGGGCAGATCCTTCCTTTTCATGCATTTGGCGCTGCCGGCATATCGTCGGCGGGAATTCCATGTTCATGAAAGGGACATCTCATGCCAATCGGCACCGTGAAATTCTTCAATTCCGACAAGGGCTATGGCTTCATT
>Ga0068853_100003635_pt1 | contig 11826 bp, 11 predicted proteins | sample KBSCornC32_FD_65655 | JGI IMG/M metagenome (GOLD analysis project Ga0068853, IMG submission 65655) | Corn rhizosphere microbial communities from Kellogg Biological Station, Michigan, USA - KBS Corn C3-2 | ecosystem: Host-associated > Plants > Roots > Rhizosphere > Soil ... | reverse complement strand
TCTACTGGCAGCTCAACAAGGGCTGGCCGACGCTGCTGTGGTCGCTCTACAACAACGACGGCGACCAGGCCGGCAGCTTCTTCGGCGCGAAGAAGGCCAACGAGCCGCTGCACGTCCTCTACTCCTACGACGACGGCGGCGTCACGATCGACAACCTGGGCGCCGACCGGCAGGACGGCCTGACGGTCGAGTCCAAGGTGTACGACACCAGCGGCAACGTGCTGGACAGCCAGCACACCGACGGGACCAGCCTGGCCAGCCAGCAGGTCCGCACCGACGTGCTCAAGCCGAAGACCCCCGCGGTGACCACGCCGCCGGCCAAGGCCGAGACGTACTTCGTGGAGCTGTTGCTGCGCAAGGGGAGCCAGGTCGTGGACCGCAACGTGTACTGGCTGTCCACGCAGCAGGACGTGGTCGACTGGCCGGCCAGCTACGGCAACCCGCAGGCGACCATGACCCAGTACGCCGACCTTCAGGGCCTGCGGAACCTCCAGCAGGCCAAGGTGTCCGCGGTCGCCTACTCGCAGAAGCAGCGGGACGGCAAGCAGGTCACCAAGGTGACGGTCACCAACACCTCGAAGCAGCCGATCGTCGGCTTCTTCCTGCGGGCGGACGTCCGCCGCGGCAACGCGGACGGCACCGAGCAGCCCGGCGACAACCAGGTGACCTCGGGGCTGTGGAACGACAACGACGTCACGCTGTGGCCGGGGGAGTCGCAGACCCTCACCGTGACCTACGACCAGGCCGACCTGCGTGGTGCGACGCCGGTGGTCAGCCTGCAGGGTTGGAACCTGCCGAAGTTCGACGTGAAGGCGGGCACCGACCTGGTGGCCTGTGCGGCGCAGGAGGCGGCCGCGGCGGCACGGGACATCTTGCACGTGGGGTGAGCAGGCGATAACGGAGCGGCGCCGTCGGTGTGTCCGGCGGCGCTGTTTTGTGCCCGGAGGATCTGGGAGCGCTTCCAGAAATCAGGTCACGAGATGGTGTCGACCTGTTGACCTAGCCGTAACCGCCCCGACAAACTCGCCCGCAGCATCTGGAAGCGCTTCCAGAAACGGAGCGGAGCACATGCGTCAGAGACTTCTCGCGACCGCCATCGCGACGGCCCTTCTCGCCGGTCTGGTCACGGCCTGCGGGGCCGGCGACGCGGCCGACAGCAAGATCCACTTAACCATCGCCACCTTCGGTGAGTTCGGCTACGAGGACCTGCTCAAGCAGTACCAGACCGAGCATCCGAACATCGTGGTCACGCAGCACAAGGTCGGCCAGGCCGCGCCGCACCACAAGGAGCTGTTCACCAAGCTGGCCGCCGGGTCCGGGTTGGACGACATCGAGGCCATCGAAGAGGGCTACCGGGCCCAGGTGATGGCCAAGTCGGACAAGTTCAACGACCTGAGCAAGATCGGCCCGGCCGACGCCGGCCCGGACCGCTGGCTGCCCTGGAAGTACGAGGCCGGCAAGTCCAAGGACGGCAAGCTGATCGGTTACGGCACCGACATCGGCCCGCTGGCCATGTGTTACCGGACCGACATGCTCCAGGCGGCCGGCCTGCCCAGCGACCCCGACGGCGTCAAGGCGCTGTTCGCCAGCTGGCAGACCTACTTCGACGCCGGCAAGACGTACGTGCAGAAGACCGGCAAGCCCTGGTTCGACACCTCGACCCAGATCTTCAACGCCATGCACAACCAGCACGACGTCGGCTACTTCGACCAGAGCGACAACCTGGTGGTGGCCAGCAACCCGGACATCAAGAAGGACTGGGACGCGGTCACGCAGGCCATCGCCGACAAGGAGTCGGCCAAGCTGGTGTCGTTCGGCAACGAATGGCAGGCCGGCTTCAAGACCAGCGCCTTCGCCACCACCGTCTGCCCGGCCTGGATGCTGGGCTCCATCGAGCAGAACTCGGGCCCGGACAACAAGGGCAAGTGGGCCGTCTCCTCGGCCTTCCCCGACGGCGGCGGCAACTGGGGCGGTTCCTACCTCACGGTTCCGCTGCAGAGCCAGCACCCCAAGGAGGCCGCTGAGCTCGCGGCCTGGCTGACCGCGCCGCAGCAGCAGATCAAGGCGTTCGTGGCCAAGGGCCCGTTCCCCAGCCAGGTGCAGGCCCTGCAGTCGCCCGAGCTGCAGAACACCACCAACGCCTACTTCGCCGACCCGAAGACCGGCGCGCTGTACGCGGAGCTGGCCAAGAAGCTGACCAAGGCCCAGTACAAGGGCCCGGCCGACGGCCAGATCCAGGACGACGTGTTCGCACCGGCGCTGCAGGCGGTGGAACAGGGCAAGTCCGCGACCGACGGCTGGCAGCAGGCCGTGGCCGGCGCGCAGAAGGCAGCGAAGTGACGCTGACTCGACTGCCCGCCCGGCGACCGGAGGCCACTGCTCCGGTCGCCGGGCGGCCGGACCGCTGGGCCCGGCTGGACCTCAAGGTCTCGCCGTACGTCTATGTCGCGCCGTTCTTCGTCGTGTTCGCCGTGGTGGGCCTGTTTCCGTTGCTGTACACGGGATATGTGTCGCTGTTCGACTGGCGGCTCGGCGACGACACGGCGAAGTTCCTCGGCGCCGGCAACTACACCGAGCTGCTGACCGACCCGCAGTTCTGGAACGCGCTGCTCAACACCATCAGCATCTTCCTGCTCTCCAGCGTGCCGCAGGTGATCGTCGCGGTCGCCGTGGCCGCGTTGCTGAACACCAACCTGAGGCTGCGCACGGGTTTCCGGATGGGCGTGCTGGTGCCGTACGTGGCCAGCCTGGTGGCGGTCGGCATCATCTTCGGCAACCTGTTCGGCGTCAACTACGGCCTGGTGAACTCGCTGCTCGACCTGGTCGGCATCGGCCGGATCGACTGGCAGGCCAACCGGCTGGCCAGCCACATCGCCATCGCCACCATGGTGAACTGGCGCTGGACCGGCTACAACGCGCTGATCGTGCTGGCCGCCATGCAGGCGATCCCGCCGGAGATGAACGAGGCGGCGATGATCGACGGGGCCGGTCCATGGCGACGGTTCACCAGCATCACCCTGCCGATGCTGCGGCCTACCATCATCTTCGTGGTGATCACGTCGACCATCGGCGGCCTGCAGATCTTCACCGAGCCCAAGCTGTTCAGCGCGATGCCCGGCTCGGACACCGGTGGCTCGACCGGCCAGTTCCAGACCGTGACGCTGTACCTGTACCAGTCCGCGTTCGACAACCAGCGGCTCGGTTTCGCCAGCGCCATCGCCTGGGTGCTGTTCCTGGTGATCGTGATCGCCGCGGTCGGCAACTACTTCATCACCAGGAGGTTGGCCCGATGAGTCGCCGACCGGGTTTCCTCGTCTACGGCCTGCTGGTGGCGTTCATCCTCGGCTCGGCCTTCCCGATCTACTGGTCGTTCCTGGTGCCCAGCCACGGCAACGACATCCTCACCGACAAGGTGCCGCCGCTGCTGCCCGGCGGCAACTTCTTCAGCAACGCCCGACAGGTGCTGGACACGATCCCGTTCTGGCACGCGCTGTTGAACAGCGTGATCGTGTCCGGCTCGGTCGCGCTGTCGGTCGTCGTCTTCTCGACGCTGGCCGGGTTCGCCTTCGCCAAGCTGCAGTTCCGCGGCAGCAACCTGCTGTTCGTGTTCGTCGTGCTGACGATGGCGGTGCCGACGCAGCTGGGCATCATCCCGCTCTACATGGCCATGGCCGACTTCGGCTGGGCCGGCCACCTCCAGGCCGTGATCGTGCCCAACCTGGTCAGCGCGTTCGGCGTGTTCTGGATGCGCCAGTACCTGGCCGACGCGGTGCCGTCCGAGCTGATCGAGGCGGCCCGCTCCGACGGCTGCTCGATGATCCGCGTCTTCTGGCACGTCGCCGTGCCGGCGGCCCGCCCGGCCGCGGCCATGCTCGGCCTGTTCACGTTCATGCAGTCCTGGAACGACTTCCTGTGGCCGCTGATCGCGCTCGACCAGAACAACCCGACCATCCAGCTGGCCCTGGAACAGCTCCAGGCCGGCTACTACGTCAACTACGCGCTGGTGCTGGCCGGCACCACGCTGGCCACGATCCCGATCTTCCTGCTCTTTGTCGCGGTGGGCCGTCAGCTCGTCGCCGGCATCATGCAGGGCGCCGTGAAGGGGTAACTGTGCTTGTGTTCCCGGAAAAATTCCTGTGGGGCGCGGCGACGGCCGCCTACCAGGTGGAAGGCGCCGCGGCCGAGGACGGCCGGTGCGAGTCCGTGTGGGACGTGTTCAGCCGGCAGCCCGGGCGTGTGGTCAACGGCGACACCGGCGACGTGGCCGCCAACCACTACCACCTGCTGGACGTCGACCTGGCGCTGATGTCCGAGCTCAACCTCAACGCCTACCGGTTCTCCGTGTCGTGGTCCCGGATCATCGACGACGACGGCGCGATCAACCGCAAGGGCCTGGATTTCTACGAACGACTGGTCGACGGCCTGCTCGACCGCGGCATCGCCCCGTTCCTCACGCTCTACCACTGGGACCTGCCGCAGCGGCACGAGATCAACGGCGGTTGGGCGCGACGGGACACGGCACAGCACTTCGCCGACTACGCCCAGGTCGTGCACGACGCGCTGCACGACCGCGTGCACAACTGGACCACGCTCAACGAGCCCTACTGCGCCTCCCTGCTCGGCTACGGCGCGGGCGTGCACGCGCCCGGCCTCCGCGAGCCGAGGAAGGCCGCCGCCGCCGTGCACCATCTGCTGTTGGCGCACGGTCTCGCGCGGTCGATCATCGGCGACAACGTCAGCGTGACGTTCAACCTGTACCCGGTCGACCCGGTCAATCCCGACGACCCGGCGGACGTGGACGCCGCCCGACGGGTCGACGGCCTGCAGAACCGCCTCTGGCTGGATCCGGTGCTGTGCGGCCGGTACCCGGACGACGTGCTGGCCGACCTGGCCCCGCTGGGCTTCGCCGACCACATCCGCCCCGGCGACCTGCGGCTGATCGGCGCCCCGCTGGCCGCGCTCGGCGTGAACTACTACACCGGCCACCACGTCACCGGGCGTCCCGGCGGAAACACGCCGGAATGGATCGGGTCGGAGCACGCGCACAACGTCGGCCGCGGGCTGCCGACCACGGCGATGGGCTGGGAGGAACTGCCCGACGGCTTGTTCCGCGTGCTGAACCGCCTGCACCAGGAATACCCGCGGCTGCCCATCAACATCACCGAGAACGGCGCCGCCTACGATGACGTCGTGGTCGACGGCCAGATCGACGACCGTGCTCGGCAGCGGTATTTCGACCAGCACCTGCAGGCCGTGCACCAGGCGATCCAGGCCGGCGTGGACGTGCGCGGCTACTTCGCCTGGTCGCTGCTGGACAACTTCGAGTGGGCCGAGGGTTACGCGAAACGGTTCGGGATAGCGCATGTCGACTTCGACACCTTCGCCCGCACTCCTAAGCTGAGTGGCAGGTGGTACGCGACGGTGGCGAGGGCGAACGCCCTGCCGGAACAGGGGTAGAGCGTGGCCGAAGACGGCCGGGAGGTCCCGACACTCGACGAGGTGGCCAGGGTGGCCGGGGTCTCCCGGTCCACCGCCTCGCGGGTGATCAACGGCCGGACCTACGTCAGCGCCAAGGCCCGCGAGGCGGTGGCGCAGGCGGTGACCAGCCTCGGCTACAGCCCGAACATGCTGGCCAGGTCGCTGGCGATGAGGCGGACCAACTCGATCGCGCTGGTGGTCTCCGAGCACGGCGACCGCGTGCTCGGGGACCCGTTCTTCGCCAGGGTGCTGCGCGGCGTGCACGCCGGCCTGGCCGGCAGCGGGATGCAGCTGGTGCTGCTGATGGCCCAGGACGAGCAGGACCACGGCCAGATGGCCAACTACCTGACCTCCGGGCACGTGGACGGGGCGCTGGTGGTCAGCCTGCACGGCGAGGACTCGCTGCCGGCCGAGCTGGTCGCGTCCGGGCTGCCGGTCGTGCTGTGCGGGCGGCCGCTGGCCAAGGTCGAGGTGCCGTACGTGGACTCGGACAACTTCAACGGCGCCGGGCAGGCCGCCCAGTTCCTGATCGACCAGGGCCACCGGCTCATCGGCACCATCGCCGGGCCGAAGGACATGGCCGTGGGCATCGACCGGCTGTCCGGCTGGCGGCGCACGCTGTCCATGGCCGGCCGGCCCACCGACGCCGTCGCGCACGCCGACTTCAGCCTGGAGGGCGGCATGGCGGCGATGGAGCAGCTGCTGACCGCGCATCCGGGCCTGGACGCGGTGTTCGTGGCGTCGGACCTGATGGCCGTCGGCGCGCTGCATGTGCTGCGCGGGCGGGGCATCCGGGTGCCGGAGGACGTCGCGGTGGTCGGCTTCGACGACTCGGGGCTGGCCGCGACCTCGGTGCCGCCGCTGACCACGGTCCGGCAGCCGATAGAGGAACTGGGGCGGACCATGACCTGGCGGCTGCTGGCGCAGTTCGAGGGCGACGAGGAACTGCCGCCGTCGGTGCTGCTGCCGACCGAGTTGATCCGCCGGGAGACGGCATAAGCGGTACCGTTCGGGCCGTGACGACGCCCGAGGCACTGGAGCCCATCGACGAGTCCTTCGACAGCGTGCTGGCGCTCGTCGCCCACCCGGACGACCTGGAGTACGGCGTCGCCGCGGCGATCGCCCGCTGGACCGGGCAGGGCAAGCGCGTCGTCTACGGCCTGGCCACCAGCGGCGAGGCCGGCATCGACGGCCTCGACCCGGAGCAGTGCGGGCCGCTGCGCGAGGCCGAGGAACGGGCCGGCGCGGCCGTTGTCGGGGTGGATGTCGTGGAGTTCTACGGCTTCCCGGACGGCGTCGTGGAGTACGGGCTGCCGCTGCGGCGGGCCTTCGCCGAGGCGATCCGCCGGCACCGTCCGGATGTCGTGGTCACCGCCAGCTGGCGGGAGTTCTGGGGCCCGGGTGCGCCCAACCAGGCCGATCACATCGCCGTCGGCCGGGCCGTGGTGGACGCCGCCCGCGATGCCGCGAACCGTTGGGTCTTCCGGGATCTGGGCCTGGAGCCGTGGCAGGCCAAGCACGTGTTCGTGGCCGCCGCCCCGAACGCCCGGCACGGCGTCGACGTGACGGCCAGCTTCGACCAGGGCGTGGCGTCGCTGGAGGCGCACGGGGAGTATCTGCGTGGGCTCGTCGACAACCCGATGAGCGACCCGAGGGAGTTCCTCGAGTCGACCGCGCGGCCGGTCGGCAGCCAGCTGGGGGCCAAGTTCGGGGTGGCCTTCGAGGTAATCGACTTGTAGCGGCTGGCTAATCTTCGCCGTATGACCGCACGTCTGGTGAACGTCGTCGATGTCGAGGCGACCTGTTGGGAGGGGAGCCCGCCGCCAGGGCAGGTCAGCGAGATCATCGAGATCGGGCTGACCGTCGTCGACCTGGCCGCGCGCGAGCGCCTGTCCAAGCACCGGATCCTGGTGCGGCCACAGGCATCGACGGTCAGCGAGTTCTGCACGGCGCTGACCGGCCTCACCCAGTCCGAAGTGGACGGCGGCGTGTCCTTCGCGGACGCCTGCGCCCAGCTGGTCGCCGAACACGAGGCCGGTAAGCGGGGCTGGGCCAGTTGGGGCGACTACGACCGCAAGCAGTTCACCCGGCAGTGCGACGCGACCGGCGTGCCGTATCCGTTCGGGGCCCGGCACACCAACGCCAAGGCGGTGTTCGCCGTCGACGGCCGCCAGGTGGGGATGGCCCGCGCGCTGGAGGTCGTCGGCCTGCCACTGGAGGGCCGGCATCATCGGGGCGACGACGACTCGTGGAACATCGCGGCGCTGGTGCTGCACATGGTGGACAGAGGGGACTGGCGATGATCTACGACATCGTCCGGGCCGGCGGCGTGGATCTGCCGGACGAGCCCGAGGGCAAGGTCCGGTGGGCGGCGGGGGCCAAGGACGGCGTGCTGCTCATGCACACCGCCATGGCGACGCCGATCGACGAGGCCGAGGCGGTGCTGGCCGCGATCATCGCCTACATGGACGATCCGGAGACCTGGGACTCGTTGTACGGACTATTGCGCGAAACCCGGGCGCTGCCGGTGCTGGACCACGTGGTGACGCGGATCGCTGATGCCGCACCGGAACGCCGATCGATCCGCGAGTTGGGGCTGCGACTGGCGACCACGTCGTCCGACCGCGAGCCGGTGAAGTACGGCCTGGCGCTGCTCGGGCTGGCCGGGGACCGGTCCGATGTGGAGATCGTGCGGACGCTGGCCGGGCACGAGGAGTTCACACTGCCCGGCTTGGTCGCGCTGGCGCGGCTGATCGAGGACGTGGAACCGGTGTGGTGGGAGCTGGCCCGGCAGCTGCGCGGCTGGGGCCGGATCCACCTGGTGCACCGGCTGGCCGGGTCGGCGCGGCCGGAGATCCGGCGCTGGATCCTGGTCGAGGGCTACCGCAACGACGTCATGGACGAGTACCTGGCGCTGATCGCCGCCGAGGCCGGTGGCCTGGCCGACGAGCTGGCCGCCGATCCGGACGACGAGCTGCTGGACTCGGCCTGCGGGATCGTCGTGGCGCTGCTGGACAAGGGCAGCCCGGCCGGCGACATCCACGACTACGCCGACGGTGTCCGGGCCGTGACGAATCTGTTGGCGCAGCTGGCGAAGCGACCGTCGAACCCGGCGCGGTCGACCGTCGTGCGGGAGCTGCGGGACTTTCTTTCCGAGGAACCCGAAGGGTGGCCGGCCGAGCTGGCGGCGACCTGCGGACGGATCATCGAGGCCGCCGCTTGACAACCTGACGGCGGCCAGGAATGCCTTGTGGGCCCGCGGAAACGTGGACGGCCGCCGGGCGCGGGGGAAAGCCGAGGCGTCCGCGTCGAGCGGCTGGTCCGGATGACCGCGGGCCCGCTGCTACGGTCGATGCATGACCCGTGCCGACGCCACGAAGGCCCGCCTCCTGGAGGCGGCGACCGAGGAGTTCTCGCGCTACGGCATCGCCGGCGCCCGGGTGGACCGGATCGCGGCGGCGGCGCAGGCCAACAAGAACCTGATCTACGTCTACTACACCAACAAGGAGACGCTGTTCCGCGCCGTGTTCGAGGCGCACGTGGTGCGGCTGCTGGACGAGGTGCCCTTCACGCCGACGGACCTGCCCGGCTACGCCGGCCGGCTCTACGAGTTCTTCCTGGCCAACCCGCGGCTGCTGCGGCTGGCCGGCTGGTTCCGGCTGGAGCAGGGCGACTACGACGAGGCGCTGGCCGAGATCGCCCGGTCCAACACCGAGAAGGTGGCGGCGATCGCCAGGGCCCAGGCCGACGGGCTGGTCGACGACCGTTACCCGGCCGACGTGGTGCTCACCCTGGTGCTGGCCGTCGCGGCGGCGTGGGGCTCGGGCAACCCGGCCACCGTGTCGACCTACGATGAGCCCGACCCCAAGATCGTTCGCCTGGCGATCGAGGCCGCCGTGCGCGGTGTCGTCGCGGGAAAGGACTCGGCAGCATGAGCGACGCGCCCACCTCCGACCTCACCGGCTGGCGCAAGGCGCCGTTCACCGGCGCCGGCCTCACCTACGACTGCTACGAGAAGGGCGAGGGGCCGGGCGTCGTGCTGGTGCCCGAGGTCCCCGGCATCACGCCCGAGGTGCTCGGCCTGGCCGACCACCTGGTCGACCAGGGCTTCACCGTGGTCGTGCCGTCCCCGTTCGGCACGCCGGGCAAGCCGATGACCGTGGGCTACGTGCTCGGCGTGATCAGCCGGCTGTGCGTGTCGGCCGAGTTCAAGGCGTTCGCGGTGAACGCCCAGCGGCCGATCACCCAGTACCTGCGCGCGGTGGCCCGCGACCTGGCCGCCCGCACCCCGGGCAAGGGCGTCGGCGTCATCGGCATGTGCTTCACCGGCGGCTTCGCGCTGGCCACCGCCGTCGAGGACGTGGTGCTGGCGCCGGTGATGAGCCAGCCGTCGGTGCCGTTCCCGCTGGGCAAGGCCCGCAAGGCCGACCCCGGGATGTCCGAGGCCGAGATGCAGACCGTGGTCAAGCGCACCGAGGACGGGTTGTGCGTGCTGGGCCTGCGGTTCACCGAGGACCCGGCGGTGCCGGCCGACCGGTTCGCCACCCTGCGCCGTCGGCTCGGCGACGCGTTCGAGGTGATCGAGCTGGACTCCAAGCCGGGCAACCCCGGCGGCTTCGGCAAGGGCGCGCACTCGGTGCTCACGGCCGAGGTCCGCGAGCGGCCCGGGCACCAGGCGCTGGCCGCGCGCGAGCGGGTCGTCGAGTTCCTGCGCGAGCGGTTGACGGCATGACGGATCTGCTGCTCCGCAACGTCCACCGGGCCGGACGGCTGGTGGACGTGCGGATCGTCGGGGGAGTGATCGCCGGCTTCACCGAGCCCGGTGCGCTCCCCGGCGACGGCATCGACGGCCAGGGTGGGCATCTGCTGCCGGGGCTGGTCGACGCGCACGTGCACATGCAGCAGTTGGCGGCCAACCGGCGGCGGATTTCCTTGGCGGAAGCCAACTCCGCCGCTGAAGCGGTCGAGCTCGTGCGCGGCAGCTCGGACGAGTGGGTGTTCGGCGCGAACTTCGTCGACGGTCTGTGGCCCGACGCCCCGCACAAGGACCTGCTGGAGGCGGCCCTGCCCGGCCGCAAGGTCGCGTTGTTCAGCGCCGACCTGCACACGCTCTGGCTGAGCCCGGCGGCGCTCAAAGAACTCGGCACAGATCACCCGACCGGCGTACTCGTCGAGGCGGAGTGCATGGCCGTCACGGCCCGGCTGCCGGCCGGCGCACCGGACTCCTGGGTGCTGGACGCGGCCGACGCGGCGGCGGCGCGCGGCGTCACCAAGATCGTCGACTACGAGCTGGCCGACACCATCGCCGACTGGCAGCGGCGGCTGGCCATTCGCACGCCGTCGGTGCGGGTGGCCGGCGTGATCGCCAAGCACCTGCTGGAGACGGCGATCGCCCGCGGCCAGCGGACCGGCGCGGTCGTGCCGGACACCGACGGACTGGTGACCGTAGGGCCGTACAAGCTGTTCGTGGACGGGTCGCTGAACACGCGGACCGCGTACTGCCACGATCCGTACGACGACGACGGACACGGCATGGTGGTCGTGCCTCCGGCGGAGCTGGTGCCGCTGATGCGGCGAGCCTGGGCGCACGGGATCACGCCGGCCGTGCACGCGATCGGCGACCACGCCAACCAGATCGCCCTGGACGCTTTCGAGGCCGTCGGCTGCCCGGGCCGGATCGAGCACGCGCAGCTGGTATCGGACGCCGACCTGCCCCGCTTCGCGCAGCTCGGCGTGATCGCCTCCGTGCAGCCCGCGCACGCGCCGGACGACCGCGACGTGGCCGACCGACACTGGGCCGGCCGCACCGATCGGGCGTTTCCGTACCAGTCGCTGCTGGCCGCCGGGGCGACGCTGGAGATCGGCTCCGACGCCCCGGTGTCGCCGCTGGACCCGTGGGACGGCATCGCCAGCGCCGTCACCCGGACCGACGACGAGCGGGCGGCGTGGCATCCGGAGCAGCGGATCCCGGTCGAGGTCGCGCTGGCCGCCGCGGCCGGCGGCCGGGCCTCGGTCGAGGTCGGCGACGTGGCCGATCTGCTGGTCGCCGAACGGGACCCGGCCCGCGGCGAACTTCGTGACATGCCGGTGGTGCTGACGATGGTTGGGGGACGGATAACGCATGGCTGAGACGTATGCGGTGTACTGCGACGCGATCGAGCGCGAGGTGGCGCGGATCGGCGAGGTTGGCCGCACGCACGACCTCGCGGCCGAGTTGCCGTGCTGTCCGGGGTGGACGCTCGGAGACGTGGTCAAGCACGTGGGCGTGCTCCAACAATGGTTCGCCGCGATGATTGAACAGCAGTCGCCGCAGCGGCTGCCGTTCGGCGAGGTCGACTTCGGCGTGCC
>Ga0068853_100003632_pt1 | contig 11829 bp, 9 predicted proteins | sample KBSCornC32_FD_65655 | JGI IMG/M metagenome (GOLD analysis project Ga0068853, IMG submission 65655) | Corn rhizosphere microbial communities from Kellogg Biological Station, Michigan, USA - KBS Corn C3-2 | ecosystem: Host-associated > Plants > Roots > Rhizosphere > Soil ... | reverse complement strand
ACACGGCGCTGATCGAATACCTGCCGTTCATCATTCTTCTATTCGCGCTGTTCACGATCGCGGGCGGGATTCTGGTGAAAGGCGATCTGCCCGGCACGCCCGGCGTTAACACGTCCATCCTCGCGATCGGGATTTTTTTCGCGAGCGTCGTCGGCACCACCGGCGCTTCCATGATTCTGATTCGGCCGATCCTGCGGGCGAACGCAAAGCGGCGCTTCAACATTCACGTCGTGATCTTTTTCATTTTTCTCGTCTCGAATATCGGCGGCGCGCTGTCGCCGCTTGGCGACCCGCCGCTCTTTATCGGCTTCCTGCGCGGCGTCGATTTTTTCTGGACGACGACCCATCTTGCCGCGCCGACTTTTTTCACAGCCTTCGTCCTGCTCGCGATCTTCTACGCCCTCGACCATTGGTTCACGCGGCGCGAGAAACGCGCGCGCAAGACGAGATTCGGCGCAATCCGCATTCTCGGCGCGGTGAATTTCCTGCTGCTTCTCGGCGTGATCGCGTCGATCCTCTTTTCCGCCGTCTGGAAGCCGGGCGTGTCGTTTTCGATTTTCAGCGTGACGCTGGAGCTGCAGAACCTCGCAAGCAACTTGATACTGCTCGTCCTTGCGGGCCTTTCATTGTGGCTCACACCGGACACGCATCGCGCCGCGAACGGCTTTTCGTGGGAGCCGATCGCCGAAGTTGCGAAGCTGTTCGCCGGCATCTTCGTCACTATCATTCCGGTGCTCGCGATGTTGCAGGCGGGCCGCGACGGTACTTTCGCCTCGCTCTTGCAGTTGATCACCGCCAAAAATGGCGCGCCGCATGACGCCGCCTATTTCTGGCTTACCGGCGCGCTTTCCGCCCTCCTCGACAACGCGCCGACCTATCTCGTTTTCTTCGAGCTCGCGGGCGGCGACGCGAAAGCGCTGATGGGGCCGCTCGCGGCGACGCTGGCCGCAATTTCCATGGGCGCTGTCTATATGGGCGCGCTGACCTATATCGGGAACGCGCCGAATTTCATGGTGAAGGCGATCGCCGAACAGGCCGGCGTGAAGATGCCCGGCTTCTTTGGTTACCTCGGCTGGGCTTGCCTGTTTTTGTTGCCGGTGTTCGCTTTGCTGACACTTATTTTTACCGGCTAGCGGACGGCCTTCGCCGCTTTTGATCCCGCAAGTTGGCGCTTCATGAACTGCAACCTTTTCTCGTTCGCGACGTTGTCATGCGGCAGTGCCACACTGCCGCTACGAAAACGGGACGAGGCAAGGCAGTGCGCGTTCTCATTTCCAAAAAAGCATTCACGGGCGCGGTTTTGTTCGCTTTTGCGCTCCTCGCGCTCCCCGGCGCGGCAAAGGCCGAAGGAGGCTTATTCGGCGCGATCCTGAACGCGTTCGGGCGCGCCATCGCGCCGCCGCATCACCACACCGCGCCGCCGGAAGTTTCGGGGACTCCTCTTTCCGACGGCTTTGGATCCGGCAGCGAAGCCAGGCCCGCCGAAGGCGGCCCCCAGGTCGCTTATTGCGTGCGCAGCTGCGACGGCCGTTATTTTCCGATCGCGAAGAGCGACGGTGTTACGCCGGCGAAAATGTGCCAAGCGATGTGCCCGGCGGTGCAAACCGAGATTTATTCGGGCAGCAACATCGAAAACGCGGTGTCGCAAAAGGGAAAACGATATTCGTCGCTGCCGAATGCTTATCTCTACCGCGACAAAATGGTCGACGGCTGCAGCTGCAGCGCCAAGCGCGAACTCGGCATGGCGAGCGTCAGCTACCTGAACGATCCCACGCTACGTCCCGGCGACATCGTGATGACCGAAAACGGGGCCGTTGTTTTTAAGGGTGCGGTCGGCCCAATGCACAAGACCAGCGATTTCGTGCCGGTCAAGGACAGCAAGCAGCTTTCCGGCCACACCAAGGAAAAGGTGATCGCGATGAAAGCGATGCCGACGCGGCAGGCGCAAGTTCAGCGTGCAACCACCGCGAAAGAAGCCGCGGCGGCGCTTGCCAAAATGTCGGACGCGAAAGGCCAGGCGCTCGGTTTTGCCAACTAGCTATTCGGCGGCGATCCGCACTTCGGGCGCGGCCTTGCGGATCTGCGCGTCGACGTGGTTTTCGAACTTCGTGAAGTTCTTCTGGAACATGGCGACGAGATCGCGCGCGGTCTTGTCGAACTCTGCTTTGTCCTTCCAGGTTTTGGACGGATAGAGGAGATGCGGCTCGACGCCCGGCACCGAGGTCGGCACGGCGAAGCCGAAATACGGATCGGTGCGGAAGTCGGCGTTTTTCAGCGAGCCGTTCAACGCCGCGGTGAGCAGCGTGCGCGTCGCCTTGATCGGCATGCGGCGGCCGACGCCGTATTTGCCGCCGGTCCAGCCCGAGTTCACGAGCCAGCAATCGACTTTGTGCTTGGCGATGTATTCGCGCAGCAATTTCGAATATTCCGACGGATGCCGCGGCAGGAACGGCGCGCCGAAGCAGGTGGAGAATTCCGGCACCACGCCTTCGAGGCCCTTCTCGGTGCCCGCGACCTTCGCGGTGTAGCCGGAGAGGAAGTGATACATCGCCTGATCGGACGTGAGCTTCGCGATCGGCGGCATCACGCCGAACGCGTCGGCGGTGAGCATGATGATGTTCTTCGGATGTCCGGCGCGGGCCGTGCGCGACGCATTCGGAATGAACTCGAGCGGATAGGCCGAACGGGTGTTCTCCGTTTTCGAGATATCGGTGTAGTCGGGAACGCGCGTCACCGGATCGAAGCCGACATTTTCGAGGATCGCGCCGAAACGATTGGTCGCGTCCCAGATCATCGGCTCGTTTTCGTGCGAGAGATTCACGGTCTTGGCGTAGCAGCCGCCTTCGAAATTGAAGATGCCTTCCGGACCCCAGCCCGTCTCGTCGTCGCCGATCAGCGTGCGGCTCGGATCGGCGGAGAGCGTCGTCTTGCCGGTGCCGGAAAGGCCGAAGAACAGCGCGCTTTCCTTGCCGTCGTTCGAGACGTTCGCCGAGCAGTGCATCGGCATCACGCCCTGCGCCGGGAGATAATAATTGAGCGTGCCGAACACCGACTTTTTCATTTCGCCGGCGTAGGACGAGCCGCAGATCAGCACGATCTTCTGCGAGAGATCGACCGCCACCATGGTGTCGGAGCCTTCGCGGCCGCCGTGGCGTTTCGGGTCGGGACGGAACGACGGGAAGCAGAGGATCGTCATGTCGGGGACGAAGCTCTTCAGCTCCTGCAATTCGGGACGGCGGAGCATCGTGCGGATGAATAGCGAGTGCCAGGCAAGTTCGGCGAAGACGCGGACCTTGATGTGGAATTTCGGATCGGCGCCGCCGTAGAGATCCTGCACGAACAGCGTTTTGCCCTTGGCATGCGCGACGAAATCATCGCGGAGATTGTTGAAGTGCTCTTTCGAGAGCTTCTTGTTGTTGTCCCACCAGACGGTTTTTTCGGTCAGCGCATCGGCGACAGTGAATTTATCTTTCGGCGAGCGGCCGGTGTGGTGGCCGGTCTGGGCGCAGAGCGCGCCGCCATCGACGATTTCGGCTTCGCCGTTCCTGATCGCGTGTTCGTAAAGCGCGGGCGTGCCCAGATTCCAATGCAGCGCCGAAATGCCGGAAAATCCGAATTTGTCGGCGCCGTAAGCGCCGTTACGCGTGCCCGTCTCGTTCACGAAAGTCTCCTAGCAAAGCCAAGATCGAACGGGGGAGCTTTCATCTCCGCAATCGCCGATCAGGAAGGGGCGGACAATAGTAACCGCCCACGGGATTGTGAAGCCGAGATTTCCCTCCCGAACAATTCTTCGGAGGGCTAATGGGCGAAGCCGGAAAATTTTTCGCGCCTTTTGCCGAACATTCTTAATTTCACAAGATATATTAGGCCATTAAACTGCGGCTTCCCGCGCCTGTTTCACGAGCGCCACCATCGTTTTGCGCAATTCGTCGCCCGCCATGACGCGTTGCGGGAATTCCAGCCGCCGCGCAGTTTCGCCCAGCAGAAGATCGCAGCCTTCGGGATCGAGCGAGGCGATTTTCCAGGCGCCGGCAGCTTCCCCCAAGAGCTTGGTCGCATAGAGCTCAATCGCGTCGAGATGATCCTCGTTCATATGCGCGACTGCGCCCTCTTCCGCTTCCAGCAATTTTTCTGCGCCGTCGAGCGATGTCAGCAATTCCGCGGCGGACAAATCGACGATCCGGCCGAAACCCGCGACAAGATGGGCGTGCTCAATTTCAATGCGATAGAAACCGAAGTCGGCGAAGACCGCGTAGCATTCCGCCGCTGGATGGCGCGCAAGAAAGCGCCGTTTCGCCGCGGAATCCTCGGTTTTTTCGATCCTGCCGGTGATGCTTATGCGCGCACCTGCAAGCGGATCGTCCGCGCGATCCGCCGCGAGAAGAAGCGAGACGCGCGTGTCGCGGGCGATGTTTTCGGTGTGCCGCGCGAGCTTTGAGAGCAGCAGAACCGGCGCGCCACTCGCCTCCGTTGCGACCGTCACGAGCGATATGTAAGGCGCGCCGCTTGCGTCAAGCGTGCCGAGCGCGCCCGTTCCTGTCTCGCGCAATAGGCGTTTTGCGGCTCGTTGAGGGTCGAAATTTTCGTTCGCGTGCATAGCTAGTGGCACAATAGCCCCGTTTTGGCCGGATTTCAGAAGTCCCCGCAACCCTTGGATGCTCTGCCATAATTGGCTAAAGTGCCCATGGGGCGGGCAAATCATTCCGGGGCCGTCACATTTCGGCCCCGCCCACGGTCTTGAAACGCGTGCGTCCAATCTTCGTCGCGATTCCCGTAGGATTTTTAAGGAGATGCCATGCCGACCGTTGCGCTTGTCGACGACGACCGAAATATCCTGACTTCCGTTTCGATCGCGCTCGAAGCCGAAGGTTATCGGATCATGACCTATACCGACGGCGCCTCGGCGCTGGAGGGGTTCAAGACGAGCCCGCCGGATCTTGCGATCCTCGACATCAAGATGCCGCGCATGGACGGGATGGAGCTCCTGCGCCGGCTTCGCCAGAAGACCGACATGCCGATCATCTTCCTCACCTCGAAGGACGAGGAGATCGACGAATTGTTCGGCCTCAAAATGGGCGCCGACGATTTCATCCGAAAGCCCTTTTCGCAGCGCCTCCTCGTCGAGCGCGTGAAGGCGGTGCTCCGCCGCGGCGGCGTGAAAGACGGCCAGCCCGCGAAGGAAGTCGATTCCACCAAGGTTCTCGAGCGCGGGCTGCTTCGCATGGATCCGGAGCGTCACACCTGCACCTGGAAGGGCGATCCGGTCATCCTCACCGTCACCGAATTTCTGATTTTGCAGGCGCTCGCGACGCGTCCCGGCGTCGTCAAGAGCCGCAACGCGCTCATGGACTCGGCTTATGACGATCAGGTTTACGTCGACGACCGCACCATCGACAGCCACATCAAGCGGCTGCGCAAGAAGTTCAAGGCGGCCGACGACGACTTCGACATGATCGAAACGCTGTACGGCGTCGGTTACCGATTCAAGGAGGCTTGAAGCGGCGGCCGGCGCGACCGGCCGTCCGTTTCATCTGCGCGAAATGAAAGCGGACGTCGACAAGGCTCAACCCAAGTCCTTGCGCTTCGGCGTCCTCGCCTCGATCATGGCGCCTTTGCGCAAGGCGGGGCGCTATATCCAGCGCCAGAGCTTCTCTTCGATCACGCGCCGGATCGTTCTTCTCAATCTCGCGGGGCTGATCGCGCTCGTTTCGGGCATTTTGTATCTTTCCGAATATCGCGCTGGGCTGATCGACGCGCGCATCCAGAGCTTGCTCACGCAGGGCGAGATCATCGCGGGCGCAATCGCGTCCTCCGCTACCGCCGACAACAACACGCTCACGGTCGATCCGGAGAAGCTCCTCGAATTGCAGGCCGGCGAAAGCTACGCGCCGGACGAATCGGCCGGCATCGAATTTCCGATCAACCCCGAACGCGTGGCGCCCTTATTGCGGCGGCTCGTTACGCCGACCAAAACGCGCGCGCGCATCTACGATCGCGACGGCACGCTTCTCCTCGATTCCAGCACACTGTATCTGCGCGGCGAAATTCTCCGGTTCGATCTAGAACCGGTGCCGAGCCAGCAGCCGAATTATTTCGAACGCCGCTGGCGGAAACTGAAACTCTGGCTCGCGCGAGGCGACCTTCCGATCTACCGAGAGCTCGGGCCGGCGAACGGCAAGGGCTATCCGGAGGTGACGCAGGCGATCAACGGCCAGGACGGCAGCGTCGTGCGCGTGACCGAACAGGGCCAGGTGATCGTCACGGTCGCGGTGCCGATCCAGCGTTTCCGCGGCGTTTCCGGCGCGCTTCTCCTCTCCACGCAGCCCGGCGAAATCGACACCGCGGTAGAGTCGGAACGCTTTGTGATCGTGAAAGTGTTCTTCGTCGCCGCCACCGTCATGATCATTCTTTCGTTCTTGCTCGCGGGTGCGATCGGCGGGCCGCTGCGGCGGCTCGCGAACGCGGCACAGAACGTCCGGCGCAGGACGCGCGCGCGGGTCGAAATTCCCGATATGACCTATCGCACGGACGAGATCGGCTATCTTTCGGGTTCGATCCGCGAGATGACCGACGCGCTTTATGCGCGCATCGAAGGGATCGAAAGTTTCGCCGCCGACGTCGCGCACGAATTGAAGAACCCCCTCACCTCGCTCCGCTCCGCGGTCGAGACGCTGCCGCTTGCGAAGACCGAAGAATCGCGCGCTCGGCTTCTGTCGGTGATCCAGCACGACGTGCGCCGCCTCGACCGCCTGATCACCGATATTTCCGAAGCGAGCCGGCTGGATGCCGAGATGCAGCGGCAGGAATCGGCGCCGGTGGATCTTGCGAAACTCCTGGCGGCGATCACGACGCTCGCCAATGAAGTGCCGCGCGACGATCATGTTACCGTTTCGCTTTCTTTCGAGCACACGGCGGGTTCGCCAGCGGGTTATATCGTGCCCGGAAACGACTCACGGCTTGGGCAAGTGATCGACAATCTCGTCAGCAACGCGCGTTCGTTCTCACCGCCGGGGGGCATCGTGCGCATCACCTGCCGCCGCCTGAAGAACGAAGTCGAAGTCATCGTCGACGACGAAGGACCCGGCATCCAGCACGACGCCCTGCACCGGATCTTCGAGCGCTTCTATACCGACCGGCCCGAGCAAGGTTTCGGACAAAATTCCGGGCTTGGACTTTCGATCTCGAGGCAAATCGTCGAAGGGCATGGCGGGCATATCTGGGCCGAGAACCGCATGGCCTCGGACGAGCCCGGCGCGCCGCCGCATGTCGCGGGCGCGCGCTTCATCGTACGGCTTCCCGCCGAATAAATGCCGGAACGCGTCGAAACAATTCACGCGAGCGCGGTCGCCGTCGGCGAGCGCGCGGTGATTATCCGCGGACCGTCAGGTTCGGGAAAATCGCGGCTTGCGCTCGCGTTGCTCGGCGCCGCGAAGAGCGGACTCCTTCCCTATGCAAAACTCGTCGCCGATGACCGGATCAAAATTTCCGCCGCGCATGGCCGGCTCGTCGTTTCCGCGCCGGAAACGATTTCAGGAATGATCGAAGTACATGGCCTCGGCATCCGCGCCGTGGATTGCGAGCCGCTGGCGGTCGCAGGGTGGATCGTGGATCTCGCCGCGAAGGACGCCGCGCGCATGCCGGAACTTTCCAGCGCCGGGATTCTTGGCGTCACAATTCCGCGGCTGCCGGTCGGCGCGGGGCAAGAACCGCTGCCGATTTTGCTTGCCGCGCTAACCACCGCGCCAAAGGGCTAATTTCCCTCTCTTGCCTTCAAGGGAAGGCTGGGGCATATGCGCGCACTCCTGTTTTGCGATGCCGGATGAATTTCCGGTAAGGTCAGCATGATCGGTATTGTTCTGGTTACCCACGGTCGTCTCGCCGACGAATTTCGTTCGGCCGTGGAACACGTTATGGGTCCGCAGCAGCAGATGCAGACGATCTCGATCGAGCCGCAGGACAATATCGACAGTCGGCGCGACGAAATCATCGCCGCTGTGAAGAGCGTGAATTCCGGCCAGGGCGTCGCCATCCTCACCGACATGTTCGGCGGCACCCCTTCGAACCTCGCGATTTCCGTCATGAACGAGCCGGATATCGAGGTAGTGGCGGGCATCAATCTGCCGATGCTCGTGAAACTCGCCACCGTTCGCGACGAGCTGCCGCTCGCGGAAGCCGTGACGCAAGCGCAGGCCGCGGGCCGCAAATACATCAATATCGCAAGCCGCGTGCTCGCCGGCGAATGACGATCGAACGCGAACTCCGCCTCACCAACAAGAAAGGGCTTCACGCCCGCGCCTCGGCCCGCTTCGTGCAGACGGTGCAGCAGTTCGACGCCGACGTGAAAGTCCAGCGCGGCGAGGAAACCGCGGGCGGCGATTCGATCATGAGCCTCTTGATGCTGGCCGCCCCCTTCGGTTCCAAGATCAAAATCTCGGCGAGCGGCCGGGAGGCGGAAGCGGCGGTGGATGCGCTGGAAAAGCTCTTATCCGACCGTTTCGGCGAGGAAGAATAGCCCCGGTTCTGCCGCAGAAAGCGTTTACCTCACATATAAAGAAATCTTTATATGAAGGTTGCGGCGTTAACCCCCGGCTGCTATGAGATCGCCGCGCCGGGGTGAGCCCCGCGTTTCCACCATTTCCAAAGTTTCGAGGCCGCCGATGCACAAACCCGTCGCCCAGGATTACATCGTCAAGGACATTGGGCTCGCCGATTTCGGCCGCAAGGAAATCTCGATCGCCGAAACCGAAATGCCGGGCCTGATGGCGACGCGCGAGGAATACGGCACGAAGCAGCCGCTGAAAGGCGCGCGCATCGCGGGCTCGCTGCACATGACGATCCAGACGGCGGTCTTGATCGAGACGCTGAAGGCGCTCGGCGCCGACATCCGCTGGGCCTCGTGCAACATCTATTCGACGCAGGATCATGCGGCCGCCGCCATCGCGGCCGAAGGCATTCCCGTTTTTGCCGTCAAGGGCGAGAGCCTGAAAGATTACTGGGACTACACCCGCAAGATTTTGGAATGGGGCGACGGCGGCACGCCGAACCTCATTCTCGACGACGGCGGCGACGCGACGCTGCTCGTCCACCTTGGGCTGCGCGCCGAAAAAGGCGACACCGCGTTTCTCGAAAAGCCCGGCTCGGAGGAAGAGGAAGTTCTGTTCGCGCTGATCAAGAAGACGCTCGGCGAGAAAAAGGGCTGGTTCGCGGAGCTTGCGAAGAACATCAAAGGCGTTTCGGAAGAGACGACGACCGGCGTGCATCGCCTCTACCTGATGGAGAAGGAAGGCAAGCTTCTTTTCCCCGCGATCAACGTCAACGACTCGGTCACAAAATCGAAATTCGACAACTTGTACGGCTGCCGCGAGTCGCTCGTCGACGGCATCCGCCGCGGCACCGACGTGATGATGGCCGGCAAGGTCGCGATGGTCGCGGGCTTCGGCGACGTCGGCAAAGGCTCGGCCGCTTCGCTCCGCCAGGCCGGTTGCCGCGTGATGGTCTCGGAAGTCGATCCGATCTGCGCGCTGCAGGCGGCGATGGAAGGCTATGAGGTCGTCACGATGGAAGACGCAGCGCCCCGCGCCGACATTTTCGTCACCGCGACGGGGAACGTCGACGTGATCACGATCGAGCACATGCGCAAAATGAAAGACCGCGCGATCGTCTGCAACATCGGCCACTTCGACAACGAGATTCAGGTCGCGGGTCTCAAGAACCTCAAGTGGAACAACATCAAGCCGCAGGTCGACGAGATCGCCTTTCCCGACGGCCATCGGATCATCCTTCTCTCCGAAGGCCGGCTCGTAAATCTCGGCAACGCCATGGGCCATCCGAGCTTCGTGATGTCGTCCTCGTTCACCAACCAGACGCTGGCGCAGATCGAGCTTTGGAAGAACAGCGGCAAATACGAGAAGAAGGTTTACACGCTCCCCAAGGAGCTCGACGAGAAGGTCGCGCGGCTGCATCTTGCCAAGATCGGCGTGAAGCTCACCGAGCTTTCGAAGCGGCAGGCGGATTACATCGGCGTGCCGGTCGCGGGGCCATACAAGAGCGATCAGTATCGCTACTAAACGTCAGCCGGCCGCGGGCTGCGGCGGGATGGTGATGATCAGATAGGGCTTCGCCTTGCTCGCGGTGCCGCGATAGTGCCGCGCGATGGCGCGTTCCTGACGCTGCACCCCTGTATAGCCCCGCGCGATCTTCTCGATTGCATCGGCGCAATTCGGTTCTTCAACGGCGCAGACCAGCGCCACCCCTTCCCGCATGAGCCGCGCTTCGTCGACCCAGGGGGTTTTCTTGTCCCGCTTCAGCTTCAACACCAAGGGCCTGTCGCGCAGATAGAACGAAACGCCATAGGCGAGATTGCGCCAGCTTGCGACGACCGCAAGCGGCGTGTCCGCCGTCCGGCGCCACTGCTTGTCGACCGCGCGCGCAAGCGGCCGGTACGCATCGCCGTAGTTCAGCGGCCCCGTCTCGTGCACCCGAAGCGCGCGGGCCGGTGCGACCGCGAGCGCGAAAAGCGCGAATACGAACGAAGCCGCGAGAATCTGGCGCGCCGCCGCGGCGGTGATCCTGATTTTCGGCGACGACAGGAAAACGACCGGCGCAAGGACGAGTGCCGACATCGTCCAGATCGAAGCCAGTCTCTTGTCATAAAGAAGCGCAATCGGGATCGGCAGCAGAATCGGCAGCCAGAAAGCGGCGGCGACAAAGCGGCGCGCGCGGTCTTGCGGCCAGATCGTATCCGGCAGCGCCGAGACTTTCGGCCGCGCCAACAGCCAAAGCAGCAGCAGCGGAAGGGCGATATAGGCGGCGGACCCCAAAAGATAAATCACAGTATCCACGACCGCGAGCGGAAACGTCCGCGCAGAGTGGCTGTTCATCGCGTAGCCGAACGAGATGAACTGGTGAGTCGCGAGCCAATAGATATGCGGCGCGAGCGCGAACGCGCCGACGGCCGTCGTGATCCAGGGTGCGCTTGAGCGAAAGTATGCGCGGCGGTGCGGGCTGATCAGCGCCGCGAGGCCGAGACCGGCAAGCAGAAAAATCGACCAGTATTTTCCCATCATCGCCGCCGCGGCGGCGAGGCCCGCGAGCGCCGCCATGACCGAGCTCCGGGTTTCGAGCGAGCGCAGAAAAAACAAAGTGGCGACCGCCCAAAGCGGAATCAGAATCGTGTTGGCGTTGTATTTCCACGCAAAGAGGTTAAAGAACGGGACGACGGTAAGGAAAGCGAGGCCCGCCACGCGCTTGTTATCGCTCAGCCGATCTTCGGAAATACGCCATGCGATCCAGAGCGAAAACGCGGCGAGCGAATTCGCCAGCAGATAAAACGCCCAGTCGCGATACGGGAAAACGGCAAACCACAGGCCCGCAATCCAGGCGCCCATCTGCGGATGCTTCGGGCTGCCGAGCGCGAGATCGCGCGACCACGCGGCCATCTCGGCCATATCGAAATGGATGTCCTCGCTCCGGCGCGAGAGCAGATCGAAGAGCGTCCAAACGCCGGCATAGGCCGTCAGCGCCACTGCGACGGTCCACTCGCGCTGCCTCCGGTCGCAGAGCGCGCGGCGCAGCCGGTCGAACGGTTTGATCGCCTCGAAATAAACCGCGTGCAAAACGTTCTTCGAAAATTCCCGCATGGTTCGAATCTCTTTCGCTTTCGATCCGGCGTTTGCATCGCGACGTTTCTGTGACGGCAGAAGCGGCCCGCGTTTATGCCGCAGGTGATTTGGCGCGAGAGCGGCGGGTGCGATTTCCTGCCGCAGCAAAAAGCCCCTGCCCTTGCGCAGCGAAGGGTGAGGAGCAACATGCAGAATCTCCGATTGTGTT
>Ga0068853_100003629_pt1 | contig 11835 bp, 11 predicted proteins | sample KBSCornC32_FD_65655 | JGI IMG/M metagenome (GOLD analysis project Ga0068853, IMG submission 65655) | Corn rhizosphere microbial communities from Kellogg Biological Station, Michigan, USA - KBS Corn C3-2 | ecosystem: Host-associated > Plants > Roots > Rhizosphere > Soil ... | reverse complement strand
TTCGGACCGGAGAAGATTACGGACTTCGAATTGGGGCTCAAACATCAGGGGCGCCTGGGCAGCGTTCCCTATCGTCTGAACCTTGCCGGATTTATCGGCAAATATCGCGATATCCAGACGCAGGATATTCTGCAGTTCTGCACCAATGATAATCCGGGCTGCGCCGGTGGTGGCGTGTTTACCGAACTCATCCTCCTCAATGTCGGCAAGGCAACGATCAAAGGCATAGAAGTGGAAGGTTCGGTCAAGCCGATCCCGCAGCTTGAGTTGAATGTCGGCTATTCCTATCAGGTCGGCCGCTATGGCAGTGGTTCTGTCGTGCCTCAGCCTGCCGACCCTGCCAATCCGGTCAACGCGGCAAATCCCATCAACTTCGCGGGCGGTGTGGACCTGTCCGGCAAGGAATTTGCCGGTGTTCCGCGCCAGACGTTGACGCTCTCCGGGACATATGAGGCCGATTTCATCCCTGAAAGCTTCGCGAAAACGCGCCTGAGCATGAATTATTTCCGTCGCACGAAAACCCTGGGACTGGCGGTGCAGGGTAATTTCGGAACGCCCGCCTTCGAAACGCTGGGTGCTCGCCTGTCGTTCGATGAACTTTTCAAATCCAACTTCTCCCTTGCTCTGTGGGGATCGAACATCACGAACAATTATTACAAGCTTTATTGCAGCAATAACCTCAACAGCATCGGTTATGCCGCCTGCAAATGGGGCGATCCGCGCACCTACGGCGCGACCTTGTCCGTGAAGTTCTAATAAGAGAAGCCGGGCGCCGCGTCTGCGGCGCCCGGCTTTTTTCTGCGCTCGGAACCGGTTCGCTCGGCTGCTCGAACAGTTCTACCCGCGAGGTGCGGCTGCCGTGGGTTGCAACCGGCCCAACGCAAACATGCCGAGTGCGCCCAGCCCCATTACGCAACCGACGCCCAGCAACATCATGTCGTAGGTGCCGGTGCGGTCGTAAATCCAGCCGGCCCCGATCGGTCCTATAGTTGCCGCGATCGCGGCGATCGAATTTATGCCGCCCAGCAATGCGCCAAAGCTGCGTATGCCGAAATATTTCGACACCAGATAGATTATGACGTCATTCTCCGCGCCGACCGTGGCTCCGAAAATGGCGGTCGCGATCACGAGCGACCCGATCCCTGGATCGTGCTGCATCATCAGCCCCAGACCAAGCAGGGGAAGCAGGAAGATCAGAAACGCAACAATGTGGGTCGGGAAGATGTCGAGCAAATGCCCGACCGACAGTCGTGCAATGAGGCCGACGACACCGACGAGCGCCGCAATCTGGGCCGCTGCCGCGAGGCTGAGATTCTTGCTGATGAGCAGGGGCACCAGATTGGGCGCGAGCGCCATGGTGTAGAGTATGAAGCTGAACATGCCGCCGACGATCAGCCAATAGGCCGGCTGGCGCATGGCTTCGCGCGCCGTCATGCCGCGGGAGAAAGCGGCCGACACCCCGGCGGTCGGCGCATCTTCGGATTTCGACGCGACGGTCGGCTCGACAAACAGCAGGAAGGAGAAGGGAAGCGTAACGCCGAGCCAGATGGCGGCCGTTCCAATGAGCGCGGTGCGCCAGTCAAATGCCTGGATCAGCGCCGTGGCGATCAGGGGCGCCACGGCCGCCGTCAATGATGAACCGCTGAGTACCGCCGCGATGGCCAGCCCTCTTCCTTTGTCGAACAGCGCGGCGATGCTTCTGGTCCATACCGGCCCCTGCATCATGCCGACGGCCAGCGCCACCAGCGCCCATAGTGCGATCCAGTTGACGATGCTCCCGTCCGCCAGGGACAGCAGCGCGAAGGATGAGCAGAGAAGCAACTGCCCGACCAGGGCGACGGGGCGCGCGCCGAACCGGTCGACCGCGACCCCACCCAGCAGGTTGAACAGCACCGCCGCCCCAGACATGACGGTGAAACCGGACATGGTCTGGGTGCGTGACCAGCCGAATTCCTGTTCGATCGCGCCAACGAACGGGCCAAAACAGAATGTCTGGAGCCCGATGCAGGAATAACCCATCGTGCAGCCCAGGACGATTGGCCAATATCGGCGCCATTCCGCCTTTGCCGATGGACCGGGTCCGCTGAAATGCTCCATGGCTAGCCTTCTCTCCCTCGTTGGTCTTTGCGCATGACCTATCTCTCGGGGAGGGGATGCAATTCGCCCAAACGGACGAAGCCCGTCGCCAAAGGGCATATTAAGGCACGATCGAGGGCAGAGTTGCCGCTGCCCCTATCCGTTGGAGAGGTGGATGAAGTTTCTGGACATTGTGGCCGACGACCGGAATGGCATCGTGCATGTGACGATGAAGCGCGGCGCGGTGAACGCGGTCGATTATCCGATGTATGTCGAGATTGCCGAGTTGTTCAGAAATCCCGAGGTTCATTGCGGGTCGGTGCAGGTCATCCTGTTGAGTGGCGCGGGCCGGCATTTTTGTGGCGGCAACGATCTGGACGAATTTGCGACGATGACGCCCGCCAACGCAACCGAACGCATGTGGCGGGTGCGGGAGGCGTTTTTCGCGATCATGGAATGTGCCGTGCCGGTGATAGGCGTGGTAAGGGGCGCGGCGCTGGGCACGGGCCTTGCCATCGCGGCGTCCTGTGACTTTGTGCTGGCGAGCGAGGATGCGATGTTCGGATTGCCCGAACTGACTGTCGGCGTGATGGGGGGCGCGCGGCACCTCGCCCGCATCGCGCCGCAGCCCCTGGTACGGCGCATGTATTTTACCGGAGAGGCGCTCTCGGCATCGGACTTCGCTGCGGCGGGCGGCGCGGTCAAGGTCTGCAAAGCGGACGCCGTCATGGCCGAGGCTGAACGCATGGCGCGGCGGATTGCGGGTTATAGCCCGACCGCGGTGCGGGTCAGCAAGCGGGTGCTCGACCGCATCGAGTGGATGGACGTTCGCGCGGGCTATGCGTTCGAACAGGCTGCGACCGAGCGGATGAGCGGTCATCCCGATTCCAAGGAAGCGCTGGCAGCGTTTCGTGAGGGGCGCGATCCTTCATTTGATCCGCTCGACCGCGACGCCGCGTGGTACGGCGTATGAACGAGACGGAGGCAAAACTGTTTCCCGTCGGCGGTGCCTTCGTGCTGGGCGGGAGTGGCGGACTGGGCTCGGCCATCTGCGAGGCGTTTGCGCAGGCTGGCGTGCCGGTCGCGTTCAGCTATCGCAGCGATGAAGCCTCGGCCCGGCGGGTTGCGGACATGATCGAAAGCCATGGCGTGCAGGCGAGGCGCTATGCCGTGGACGCCCGCGACCGGGCCGTCGTCACCGATGCGCTCGGCCAGGCCGCGGACGCTTTCGGCGGCCTGCACAGCATCGTCTACGCCGCCGGCCCGCCCTTCTCGCCCGAATTTTTCGGCCGCACTTCGGACGATATGTGGCGCGCATGGCTGGACGGGGACGTCCTCGCCGCGATCCATCTGGCGCAGGAAGCGATTGTCCATTTGCGGCGCAGTCGCGGTGCCTTCCTGACGCTCAGCACCTATCAGGGCGACATGATCGAGGTGCGGGGCGGCACCTCGGCGATATCGAAGGCGGCGCTCGACCGGATGGTTGCCGTCATCGCCAAGGAGGAGGGGCGATATGGCGTGCGGGCCAACAGCCTGCGTTGTGGCTGGATTGCCAGCAAAACCAACGACCAGCTTCTGGCGGCGATGCCCGAGCTGGCGGCGAGCAAGCGCAAGTCGATACCGCTGGGGCGTCTGGGATTGCCGGAGGAAATCGCCGATACCGTCCTTTTCCTCTGCTCCCGCAGGGCCGGTTTCATCACCGGCCAGACTGTCACCGCCGATGGCGGGGAGGCGGTCTAGTTATCGTGGACAGCACGGCCAGCCGCCGGCCGCTCACACTCTCCCTGGCGGAAACAACCATTCAAGGGAGGATATCATGTCTGACAGGCGACTGGAGCTGCTGTGGGATCATTTCCAGATCCGCGAGGTGATCGAGGCTTATGTTCATGCCTGCGACCGGGCCGACCGGGACGCTGTCGCCGATACTTATCATGAGGACAGCTACGACCATCACGGCCCGATCAGCGGTCCGGGGCATCAGTTTGCCACCGACTGCGTGCAGGCGCTCGTCACTGTCTGGGACTCCTGCAATCATCTTTTGGGCCAGTCCCGCATCAAAGTGACAGGGGACGTTGCCGGGGCCGAAACCCTGTTCTTCGCCAGCCAGACGCGAAAGCAGGATGGCAAGATGATGATGGACCAGCAGAAGGGGCGCTATGTGGATCGTCCGGAGCGGCGGGACGGGATCTGGCGCATCAAGGATCGCCGCTGCATCCAGGAATGGTCAATGACCGTTCCCCTCGGCGAAAGCTTTGTCGATCGGGAGTTTTTCCTTCCGGGAAAGCGCTCGGCCGAAGACCTGTCCTATGAAGCGCTCGGCCTTGGCCGGGGATGCTCCCGCATCAAACGTGAAATCAAGTGACTTCCCACCGGCAGCTTATTCCGGTCCGCCCCGCGATACGGGAAGGAGCGCTCCGGAAATTCCGCGCGATGCGGGGGATGCCAGGAAGAGGGTCAGATCGGCGATAGCAGCCGGCTGCACGAATTTGGAGAAGTCGGCATCAGTTGGATCGGCGCCGCCAAAATCCACGCAATTTTCGGGCGCCGATTTCGACTGCGCGTAATCCACACGGGCGACCCGATCACCCTTGGCGAGAAAGGCGGCGCAGACCGCGTCGTCCAATATGCCGAATGCCCCGGGGAGAACGGTGGTCCGCAGCAACATTTTCTTCCTCCCGACGGACATTCGTAATTCTGCCGTTCATCGCCGCGAACCTTGATACCGCACACGTTCAAACGGACGAAACAACAGGCGCGATCTTGCGGCAATAGACCGTGCGAAGATTCAGGATGAGCTGACGTGACCCGATGCATTGCTGCTGCCCGCTTCGTTGCGGGGATCAGCGCGGCCCGATCACAACTGCTGCCGTCTCTGCTTTGCCATCCAACGGAGCCTATATGGTATTGAACGAAACTCAGAGCGCGATCAGAGACGTGGTGCGGGCGTTCGCGCAAGACCAGATCCGGCCCAACAGCCTCTCGTTCGAGGCAGCGAAGGGCTATCCCGACACTCTTTTCGAGGAACTGGCAGCTCTGGGGCTTATGGGGATGACGGCGCCCGAAGCAGTTGGGGGGGCGGAAGCCGATTATATATCCTATGCGCTGGCGCTAATGGAAATCGCGGCGGCGGATGGCGCCCTATCGACCATCATCAGTATTCAGAACAGCCTCATCGTTGCGGGCCTGCTGAAGGACGGCACGCCCGAACAGCAGGCACGCTTTCTTCCGGACCTTATCGCGGGCCGGTTGATCGGCGCTTTTGCCCTGACCGAAACCGATGCAGGTTCCGATGCGTCGGCGATCCGGACGAGGGCGGTCAAGGTAGAGGGCGGCTACATCCTGAACGGGTCGAAACAGTTCATCACATCAGGCCGCATTGCCGGCATCACCATGGTCTATGCCGTGACCGACCCGGCGGCAGGCAAACGAGGCATCACTGCGTTCATCGTGCCCACGGACAGCAAGGGATATGCAGTCGACAAAGTCGAGCATAAGCTGGGCCAGGCCGCATCGGATACATGCTCGATCCGCTTCGATGATCTGTTCGTGCCCGATGAACTGCGGCTGGGCGGGGAGGGCGCGGGCTATGGCATTGCGCTGGCCAATCTGGAGGCGGGCAGGATCGGGATTGCCGCGCAGTGCATCGGCATGGCTCGCGCGGCTCTCGATATCGCCGTCGATTACGCCAAGGAACGCAAGAGTTTCGGCAAGCCGATCATCGAGCACCAGGCCGTCGGTTTCAGGCTGGCCGATCTGGCCGCGAAGCTGGAGGCCGCCAGGCAACTGGTCTTGCACGCCGCATCAATGAAGGACGCGCAGCTACCGTGTCTTGCCGAGGCGTCGATGGCGAAGCTCGTGGCATCGGAAACCGCCGAAGCGGTCGTATCTGGCGCGCTCCAGACGCTCGGCGGCTACGGCTATCTCGAAGAATTCGGTGTCGCGAAAATCTATCGCGATGTCCGAGTATGCCAGATTTATGAGGGAACGTCCGACATTCAACGGATGGTTATCGCTCGCTCGCTATAGGAGGTATCCGATCATGCGCGATGATCCCGTCGTGATCCTGGGCTATGCGCGCACCCCCATGGGGGGCTTTCAGGGTGCGCTATCCGGGATGAAGGCCACGGAGTTAGGGGCCGTTGCGATCAAGGCGGCGGTCGAGCGATCGGCCATGGAGCCGTCCATTATCGGTCGGGCCTACATGGGATGCGTCCTGCCTGCAGCTCTCGGGCAGGCGCCGGCGCGACAGGCGACGCTTGGCGCGGGACTGCCGAGATCGGTCGAGGCGACGACAGTCAACAAGATGTGCGGTTCGGGTATGCAGGCGGTCATCATGGCGTCTGAAGCGCTCGCCGCGGGTGCTGTGGAAGCGGTCGTCGCGGGGGGCATGGAAAGCATGAGCAATGCGCCCTACGCGCTGCCCAAGCATCGCGCGGGCGCGCGCATAGGGCATGATCGCGTCATCGACACCATGATGATGGACGGTCTTGAAGACGCCTATGTCGCTGGCAAGCCCATGGGCGCGTTTGCGGAGGATGCCGTCCGCGAATATCAGTTTTCACGAGGCGAGCAGGACGATTACGCGCTGCGCTCTCTCGGCCGCGCCGCCGATGCCATCGCCAGCGGCGCTTTCACCCGAGAGATCGAGCCGGTCGAGGTGCCGGGCAGGGCCGGGGTATCCATCGTCGCAGTGGACGAACAGCCCGGCAAGGCAAAGCCCGACAAGATTCCTTCTCTCAAACCCGCCTTCGTAAAGGACGGGACGATCACGGCGGCTAACGCCTCCTCCATTTCCGACGGCGCGGCAGCGCTGTTGCTGACGCGCGCCAGCATAGCGCGGCGGCACGGCCTGCCGATGACCGCCAGGATCGTAGCGACCGCCGCTCATGCCCATGACCCCGCGCAATTCACGACGGCCCCGGTCCCGGCGATCGGCAAGGTGCTGGAGAAAGCAGGCTGGTCCATCGACGACGTCGATCTTTTCGAGATCAATGAAGCCTTTGCGGTCGTTGCGATGATCGCCGCCCGGGATCTGGCCATTCCTGCGGACAAGCTGAACGTGAATGGCGGAGCGACCGCACTCGGGCATCCGATCGGCGCATCGGGCGCCCGTATATTGGTGACGCTGCTCGCCGCATTGCAGAACCGGGGCTTGAAGCGCGGCATAGCGTCGCTGTGCATCGGCGGCGGTGAAGCAACCGCGATCGCCGTCGAACTGATGTGATCCGAAGCAAATCGAAGGAGTAGAATATGGATATCAAGGGGATGCCGGCGATTGTCACCGGCGGTGCTTCGGGACTGGGCAACGCGACAGCCCGCATGCTTGCGGGCGCGGGTGCGAAGGTTTCCATTTTCGATCTGAACGAAGACGTCGGCCGGAAAGCGGCCGAGGAACTGGGCGGCGCCTATTTCAAGGTCAACGTCGCTGACGACGCAAGTGTGAGCGAGGGGCTGAACCAGGCTTCGGAACGGCACGGCACGGCACGCATCCTCATCAATTGTGCGGGCATCGCGCCTGCGGTGAAGACTGTCGGCAAGGAAAACGTCCCGCACGCGCTGGACGTCTATCGCCGGACGATCGAAGTGAATCTGATCGGCACCTTCAACATGATCTCGAAATTCGCCGCGCAGCTTGCCAAGGCCGACGAGATCGAGGGCGAGCGCGGCGTAATCGTCAACACGGCGTCGGTCGCGGCCTATGACGGGCAGATCGGGCAGGCTGCCTATGCTTCGTCGAAGGGCGGTGTGGTCGGCATGACCCTGCCGGTCGCGCGCGACCTTGCCCAGCATAAAATCCGGGTGATGACCATTGCGCCCGGCATCTTCCTAACGCCGATGCTGGAATCCTTTCCGCAGAATATTCAGGATGCCCTGGGCGCGCAGGTGCCGCATCCCAGCCGGCTCGGCAAGCCTTCCGAATATGCACAACTCGTCGAAAGCATCGTCCGCAATCCGATGCTCAACGGCGAAGTCATCCGGCTTGACGGCGCCATCCGCATGGCACCGCGATGACCGAAACCCATCAAGGCCTGCGGGTCGAGCGGGAGGGGGCGGTCATGCGCCTGACGCTCGACCGGCCCACGGTCGGCAACGCCATCGACATACCGATGGCGCGCGCCTTCATGGATGCAGCCATCCTGTGCGATGAGGATGACGGGGTTCGCTGCGTGCTGCTGAGCGGCGAAGGCCGGCTGTTCTGCGCTGGCGGAGATGTGGCGGCATTTCATGGCGCGGGCGACGCGCTTCCTTCCTTCCTGAAGGAAATCACCGCCTATCTCCATTCCGGCATCGCCCGTCTCGCCCGCATGGACAAGCCGGTCGTGACCGCCGTGAACGGCCCGGTGGCGGGCGCGGGCGTGGGGCTGGCCCTTCTCGGTGACATCGTTCTGGCAGAGCCCGGCGCGCACATTACCCTGGCCTATACCGCCATCGGTATGGTCCCTGACGGGGGCACGACCTGGCTTCTCCCCCGGCTGGTCGGCTATCGGAAGGCGCAGGAGATGATGCTGCGCAATCCGCGGATTTCCGCCCAAGACGCAGCGGCCATGAACCTGATTACCCGCGTGGTGCAGGAAGGAACCCTTGCGGCCGAGGCCGACGCCGTCGCGCGCGAATTGAGCAATGCCGCCACGGGCGCGCTCGGGGCCACGCGCGCGCTCCTGCTCGATGCCTTCACGCGGTCGCTGGAAACCCAGATGGAACTGGAAAGCCGCGCGATCGCCGCCCGTGCCCGGACGTTCGAGGGTCGTGAAGGCATTGCCGCGTTCGTCGAAAAGCGCCCGCCGAATTTCCACCAGGAGAACAGCAAATGACCGATGCTTTCATTGTCGCAGCGGCGCGAACGGCGGGAGGTCGCAGAAAAGGCGCCCTGGCAGGTGTGCATCCCGCCGACCTGGGCGGTCTGATCCTGGACGCGCTCGTGGAACGATCGGATGTGGATCCGACCGCGATCGAGGATGTGATCGTCGGATGCGTCAGCCAGGCCGGAGAGCAGTCCTTCGCCCTTGGCCGCAACATGGTGCTGGCCTCGCATCTGCCTGACAGCGTGCCGGCGGTAACGATCGACCGGCAATGCGGATCGTCCCAGCAGGCTCTGCATTTCGCCGCGCAGGCGGTTATGTCGGGCACGCAGGATCTGCTCATCGCCGCTGGCGTCGAAAGCATGACCCGCGTTCCCATGGGGTCGAACTACACGCTCCACGCGCAGGCCGGCATGGGACAGGGGCCATGGAGCCGGCGGATACTCGATCGTTATGGCATAGCCGAATTCAGCCAGTTTCACGGGGCGCAGGCGATCGCCGACAAATATGGCTTCAGCCGGGAGGATATGGATCGCTACGCCCTGGAGAGCCACCGGCGCGCGGCCAATGCGATCGAGGCCGGCCTGTTTCGCGAAGAGATCGTCCCGGTGGATGTCGACGGCACCATGTTCGACACGGATGAGGGCGTGCGCTTCGATGCCTCGCTGGAAGGTATGGCGGGGGTGAAGCCGATCATAGAGGGCGGCGGCATCACGGCGGCCAACGCCAGCCAGATGACCGATGGCTCCTCGGGCGTGCTGGTGGCGAGCGCGCGCGCGGTCAAGGAGCATGGGCTGACGCCCCTCGCACGTATTCATTCCCTAACGGTCACCGCCGGCGATCCCGTCATCATGCTGGAAGAGCCAATTCCGGCGACGCGCAAGGCTTTGGCGAGGGCCGGAATGAGGCTGGACGACATTGATCTGTTTGAGGTGAACGAGGCGTTCGCTTCCATCCCCATGGCCTGGCTCAAGGCGCTGGACGCTGACCCTGCGAAGCTCAATGCGATGGGCGGAGCGATTGCGCTGGGGCATCCGCTGGGCGCGAGCGGCACCAAACTCATGACGACAATGATCCACGCATTGCGGCGGCAGGGAAAGCGCTGGGGGCTTCAGACCATGTGCGAAGGGGGCGGCATGGCTAATGTCACGATTGTAGAGGCATTATAGCCATGTCCGGGACGCACGACTGCCGCTGATTATTCAGTGCCGCATGCTCCAGATCATGCTGGCGAACAGGGACGGGGCGCAGGGCAAGCAGCCGGTCGTGGAAAAGCGCGCCGTCAAATGGCGAGGCCGCTGACCGGCGAGGGGGGTAGGGAGAATAGAATGCGTACACGTTTCACGGACCTGATGGGCATCCGCTATCCGATCGTGCAGGGTGGCATGATGTGGGTCGGGCGGGCGGAACTCGCCTCTGCGGTGTCGAATGCCGGCGGGTTGGGCATGATAACGGCTTTAACGCAGCCGACGCCGGACGATTTGCGTCGCGAGATCGATCGATGCCGGACCATGACCGACATGCCCTTCGGCGTGAACCTCACCATCCTCCCTTCGGTGTCCCCGCCTCCTTATGCCGAATATCGCAAGGCGATCATCGACAGTGGCGTCAAGGTCGTGGAAACGGCGGGCTATAAGCCGCAGGAGCATATCGACGACTTCAAGGGCAACGGGGTCAAGGTCATCCATAAATGCACTGCCGTCCGCCACGCCCTGTCGGCGGAACGCATGGGGGCGGATGTCATTTCGATCGACGGCTTCGAATGTGCGGGCCATCCGGGCGAGGACGATATTCCGGGCCTCATCCTCATCCCCGCAGCCGCCGACAAGGTGAAGATCCCGATGATTGCGAGCGGCGGGTTCGGCGATGGCCGTGGCCTCGTCGCGGCCCTGGCGCTGGGCGCGGAAGGGATCAACATGGGAACCCGCTTCTGCGCAACGGCCGAGGCGCCGATCCATCCCCGTATCAAGCAATTTCTTGTCGATAATGACGAGCGGTCCACCAATCTCATCTTTCGCAAGTTCAACAATACCGGCCGTGTCGCGAAGAACAGTGTGTCCGACGAGGTGGTGTCGATCAGCCAGCGCGAAGATGCGGTGTTCGAGGATATTCGTCCCCTGGTGTCCGGCGCCAGGGGCCGCACGTCTCTGGAGACCGGAGATATCGACGCCGGACTGGTCTGGGCCGGGCAGGTCCAGGGCCTCATCCACGACATTCCGACGTGCGATGCCCTGATCGTGCGGATCATCATGGAAGCCCAGGAAATCATCAAGGACAGGCTGGCGCGTCTTTCAAGCATATAAGGGGGCAACGCGCCCCTTATATGAGCGAACCGACCAGTAGGGCGCTGCGTCCCGGCACGCGGACATATCTCATCCCTGCCCTCGTCTCCTAGGACGAGGCGTCAGGTCGCGCAGGATGTAAAGATATCAGGTGCGCAGCCCATTCGGAGGGGCGGGTGGATCGGGATGCGCATCCGTATCCGTATCGCCAGATGCTTTCGAAGGAGCTTTTGATGACCGCTGTGATCCCCAGGCGGGAGAGTCGTCGCCGGAGGCAGCCTTCGCCCCCCATGCGTCCGCGACAAAAAGCGGCCCGGTCACCGGGATGGCGAACTTCGCCGGAACCTGCCGGTCGATCATTATCGCGTCCGGTTCGATTTCTTCATGGTCAATGATCCTGCCTATGTCGAAGAAGTCATGCTGAGGGACACGAGCATCTGGACGATCGAGAAGGGGAATGCGTCCACGGTTTGCTGATGGCGGCGCCGACACCGCGGTCGCATCGCAATCAGTCTGATAACTGCCGATTAAAACAAGCTGGAGAGGTCGATGCTTGCAGAGTTTCAGTCCGATTGCGATGTCGCCAGGATCGACCAGTTCATCGACCATTTCGACCATCACTCGGCATTCTATCGCAAGAATTTTTTCGATGTGATCCAGCGGTTGGCCGATCGGGA
>Ga0068853_100003627_pt1 | contig 11836 bp, 7 predicted proteins | sample KBSCornC32_FD_65655 | JGI IMG/M metagenome (GOLD analysis project Ga0068853, IMG submission 65655) | Corn rhizosphere microbial communities from Kellogg Biological Station, Michigan, USA - KBS Corn C3-2 | ecosystem: Host-associated > Plants > Roots > Rhizosphere > Soil ... | reverse complement strand
TGGGATGATATTTCGCGAATGATTAAGCCAGCTGCGATTCCGTCTTCCAATTAGCGGGATTGAACGAGAACAATTTCTTGACTATGCCGTATTATCAGCGGTTGATAACTGTAGCCATCAAGCAAACTTAGCATCATTGAGCGGGTTGAGCAATTCAATGGATTTCGATCCAACCGGCAACCACTGCGCTTCAAATAAAATCCTTGTTATTACGCGAGAATAAGAGGTTAAGTTGCGTGCGCCCGGCTAGACGTTGTATTTGAAATTCTAATCCGCAGATAACATGAGTACTCCACCCGTATCCAGTTTTTCGGAGGCCAGAACATACCTGGTCTATCTATTTCTCCTACTTTTTTCACTCGCCGGCATCTGGGGAATCCTCGCTCGCGGTAGCCATTTGGTTCCGCATCAGACAGTTGCGCACTCCGGTGCGGTGGCAGGCAGCGTTGGAGTTAAACAAGCAGAGGCCGCCCCAACTGATGGCATCGTCGGCCAACTTTGGATCAATCTTCGTAGTCCACTCGGAATTCTCTTTACTCAGATTATTGTAATCCTGATTGCGGCCAGGGTTTTCAATCGCCTGTTCAGATTGATGGGCCAACCGCCCGTTATGGGAGAAATGGTTGCTGGTATTGTTCTCGGGCCTTCAGTCCTGGGGCTCTTTTATCCGGCGGCGATGAATTTTGTGTTTCCCGCCGTCTCGATGGATACGTTGCGCCTTCTTAGTCAACTGGGGGTTGTCCTCTTCATGTTTGTGGTGGGTATGGAATTAAACCTCACTCACATCAGAGAAAAAGGTTCAGCCTCAATCATGATCAGTCACGCAAGTATCCTCGTGCCATTCGTAATGGGCACTGCTTTGTCGCTGTTTCTCTTCCAGCCTTTAGCTCCGGCAGGCACGTCATTCACAGCTTTCGCATTATTTATCGGAGTTGCGATGAGCATCACGGCGTTTCCCGTGTTAGCGCGCATTCTTGAAGACCGGGGACTTTCAAAGACAGTACTGGGAAGTATTGCCATAACTTGTGCGGCAGTCGATGACGTCACTGCCTGGTGTGTACTCGCTTTGGTGATTGCAATTGTAAAGGCAAGTGGTATTGCCGTGTCGCTCGGCACAATCGTATTTACCGGAGTGTTTGTTCTGGCAATGTTCATGATCGTGAGACCATGGTTGGGCCGGACTGTAAAGCATGAAAGCTACGACCGTTCGGGTGACCGGCGCATGATTGCCACGGTAATGGTAATCGTCCTGGCTTGCGCTCTGATTACTGAAGCAATTGGTGTACACGCGTTATTTGGCGCGTTCATGGCAGGAGTCATCATGCCTGAATCAGTTGCCTTTCGAACCTTCTTGCGTGAAAAACTCGAGACCTTCAGTTCATCTGCCCTACTGCCATTGTTCTTTGCTTTTACCGGATTGCGCACGGAGATTGGATTACTGAATGACTGGTCCAGCTGGCTTACCACCATCATCATCATCGCTGTTGCGATAGCGGGGAAGCTTGGCGGCAGTATGCTGATGAGCCGTTGGACCGGAATGAGCTGGTCTCATTCCTACGCGATTGGTGTCCTGATGAATACCCGTGGCCTTGTCGAATTGGTGGTGCTAAACATTGGATACGATCTCGGCATCTTGTCAGGTCGGATTTTTGCAATGCTCGTCATCATGGCGCTGGTGACAACTTTTATGACCGGGCCACTACTATCGCTCGTTAAAAGGCAAATTGACGAACCCCTGGGCCTTGCACAAGAAGTAACATGACAACGATACAGTGCTGCGAGCGCAACTACCGGATCGTACACTCAATGAATCTAATCAGGATTCAGGCCTAAGTTTGAGTGTGCCTTCCCGTCGCTGCGCTCGCGGCACTGTACTCATGGTTCGACACACACACACACCGAATTGGCGTTTGTGTAAATCAATTAAGGAACACCCTGAGTTAGGAGGAACGAAGATGAGGAGAACCGTCATAGGAAGCGTAGTGGTGTTGTTTGTTCTTTCGATCTTAGCCGCAGCCGCCGGTAAGCCAAACTTTACGGGGAGTTGGACCATGGATCGCGGACGGAGTTTTGGTATGCCGGGTGACATGCAGCAGACCATGACCGTCACGCAAAACGAAGAAACCATTGAACTCGAAACAAAACTAATTCAACCTAATAACGAACGATCCGTGAAAGACACCTACATACTGGATGGCAAGGAACACGAATTTACGCCTCCGGTAGCGCCAGGACAACCGCCAGCAAAAGGCAAAAGAACCAGCACGTGGCTTCCCGCTGGTAATGGGATTATGGTGACAGAGGCAACCACAGCAGAAACCCCAAAAGGACCAGCAACAACAAACATTGTAAGGAAGTGGACACTATCGGCCCAGGGCGAGTTGGTGATCGACATGTACGTCGACAACCCTAACGCGTCGTACGAAACAAAACGAATTTTCCTAAAGAAGTAACCCGATCAATTGGAGGCAATATTGTAGGCCGCCATCTCATTCGAGTTTCGGACAAGGATTCGACCAGCTGCAATGGCAGGATAATTCCACGTCTTTCCCTGCAACGCAGTAAAGCGCGACACTTCCGAGTATTGATCCGGGCTGGCTTTGACGAGTGCGAGATCGCCGTTGTCGCTGATTACAACCAGGTGGCCGCTTGCCAGGATAACCTGACCGTAACCATACCGTCCGCCCTTCCACTTACGTTCTCCAGTGTTGACGTCAAGACACGTCAAGATACCTTCGTCCAGTCCATAGACATAACCGTTATAAAGAACTGAACTATTAAACTTGTTCTTCATGTAATTGTTTTCCCAAACGGTCGTTGGAGTCAGGCTCTTACCACTGCCGGAGAGTTGGACCAGGGCTGCACCCTTGCCGTATCCAGAGGAAATAAAGAATCGGTTCTTGTCGACCATTAATGGCTGTGAAACATTGATTCCGTTATCGGTATTCCAAGGATAACTCCAGAGCACGGAGCCATCTTCAGGCACGAGCCCCACTACTCGTGAAGAGCTCACCACCATGATTTGGCGCCGTCCCGCCAACTCGACCAGCATAGGCGAGACATAAGCCTGCGTGTCGTTGAGGACTTTCCAAACGGGCGCGCCGGTCATCTTGTTATACGCAACTACCGACTTACCACTTGTTCCACCCGGTAATACGATCACTTTGTCGTCAACTACGAGTGGCGACGCCGCCATGGCCCAGGGAAGATTCTGCGCCTGGTTCTCAGAGAGAATATTCCTGCCCCAGATCACTGCGCCGGTTTTAGCATCAAGACAGCGCAATTCGCCAGTTGCTCCGAGCGCGTAAATACGGCCCTGATCCCATGTAGGCGTGGCTCGTGGTCCATCACCCGTTTCATCGTTGTATTCGGCGTTCCACGCTTGCGTCCAGATCTCCTTGCCCGTAGCGACGTCGTACGCGACCGCAACTTCCTGTCGTCTTCTTTGTTCAATGGTATAGGCTGCACCATCTGCAACTGAGAACGACGAATAACCAACGCCAACAGGTTGTTTCCAGACAAGCGGCAATCCAGCAGCGGGCCAGGTTGTCAGGATCGACATCTCGTCATACTGCCCATCGCGCTTTGGACCGCGAAAGCTGGTCCAATAGTTTCGAGTGGCATGGCTGGACGCTGTCTGTGCCGCGGCATCGGTTGTTCCCGGGCTCGGTTGCTGACCGGCGATGGCGACACTCGCGGCAGGGGAAGCTGTAGCGGGAGCTGCCGGGCCATTATTTGCGGCCAGGGCGGCTTGTTGTTGTCGATGTTGCTCGAGCTGAGCATAGTGAGCTTCGTTTGCACTACGTGACCGTTGCCAGAGATTAAAAGTGAAAACGTAGCCTATGGCGATGACCAGGATGCACAATGTTGCGATGAGCTTTGTCCGCAACGTGTCGCGTCTCAGCCAGACCAACGCGAGGCCGACGGGAGGTAAGAGTATCGATGCGGCAACTAGAATCGCTGTCGAGTTGTACCAAGGTGTCGCGGCGGGTTCCTGGAACATATTCACATCCTCCCATTTGATCAGTTAACGAAGGGTCAAGATCTTGGAACGTTTCGAAGAGACCGATTATTAACCTTTTAGACGCATGAAGCCAGCAGAATGTTCCGTGGGAGGAGACAACGGGATAGTAGTGGTCGCCGAGGTCAGTACCGATGGGCGGCAGCGTCGGGTGAGTCTCGAAATACCAACAACCCGACCGCAAGTGCAGGCTTACCCGACGCTACCGCGCATCGGTACTGACCTCACCTAAGGGCATCACGACCGATGCAATAGAGATTGTGTTCACCACGGATGAAGATACGTCCGTCGGCGATTGCGGGCGATGCGTACACAGGCTCTCCGACTGAATTCGTGCCCAGCACTTCATGTTTGGGCCCTGCCTTAATAATAAAGGTATCGCCGTCTTCACTGGTGAGCAGAATCTTACCGTCAAAGGCTACCGGAGAAGCTGTAAACGTAGCTGGAATCGGAATGCGTCCACCTTCGTACTTCACTTCTCCAGTGCGCGCATCGAGACAGGTGAGAATGCCACGATCGGTCATGATGTATAGATAATCCTGGTAAAGAATCGGCGATGGAACATAGGCAGTCCCTTTGCTGTACTTCCAGACTTCACTCGCGCTGCCAGTCAAATCACCTGACCCACCAAGTTTGAGCGCCATGGCAATCTTTGCCGGAAAACCTGCAACGAGAAATGCGACGTCACTATTCGCTACTGGGGAAGGTATGGCATTGCTTTCGACGCCCTTGTGCGTCCAGAGTTCCTTGCCGGTGGCCGGATCGTACGCGATGATGGATTCAGTGCCACTCGTAATTAGCTCCGCTCGTTTCGCCGTGTGAACAAGCAACGGCGTGGACCAGCTAACCTGCACTTTACGTGGAGTTTTCCAAACCTCTTTACCCGTCTTCTTATCAACCGCGACTATAAAGGACGCAGCACCATTCTCTTCATCGCACTGTACGATTACCAGGTTTTCGTAAAGGATTGGTGAAGTTCCCGTGCCCATTCCGACTGTGCCAAGATTCCCAAGCATCGCTTTCCATGCGAGCTTACCGTTGAAGTCGTACGCATAGAGTCCTTCAGTTCCAAAGAATGCATACACAAGCTTTCCGTCGGTCGCTGGAGTAGAAGCTGCGTAAGAGCTCTTACGATGACGATTGTCGTAAGGAGTGCCTTCCCACGCGACCGATTCCCACAAAACTTTTCCGCTTTGACGATCAAGACCGATCACCTTGAAACTATGTTTACGGTCTGCACCAACGCTGTCGGGGTGCAGAAACTCTTTGTCGCCATCCATGTGTTTCACAGCCTTGGCGCCCGGAACAACGTCACCCTCGACGGCTGTAGTCAAAAATATCTTGTTCTCCCAAACGATTGGTGACGAATGTCCTCGTCCACTAATCGGCGTCTTCCATTTAATATTTTTTGAGAGATTCCAATCACTTGGAAGATTCTTCTCCGTAGAAACTCCAGAGCCGTCTGCGCCGCGCCATTGAGGCCAGTTAGCAGCCGAAGATGTGTTGATTAGCGAGAGAAAACCGAAGCCTAGTACGGTGACAATAGCAATTCCGGTGGCGATGCGACGTTTGGATTTCACGGTAGTTTCCTTTGAGAACAATTTAGCTTTGGTCTTAGGTCTTTTGACTTTGTCAATCAATTTTGAGAGCGGGCCGTTTTCTTTGTGGCTGTCGAGTCGCCGAATGCGAAGAGGTGATTCAGTCCTCTCACGATAATAAAACCATCTGAAACGGCAGGCGTTGCCATCAATACTTCTCCAACTGGATTTTTGGAGAGAAACTCATACTTTGGACCAGCCCTTACAACAAAGATGTCTCCATCTTCACTCGAGAAGTACAGCTTTCCGTCCGAAGCGACCGGCGATGCTGAGAATGGAGCGCCCGTGCCACCCAGTCTCTCCTGGTAAATGCGCTCACCAGTCTTGGCGTTATATGCAGTCAGTACGCCATTATTGGAGCAGGTATAAAGCAAGTCGCCATAAACTAATGGCGTTGGCATGTATGGACCACCGCGTTGTTTGCTCCAGGCGATAAAGTCATTGGTCTCCTGCTTATCTTTTAATGAAATATCACCCGAGGCGCCTGGTTTGATTGCGTAAATGGGTTGAACCGGTGGATAACCCGCTGTGACGAAGATCAGATCGTGGGCCACAATTGGAGTTGGCGTAGTAATTTCGGAATTTGGAGTCAGCCGCCACAACTCTTTTCCTGTCGCGGGATCGTAACCGCGAATTGCTCTGGTTCCATTAGTGACAAGTTCGGCCCGTTGCGCTCCTTCGTAAACGGTCGGCGTTCCCCACGAAGGCATTTCTTCTCGATCGGTTTTCCAGGCGAGTTTGCCGGTTTTGATATCGTAGGCTGCAATAAAGGAATTTTTCTGAATGTCAGCCTGAACGATTACAAAGCCCTTGTAGATTATCGGCGAACTTCCGTACTCCCATTGATAATCGGGATCGTAAAACCAGCCGGAGTCCAGGACCCCGAGGTCTTGTTTCCAGAGAAGATTGCCTTCGAGATCGTATGCATAAAGACCTTCCGACCCGAAATTTACGATCAGATACTTGCCATCGGTTACTGGTGTTGAAGCGGCGTGCGAGGACTTTGGATGTCGCTTAACTTTTGGCAAGCCTTCGTATGCAACACGTTCCCACAGTATTGTTCCCTTCTGCTTATCAACTGCATACACCTTCCAGGTGTGTTTTGGATCATTCTTTACCGGAGCGACGTCACCATAAGCGCCAAAGCGGGTCTCGTCCTTCTCAGAGCTGACTGCGGTGACGACAAAGATTTTATTTCCCCAGACAATCGGACTCGCATGCGATAACCCGGGAATTGCGGTTTTCCAAACGACGTTTTCCGATTTTGACGCGTCGAACTTCACCGGTTTTGCAGCTCCTTCGGCAACTCCGCTTGCGCTTGGGCCACGAAACTGCGGCCAATTTTGTGCCCGAGTCGTCACGCCACCAAAAGTAATGAGCAGCATCAGAATCGTAAGTCTCGTCATACTTAAACCCTCGGTCAGAAATTATTAAGGTTGTTTTGTCTCTTCGATCCGTTTTAGAGCCGTCGTATTTTGTCCTTGCTTGAACGCAACACTGACGATCTTGCCGTTTTCGCTATTGAAGGCGAAAGAAATTCCGCTAAAGGCAACAGGTCTAAAGGTGGTCTGGTTGAGGGGCATCAACGGAGTCGGTGGTTGCCCACTCGACGAGACGATCAACTTCCCGTCCTTCACTGAAAAGGTGACTTCTGGTCCAGGATCACCCCGGTACCTTCCAGCGTATGATTGAAGTACTGCAGCGTCCACGGTTGGTGGAGGAACGGCGCCGGCTTTTTTAAGAGCTTCCACAATTGCAGCGTTCTTCGGATCATCCATCGCGCCCGCCATGGCGACAGTCATGTCCTCAGCCGACACTTTTCCAGTCGCCAGAGCTGCCTGGACCAACTCCTGATTGCTCTCGCTCACACCTGTACTCAAAACATCGCCTGCGTCCTCAGGCACCTTGGGCAACAGGAGTTTCACAATCTCGAAGTGTTTGCCATCAAGCGCCCACGTCATTGCGGTCGCTTTATAGAATGTGTCCTTTACTGAAGCATCCGCACCTCTGGCGAGCAGTATCTTCACCACCTCGGTGTGCCCTCGTTCGGCCGCCTTGAATAGTGCCGTCGTTCCATATCTGTACTTAGCATTGACATCGGCCCCTTTATCCAACAATGCGGTCACCGATGCTGCGTCGCCTTTTCTCACGGCTTCCCATAACTGCTCGTTGAGTTGTTGCTTTGGATCTTGGAACAGTGCTGCCAAGTTCACGCTGAGCAAGGTTATGAACGCCACTTTGAGGAATTGCATCTCAATCTCCTCCGCGTGTTTTTAACAATTGCGATTTAAACAATTAGGACTGATCGGTCGTAGTATCTGGTATAAAGACGTCTCTGGAACTAAATCGCCGTGAAATGAGCGACTGGGTCCGAAACGCCTTTTTCGGAACTTGAGCTTTTCAAGCCTTCGCAACTTGACTCAAGTTCGAGAAGGGAAAGATTATATCCCTGCACTTCAGACAGTTTGATCGAGAAAACCGTAGCGACTGCAACTGGGCTTACGCATTCTACATCCTTAAGGTTGCAAAAGCGCACTGGATTTACGCAACTCCTTCATTAACCATTGGGCCTTCAAAATGAGTAGCTTCTTATCCATAATTCTGAATGTTTTTCTTGCAACCACTCTTCTGGTGACTGCCAGCGATTGGGCCGACTGGCGCGGGCCCGCTCGCGACGGAATCTCCACTGAAAAGCACCTTCCTGAGAAATGGTCTCCAACCGGAGATAACTTACTCTGGAAAGCTCCGTACGGAGGTCGCTCGTCGCCGATAGTGATGGGCGACCGTGTGTATATTCAGAACTCCGCCGGCAAAGGAGCGGACTTGCAAGAGCGTGTCATGTGCTTTAACGCCGATACAGGCAAGCTGTTGTGGGAGCACCGCTTCAATGTTTATCTGAGCGATGTACCGCCTCATCGAGTCGGTTGGGCCTCACCGGTCGGTGATCCTACAACGGGCAATGTCTACGTTTTCGGAGTAGGTGGAAACCTGATCGGTTTGAATCGCGACGGGAAAGTAATCTGGGAGCGATCGCTCGGTGAAGACTTTGGACTCTTGACCACTCATGGCGGCAGGACAGTTTCGCCAATTGTTGATGGCGATCTTGTAATCGTTAGTGGCGTTACGTTCATGTGGGGACAGCACGGTCGCGGAGCACATCGGTTCATGGCATTCGATAAGAAAACCGGAGAGACCATGTGGGTCAGTGCGCCAGGCGGCCGTCCCTATGACACGACTTACGCGCCTCCAATTATCGTCACCATCAACGGCACTCGTCTGTTAATTCAGGGTGCAAGTGATGGAGTGGTCCATGCCATCAAAGCACAAACCGGCGAACCGGTTTGGAAGTACGAAATCAGCAAACGTGGCCTGAACACCGGCGTTGTCGTTTATCAGAACACGGCAATACTGACGCACAGTGAGGAAAACCTGAGTTCGAGCGAAATGGGAATGATGGTTGCCGTCGATGCTGCTTCCAAAGGCGAGATAAAGAAAGAAAACATCAAGTGGAGCACGTACGGTTGGCAAGGCGGGTTTTCTTCGCCGGTGATTGACGGCGATCGGATGTACCAGATTGATAATGGCGCCAACATAGCTGCCTTTGACGTAAATAGCGGGAAACAGCTCTGGCTGAAGAACCTTGGTACTATTCAAAAGGCATCACCGGTATTCGCTGATGGGAAATTGTATGTCGGAACTGAAAATGGGAAGTTTTTCATTCTCCGTCCAACAGCAACCGGATGCGACATCCTGGATGAACATCAACTGGGTACCGAAGCACAACCCGAGTCAATTATTGGTTCGGCGGCGGTGGCCAATGGTCGAGTGTATTTCGTCAGCGATTCGAACGTTTATTGCATAGGTAAGAAAAACAACAATCGAAGCCATAACACGACTCCCGAAACAACCAGGGTAGTAGCCGATACCACGCCGGCCTTTGTCCAGGTAACCCCCACCGAGTTGATCCTTAAACCGGGCGACAAGGTGACATTTCATGTGCGGACATTCGATGCTCACGGCAACTTGATAGGAGAACAAACAGCCGAATCATGGTCTCTTGATCAGTTAAAAGGGACTATTGATAAAGGACAGTTTGTTGCATCGACCGACGATGTGGTCCAGGCCGGATTGGTAAAAGCTACAATTGGAGGACTGTCGGGAACGGCGAGTGTCAGGATTTTTCCTCCATTACCGTGGAGCGAGACCTTCGATAGCTTTGCCGTCAATAGCCAGCCCCTCGGCTGGGTGAATACGACGCTCAAATTCACTGTACGTGAATTAAACGGAAATAAAGTGCTGGTAAAGTTAACGGAAGGTTCTTCTCTGTTGAGCCGCGCTCGGGCCTACCTTGGACCATCTGACCTCTCAAACTACACAATCGAGTCGGATATATTCGCCACGCAAAAGCGAAGACAACAAGGTGATGCAGGCGTGATTGCCCAGCGATATGTGTTGACGCTTTACGGTAATAGCCAGATGCTCCATATCGAACCATGGCAACCTGAAATTAAACGAACCGTCAACATTCCATACGCATGGAAACCTGATACCTGGTACCGGCTCAAACTTGAAGTCCAGAATTTGCCGGATGGCAAGACTCGAGCCCGAGGTAAAGCCTGGCCGGTCGGTGAAACTGAACCGAGCGCGTGGATGATCGAAAGAATCGATCCGATTCCAAACCGTCAGGGCGCTCCCGGTGTTTTTGGGAATGGCCTGGCTGAACTCTATTTCGACAACATAAAGGTGTACGCAAACAAATGAGAAACAAAGTAGTAAAGGTCATCATCCTGGTTGCAATCATTGGGGCAACATTATCGCTCGTTACGTTTCACACCTCTGCATCCGATCCTGGTTCAGGTGATTGGCCTATGTGGGGCGGTACACCGGATCGAAACATGGTCGCCAACATGAAGGGTCTACCTACCACCTGGGACGTGAAGACGAAGAAGAACGTGAAATGGGTCGCCCAACTCGGTTCGCAGAGCTATGGCAACGTTGTCGTCTCAGGAGGCATGGTGTTCGTTGGTACCAATAACGAAGGCCTGCGAGATCCCAAGATTACCGGCGACAAAGGCGTATTGATGGCGTTCCGTGAGTCAGACGGCCAATTCATGTGGCAAATGGTCCACGACAAACTCTCGGCCGGACGCGTCAATGATTGGCCCTATCAGGGCGTCGCGTCTTCCCCGCTGGTGGAAGGTGATCGCGTCTATTATGTCTCCAATCGCGCTGAACTCGTCTGCCTCGATACCCAGGGTTTTAGAGACAAGGAGAACGATGGACCGGTCACCGACGAAGCACTCACGGGTGAAACTAATGCCGACGTGGTGTGGAAGTTCGACATGATCGAAGAAGTCGGTTCGCTGCCACACAACCTGGCAAACTCTTCCCCGGTTTCCTATGGCGATCTGATCTACGTCAGTACTTCGAATGGTCAGGATGAAAGTCATGTCAACATTCCTTCACCAAAGGCTCCTTCGATCATCGCGGTGAACAAGAAGACCGGGAAGCTGGTCTGGGAGGACAATTCAGTTTTTGATCGGATCTTACACGGACAGTGGTCTTCCCCAACCGTGGGGACAATAGGTGGAGTGGTCCAACTCGTACACGGACAGGGTGACGGCTGGATTCGCGGTTATGAAGCAACCACGGGTAAGAAACTTTGGGAGTTCGATACTAATCCCAAGGATGCCATATGGCCCAAGACCAGAAACGAACTGATCAGCACCCCCGTCATCTATAAAGACCGGGTGTATATCTCTAATGGACAGGACCCTGAACACGGTGAAGGCGTCGGCCACATGTACTGCATCGACGCAACCAAACGTGGCGATATCACCACGTCCGGTCTGATCTGGCATTACGATAAAATTCGCCGCTCCATCTCTACGCCTGCCATAAAGGATGACATCGTTTACCAGGCTGACTTTAGCGGCTTCCTGCACGCCCTGGATGCAAACACGGGTAAACCATTCTGGACGCACGATTTGTTTGCCGCCGTATGGGGTTCACCAATGCTCATCGACGGCAAGATCTATATTGGTGACGAAGATGGTGACGTTCTGATTATGCAGGAAGGAAAAACTGCAAAAGTAATTTCTGAAATCAACATGGGAAGTTCTGTGTACTCAACAGCTGTTCCCGCAAACGGAATGTTGTTCATTACGAACCGTAACCAACTCTTTGCGCTACAAGATATGGCGCAACCAAAGGCAAC
>Ga0068853_100003624_pt1 | contig 11837 bp, 6 predicted proteins | sample KBSCornC32_FD_65655 | JGI IMG/M metagenome (GOLD analysis project Ga0068853, IMG submission 65655) | Corn rhizosphere microbial communities from Kellogg Biological Station, Michigan, USA - KBS Corn C3-2 | ecosystem: Host-associated > Plants > Roots > Rhizosphere > Soil ... | reverse complement strand
CGCCCGCAATCCCATTGCGGTGAGCACATGTGATGGTTCAATTGCGCCAGAAGAGCAGGCGGCGCCCGTTGAAACCGCGAGTCCCTTAAGATCGAGGGCAATGACCAGCGCTTCTCCTTCAATGTGATCGAAATAAATGTTCGTCGTATTGGGCACCCGGGGGGCTCCGTCCCCGTTGACTCCCGCTGCCTCGAGGCTACTCAGCATCTGCTGCAAGCGATCCCGCATCTGCTCAATGTTTGCGATGCTGCCATCGTTGAGAGCGTCTTTGGCGATCTCAGCTGCCCTCCCCAACCCAACGATTCCGGGCACGTTCTCCGTACCTGCACGCCGCGAGCGTTCGTGGCTTCCGCCATACAACATCGGTTGCAGGATTGTTCCCTTGCGGACGAACAAAGCTCCAGCGCCTTGAGGCGCATTCATCTTGTGACCTGAGATGGAGAGCAGGTCGCACCCGATCTGCTTTACATCGATGGCTACTTTCCCCGCAGCTTGTACGGCATCCGTGTGGAAATAAATCTCAGCCTCGGCTGCAATCTTCCCAATTTCACCGACCGGCTGGAGCACGCCAGTCTCGTTGTTGGCCATCATGATCGAGATAAGTTTAGTGTTCGACCGCACCCCCCGCCGGACCTCGGCAGGATCGACCAGCCCGCGACCATCGACTGGAATGTAGGTCACCTCGCATCCCATGGCCTCCAGGCGCTTGCAGGCATTCAGGACAGCATGGTGCTCGATGGTTGAGGTGATAACGTGATCGCCCTCGGTTGCCAGTCCGAAGATAGCCAGGTTGTCGCCTTCCGTCCCGCCGCTCGTAAACACGATTTCCGAGGAACGGCATCCCACAAGCTCCGCTACCGACTCACGCGCCCGCTCAACCGCCGCTCGGGTTTCCTGTCCGTGGTGGTGAATGGACGAGGCATTCCCAAAGTGCTCGCCGTAGTAGGGCCGCATTGCCTCAAATACTTCCGGCAGCACCGGAGTGGTCGCGTTATTGTCAAAGTAAACCCGCTGCATGCTTGTTATCTATTCTACGGGTTGTGGAGGCAGGTGTCAGGGCGGGTCTTGATATTAGGTCTTCCGTCCGTGCTGAGCTTGGTTGGCGGTAAATCTCGGGTTCCACCTGTGCCGATTTACACGGATTCTGCCTAGAGAGTAAGCCCGACCTGGAGCCCTACCTCTTATCCAGAGGCACGTAGTTGTTTGGGTATGCCGGTCCGATGTAGTCGGCCCGGGGACGAATCAGGCGATTGTCCTCGAGCTGCTCGATGACGTGCGCGGTCCACCCGCTGATACGCGAGACCGCGAAAACTGGCGTGAATAGGTCTACGTCGATGCCCAGCGTGTGATACGTCGAGGCGGAATAGAAATCCACGTTCGCATTCAGTTTCTTGTCGGCCTTTACGAACTCTTCAATCTTCTGCGAGTAGTCGAACCACTTCGTCTCTCCACTCGATGTGCCTAGATCGCGCGACATAGTCCGCAAATGCGTCGCACGCGGATCTTCCGTGTGATAAACACGGTGGCCAAAACCGGGGATCTTCTTCTTCTGCGCTAGCATACCCTTCACGTACTCCACCGGATCGGCGCCGGAGGTGCTGATCGCTTCGAGGATGCGGAACACCGCCTCGTTCGCGCCCCCATGGAGCGGACCTTTCAGGGCGCCAATGGCGGACGTGATTGCAGAATGCATATCTGACAACGTAGCCGCCGTGACGCGGGCTGCGAAGGTCGACGCGTTCAACTCGTGGTCTGCGTGGAGGATCAGAGCGATGTCTAGTGCACGTTCGGCCGTCGCCGAGGGCCGGTCTCCATTGAGCATCAGCAAGAAATTCGCCGCATGCGAGAGGGAGCGGTCGGGCTCAACTATGTCTTTTCCTTTTCGGATGCGGTCATATGCGGCAACCAGCATAGCGATCTGGGCAGTTAAACGGATCGCCTTGTGGACGTTCGCATCCCGGTCGTTGTACTTTTCTTCGGGATCGTAGAAGCTCAGCGCCGAAACGATGGTCCGCAACACGTCCATGGGAAGCGCGTGTTTGGGCGCCAGATGCAGGCGGTGGATGATGGAAGCATCGAGCTTGCGCTCTTCCGCCATGCGGTCGCGCAGCTCGCGCAATTCGTTTCGCGTGGGCAGCTTACCGAACCACAGCAGGTGACAGACTTCCTCGAAAGTGGAGTTGTCCGCCAGTTCATGGATGTCGATTCCGCGATAGGCCAGAACACCTTGCTCACCATCGATGTAGCAGATGCTGGAAGTGGTAGCTACCACTCCCTCGAGCCCCTTGGGGGCATGCGTTACGGTCGACATACTCTCTCCAGAATCCCGCGTTTCAGTGTCGCAGCCTGCTCAGAAGCCTCGGGACGCGCCATGCGCAACTAACTTTTATACGCCAAAAGCCCCAAGTTTCCAACCATTTGGGTTTACCCTGCGCCTGCTCGCGGCGTATATTAAAGGGTTTTCCTACCCTGCTTTGGGCCTCTGTACTGTTGGATGCCATTCTTGATCATTCCGGAGATTCTGCATGAAACGCGCACTCCTACTGCTTTGTCTGCTGGGCTCTCTGCTCAGCAATTTTTATGCTTTCGGCGACGAGGGCATGTGGCTGTACAACGCTTTTCCTAAAGATAAGGTGAAGGCTAAATACGGTTTTGAACCCAGCCAGCAATGGCTGGATCACGTTCGCCTCTCGTCCGTCCGCTTCAACAACGGTGGCTCGGGCTCGTTCGTTTCACCGGATGGCCTCGCCTTCACCAACCACCATGTGGGTGCGACTTGTGTTCAGCAACTCTCAACCGGTGGCAAGGACTACATGAAGACGGGCTTTTACGCGAAGACGCGCGCGGAAGAAGCTAAGTGCCCTGATCTTGAACTCAATGTTCTGGTCGGTATTGAGGACGTTAGTGCGAAAGTTAAGCAGTCGATGAAACCCGGGATGTCTGCCGCCGATGCCGGGCAAGTTCAACGCGCGGCCATGTCGACCATCGAGCAGGACTGCGCCAAGTCGACGGGCATGCGTTGCGACGTGGTGACCTTCTACTCCGGAGAGGTCTATAACCTTTATAAATACAAGAAGTACACCGATGTACGGCTGGTGTTCGCGCCGGAATTTGATGCGGCGTTTTTTGGGGGTGATCCCGACAACTTCACTTACCCACGCTACGATCTCGACATCACTTTTTTCCGTATTTATGAGAACGACAAGCCCGTTCACCTGGATAACTATCTTCGGTGGTCGCAGACAGGCGTGAAAGACGGCGACCTGGTTTTCGTATCCGGGCACCCTGGTTCTACAGCACGTTTGCGCACGACGGCGCAGCTGGAATATCTGCGCGATGTTGACTACCCATCTCGCATCGAGAGTTATAAACGTCGCATCACGCTCTTGCAGAAATTCGGTGCCGAGTCGGAAGAGAATGCCCGCATCGCGAAGGAAGATCTTTTTGGTCTGCAGAACGCCTTGAAGGCCTTTACCGGCTACTTGGGCGGTTTAGAGAATAAGGATGAGATGGCCAAGAAAGCCTCCCAGGAAGAGCAGATGCGGGCCACCTTCAAGAAACAGAACTCCAATGCAGGCGATCCCTGGGACGAAATCGCCAACGCCATGAAGGTTCAGAAGGACATGTATCTACCCCTGACCTATGTGGAACGGCTGCGTGGATTCAACTCTGAACTGGCTCGCTTTGCACGCGACCTCGTCCGAGTTTCTGCCGAGAAAACGAAGCCGAACGGCGAGCGTCTGCGCGAGTATCGCGATTCTTCTCTGCCCTCGCTCGAACAGGAGTTGTTCTCCACCGCGCCGATTTACAAATCGCTGGAGACTGTCACACTCGGCGATTCCCTTGCCCAGATGCAGCAGGCATTGGGGGCGGACAGCGATGCAGTCAGGAAGACGCTAACCGGCAAGACTGCAAATGAAGTTGCGAAGGACGCCATCGGCAACACGAAGTTGGACGATGTTGCCGTTCGCAAGCAGCTTTACGAAGGTGGCACAGGTGCGATTCAGGCATCCACGGATCCTTTGATCGTGCTGATGCGCACAATAGACCCCGATGCTCGGGCTCTTCGCAAACAATATGACGATCAGGTCGACTCGGTCGAACGTCGGGACGGAGCGACTATCGCGAAGATTCGCTTCGCTCAAAGCGGTTTGAATGCCTATCCCGATGCAACCTTTACGCTTCGCCTCAGCTACGGAGCGGTCAAGGGCTACACCGAAAACGGTAAGCACATTCCATATTTCACGGATTTCGCGGGTGGCTTTCAGCACGCTGCAGAGCACGACAACAAGGACCCGTATCATCTGCCCGACAGCTGGATGAATGCGAAATCAAAACTCAACCTCAAGACACCGCTGAATTTTGTAACCACTGCCGATATCATCGGCGGCAACTCCGGGAGCCCGACAATTAACAAGAACGGCCAGGTTGTCGGAATTGTTTTCGACGGCAATATCGAGTCGCTGGTCTGGAACTTCTTCTATACCGACGACGTTGCACGCGCCGTGCACGTCGATTCACGCGGCATCCAGGAGGCGCTTCGCAACATTTACTCTGCGAACGGCCTAGCCGATGAACTGGCGGGAAAAACGAGCCGCGCAAAAGTTGTAACCAAGGACGGCAAGAGAGCCGAAGCCAAGAAGGTCGCCACGCCACAGTAGCAGTTCGCTGGTTCGGAAGAGAGTGCCGGTGCAAGGGCATGAGCACTCTCTTTTCGTAACGGGTTCGCCATCGCTCGACGTGGTCTCAAGATCGTGGTCTCAACATTAATGACGAGTTCACCGCCCTGAATCTGACATCGCCGCCTTACGATCTTCCTAACATCTTGCGGCGACAACCCCTCAGCGCTGCTGCACGAGCAATGGCTTGCTGGCAAGCCCAAATGGCGGGATTTTGCGCCGCCGGGTGAGTTTTGCCCCGTTACGGGACAACTGCGCTTTGCATCGGCCGGATCAATGCCGCGAAACACCTGTGATCTAGGTCACAGAACCACGCCTGCTTGAATTGTAAGCTCCTTGCTTAAACCCGGAGTGTCGTAGCCCTCCCCCCGCTTCGCCCCTGCATACGACTTCCGCTCTGAATCGTAATGGCCGAAACGCAACCTGCTCAGAGTATCGTTACTTCCGCAGCGAACCAGAGTAGCCCGTACACTCACTCGCTCCATCCGCATTGCTTTTTCCCTGAGCTTCTTGAAAAATCCCAAGACCTCGTCTGCACGCACGATCTCGAAGGTCGACTCCTGGCGGTCAATCCCGCCCCCGCCCGCATTTTGGGATACTCCGTTGAAGAACTCCTCGAAAAGACTCTGCCGCAACTGCTCGCCCCGGAATTTGCCGATCTCTTCCCTGACTACGTAGAAACCATCCGTCGGGATGGCATGGCGAGCGGGCGAATGATGCTGCTGACACGAGGTGGTGAGCGTCGGGTGTGCCAATATCATAGCTGGTTACGGATTGACGCCCAAACACGTCCCTTCGTAGTAGGTATGGCTCATCACGTCACTGAGCATCTAGCCACCGAAAGGGCGGTTCGCACGCCCGAGAAGACATTTCGCAGCATTTTCCAGAACGCTCCCGTCGGAATGATCATTGCCACCAGGGAAGGCCGGATCCTTGACGTCAATCAGGCCTTCTGCGAATTCCTCGGCTACTGCCCCGAGGAACTGGTCGGCCAAACCGTCCTTCAACTAATCCATCCCGAGGATGTCGAAGCCACCGTGCTTGCATTGCGGGAGAGGTCTACCGGAACCAATGCCATTGATCCTCTGCCCAAACGCTATTTACATAAGAACGGTGAGCTAAGATGGGCCGAGGTCAGCCTCTCGCTGCTGCAGGATCATGATGGGCAATCAGGATGTTTCGTCGCCCGGTTTGTCGACGTTGCCGAGCGTAAGAAAGCGGAGCAGAGACTTCAAGACCGGGAACAACAATTACGCATAATTGTGCAGCAGATTCCCGGCATTTTCTGGGTTGTGGATCGAGATTTGCGATTCACTTCGAGTACCGGGAAGGCGCTCAAGCACCTCGGCCTCGCCGAAAACCAGGTCCGCGGCATGACACTGGCCCAGTTTGCAGGTACCGACGATCCCACGCTACCCATCATCTCCAGTCACCAGCGCGCCCTGCAGGGAGAAGAGGTCGAGTTCGAATTGGAGTGGGGCGGCCGCTTCTACGAAGTCATGCTTAGTCCACTGCGCGAGGCCGGTGATACCGTAACGGGAGCTCTCGGCGTCGGTGTGGATATAACCGAGATACGTCAGAATAGCCAGCGTCTCGAGACGCTTCTTGAGATCAGTCACTGCTCAGGCTCCCATCTGGAGCCGCGCGCATTGTTTTCCGCCGTTTCTGAGTGCCTTCGTAAGGTGGTTAGCCAGGATTTCACAGGCCTGCTTCTGTGGGATGCCGACGGCGAGTTTCTGCGGCCCATCGTGCTCGACTTCCTCCCTTCAGGAGTGGGAAACGAGGAGTTGCTCGAGATCGCGGAACGACATATCGACGCATCCTTTTTCAAAGACCGCAACATCCGGGTTCTCGGCCTGCCTGATCTGCAAAACAATGGCTTCTTCTCTTCCGTGGTAAAAGCGGGCATAGGCCTCGTCTGTGTGGTGCCGCTGGAAATTGGAGACCGTCCCCAGGGAATACTTCTTCTAGGAAGCAAGCGCGAGGACGCGTTCAGCACGTCGGTCTTGCGACTGCTGACCCATGTCGCGCCTCAACTGGCACTCGGCTTGTCTAACGCCAGCGCGTATCAGCAGATCAAGCAGCTTGAGGAAAAACTCGCACAAGAAAAAATCTACCTGGAACAGGAGATCCAGACAGAATCTCGCTTTGACGAAATTGTGGGGCGCAGCCGCAGCCTGGGAGCTGTTCTCGACTTAGTCAAGCAAGTTGCGCCCACAGACGCCAACGTGCTCATCACAGGCGAAACAGGCACTGGCAAGGAACTCATCGCGCGAGCCATTCACCAGACGAGTCTCCGCAGTCGCAACAGCTTCATCAAACTCAATTGTGCCGCGATTCCTTCAGGCCTGCTGGAAAGCGAACTGTTCGGTTTTGAGCGTGGTGCGTTCACCAGCGCCTCTAACCGAAGAATTGGACGTATCGAGCTCGCCGACCGGGGCACCTTGTTTCTCGACGAGGTAGGCGATCTCCCTCTTGAACTGCAACCGAAATTGCTGCGCGTGCTGGAGGATCACGAGTTTGAAAGGCTCGGCAGTACCAAAACTATCCGGGTAGACACGCGCCTCATCGCCGCCACCAATCGTGATCTGGTGAAGGAAGTTGCCAAGGGTAACTTTCGCGCCGATCTCTTCTTTCGGCTACATGTCTTCCCGATCAAAATGCCCGCCTTGCGCGACCGTCGCTCGGACATCCCACTACTCATTACTCACTTCGTACACAAATATGCGACGCGCATGAAGAAAACGATTGACCAGATTCCCACCAAGACCATGAGCATTCTTACCAATTGGGACTGGGCGGGGAACATCCGGGAACTCGAGAACTTCATCGAACGATCTGTCATTCTCACCCCCGGTTCAGTGCTGGAGGCGCCGCTCGCCGAACTCGCCACCAGCTCCCATGAAGTTCACGGCACGCTGCAGGATACGACCGAAGAAATGCAATGCGCTCAAATCATCCGCGCCCTCCAGCAAACGGGCGGAGTAATTGCTGGACGTGCCGGTGCCGCTGCCCGGCTCGGCCTTAAGCGCACAACTTTGCAATCCATGATGCAAAGACTAGGAATCTCATCAGACGAATACCGAAACGCTCAGTACGATCAGTCATCCCGAAAAGCCAACCTGGGTTGTAGATGAACGGTTCCCGACCTCCGTCTTGTCCTTAGGGGAATTCGCCGCCCCGCACAAACTTTCATACGCTCCGATTCGTATTCCCATGGGTCGATGAAACTAATGCGGACAAGTGCAAGCCTGCTTCTCTTGTTTCTCGTGAATTCACCAGGGTTGTAGGCAGCCAGCAGCGTAGGCCACCGACCTGTTCCTGGACTCTGCGATCAACTGCCAGGCTCGACCACCTGCATTCCGAATGGCCACGGCCTCCTTCGCAGCAATGGTTTCATCAACGATGGCCGCCAATTCTTCGTGAAGATCAGCTATCTTTTCCGGCTTTGACCTCCGGTGGGTTCTCCAACGGAAGTCTCGTCGATTCTTTTCAGCACTCGCTCCTCGGCTTTTTTCCTAACTTCGACCTGCCGCCCTGAAACGAATGTTGTGAAGCGCAACACTGAACCTTGCGCCTCAACATCGCTTTAGCGTTCGCACAAACAGCTGTGATAGACTTCACGGCCAGCCGCAGCTTCCTCCGAAAACTCGGGGCAGCGGATGTGGGTTCAATCAACCTTTAAAGAGGAGGCTAGTGGATGGGCCTCGCGCTTCTCTGCATAATTTGGCTGATCACCTTCGTTAGCACCTACTTTTTTGCCGCCAAAACCTGGTGGCTGCCCAAGGGTGTTGCCGCCGCCGCTTCCGGCATTGATCGCCAGTTCACCGTGACCTACCTCCTGATGGGCCTCGTCTTCGTGCTTGCCCAGTGCGCCCTCGGCTATTTGGCCTGGAAGTATCGCGATACGGGAGCCGCCCGGAAAGTCACGTACTCACATGGCAACACCAAGCTGGAAGTGCTCTGGACGACGCTCACGGCCATCCTCTTTATCGGGCTGAATCTGATTGGCAGCCCGATCTGGGCGGCGGAGAGATTTGAACCCGCCAAGGCAGGATCAGTACCAGTCGAAGTGACGGGCATGCAGTTTGCATGGTATTTCCGCTATCCAGGCCCCGATGGCAAGTTCGGCAGCACCAAACCTGACCTCATCGATCCGTCTACCGGCAACGAGGCAGCCATCGGTCTCGACACTGATGATCCTGCTTCCAAGGACGATTTGGTGGGTGGCGTCATGTACGTGCCGGTAAATCGCGAAGTCGATCTTCGCCTCCGTGCCATTGACGTGATTCACAGCTTCTTTGTTCCTTCGTTCCGCTTCAAACAGGATGCTGTTCCCGGCCTCATCGTTCACATGCACTTCACGCCCACCGAGATTGGCGACTATGAGATCGCTTGTGCGGAGCTTTGCGGCCTGGGTCATTACAAGATGCACGGCATCGTCAAAGTTGTCGCGCAGGAAGACTTCGATAAGTGGATTGCCTCAAAGGAGGCGGAGAAGCAATAGATGGCTACCACGCACACGGTTCACGCGCACGCGGCCCCGCAAGGGTTCATTCGTAGGTACGTTTTCAGCCTCGATCACAAGGTTATCGGCCTTCAGTATTACTTCCTTGCGCTCAGTGCAGTGTTCGTCGGCATGTTTCTTTCGTTGCTGATGCGCATACACCTGATCTGGCCCAATGCTCAGCTCCCACTCATCGGCGCGATTAAGCCGGAAACGTATCTCGCGCTGCTTACCATGCACGGCACCATCATGGTTTTTTTCGTGCTGACCACGGCCCCGCAGAGCGGCTTCGGAAACTACTTCCTGCCCATTCAAATCGGCGCCCCTGATATGGCATTCCCCGTCCTGAACATGCTTTCGTTCTGGACGACCCTGCTCGCCTACATCGTCATGCTCGCCGCGTTTTTTGTCACCGGCGGCGCTCCTCTGCATGGCTGGACGGGTTACGCCCCGCTCAGCGCGCTTCCCAGCGCCGGGCCCGGTGAACAACTTGGCGCTGACCTGTGGGTAACCAGTATCGCGATCTTCTGTCTCGCGTCACTGATGGGAGCTTTGAACTTCATCACCACGGTTCTCGATCTACGCGCAAAGGGCATGACGCTGATGCGCATGCCTCTGACGGTTTGGTCGTGGTTCGTTACGGCAATTCTGGGATTGCTCGCCTTTGGTGTCCTGCTCTCAGCAGGAATCCTGCTGCTGCTCGACCGCAACGTAGGTACCAGCTTCTACGTGCCGCTCGTAGTAGTAAACGGTCAAGTGATGGGGCATAAGGGCGGATCTCCACTTCTATGGCAACACCTGTTCTGGTTTTTCGGGCACCCCGAGGTCTACATCGCCATCCTACCTGGCATGGGCGTCGCCTCCCAATTGCTCTCCACCTTCTCTCGTAAGCCGATCTTTGGCTATCGCGCCATGGTCTACGCCATCCTCGGCATCGGTCTGCTCGGTTTCATGGTCTGGGGACATCACATGTTCATGAGCGGCATGAGCCCCTACTCGGCTTTCGCCTTTTCGCTTATGACGATGTCGATCGGCGTGCCGTCAGCCATCAAGACCTTCAACTGGCTGGGCACATTGTGGGGCGGACGCATTCGCCTCTACACACCGATGCTTTTCGCCATCGGTTTCGTCTCCCTCTTCGTGTCCGGTGGACTAAGTGGCCCGTTCCTGGCCCAGCCCGTGCTCGACATTCCGCTGCATGACACCTATTTCGTCGTCGGCCACTTCCATCTGATCATGGGCGTGGCAGCCATCTTCGGAATGTTTGCAGGCACCTACTACTGGTTCCCGAAGATGTTCGGGCGCATGATGAATGAAACTTTAGGCAAGTGGCACTTCGTCATCACATTCATCGGCACCTATTGCATCTTCATGCCGATGCACTACCTGGGAATGGCGGGACAAACCCGGCGCTACTCGCAGTTCACGGAAGTGGCTTATCAAACCAAGCTGCTTCCTCTGCAAACATTCATGACATACGCCGCGTTCGTGACCATCGGCGCTCAACTGATCTTCGTCATCAATCTTTTCTGGAGTATGAAGAAAGGTCCAAAGGCTTCGGATAATCCTTGGGAAGCAACGACCCTCGAGTGGACTACGGCCACTCCTCCTCCGCACGACAATTTCGGCGGCCATATTCCCGTCGTAAACCATGGGCCCTATGAGTACAGCGTTCCGGGCGCTCCCCGGGATTTCACCATGCAAACGGATCCCGCCACCGCCACGGCGCATTAAGGTATGGGAATTTTGAGTCCAACGATTACACGTTATCCGGGCACCGCTCGCGGCGGCGGCCCCGTCGCTCCACCCAACGGCGGAGGCGGCGACCATCGTAACGGCGGCGGTTCTCCTAATTTTGGCGATCGCTTGCGCCGCGCCCGACTCGGTTTAGCAGTCGGGCTTACGCCGATCATCATGCTGTTCGTCTCTTTCACCAGCGCTTACATTGTTCGCCAAGGCCTGCCCACGCTGGACGAGAAGACCAATCAGTACGTCCGTGACTGGCTGCCTGTAAGCCTGCCTTGGATCTTGCTCGGCATCAATACCGCGCTTCTCTTGGTAAGTAGCGTAACCATGGAACTGACTCGCCGCCACATCACCCGCGAAGCGGCACTCGCCCCTGTGAAATCCATTCCCGGTGTCTCGCTGGGTGACGAGAAGAGTTTTCCCTGGCTGGCTTTGACTACGGTACTCGGCCTGCTTTTCCTTTTCGGTCAGTGGATGGCCTGGAGCGAATTGGAAGCGCGCGGCTTCTTCATTGCCACCAGTGCAAGCAGTTCGTTCGTGTACCTTCTGACAGGAATGCATGCGCTTCACCTCTTGGGAGGAATTGTTGCGCTCCTCTATGCCGGGGCCACTTCCCTGCTGAAGAAGCCGATTGAAACGCGGCGCATCGTGATCGATATCGCCGCGTGGTACTGGCACTTCATGGCATTGTTGTGGATTTACATTTTCGCGTTGTTGAACTTCGCTCGTTAACTTGACCAGGAGGTTGCGGCAATGGCCGAGGTCGCAGTGCAGCATCACGGAGTGACGTCTCCTTCTGCTGCTTACGAACCATCTCTCTTCGGTACTTACTCGAAAAAGATCGGGATGTGGCTTTTCCTCCTCTCCGATTCACTCACCTTCGGAGCGCTGCTGTACGCGTATAG
>Ga0068853_100003620_pt1 | contig 11841 bp, 9 predicted proteins | sample KBSCornC32_FD_65655 | JGI IMG/M metagenome (GOLD analysis project Ga0068853, IMG submission 65655) | Corn rhizosphere microbial communities from Kellogg Biological Station, Michigan, USA - KBS Corn C3-2 | ecosystem: Host-associated > Plants > Roots > Rhizosphere > Soil ... | reverse complement strand
ATACCGTACGACACCGCAAGGAAAAAAATAGCAAACGCACACGATGCCCTGTCTGTCTTCACCAAATTTGCCTCCCGTCCCGGCAACAATTCCGGCACGACGATCTCCTTTCTCCCCGGCTTCCCGGTCGGCTCCTACGACTGGTCGAAGATCGACGCACTATTGGAAAAAGAAAGCCTTCAGGATCGGCTATTTATCGAGTACATCGGCCAGGGCGAATCGGACAAGCCGGAAAACTACCCCTACTCTACTTTTGAAAGAGCCGATCTGGTAGAGGCGGTTTGGAAGCACCACCATATCGATTCTACATTCGTAGTTACGTTCGACTATTCCTCCCTGGTGGTCATGGAGCTCCTGCGGAGACAGCAGGAGAAGATAGAACTGGGCCTGAAGCCATCGACCCTCATTACAAAAGTATTGATGATCAATGGCGGGTATTTTACAGACGGGCACTCGCATCCGATCTTTACGACACCACTGCTCAGAACGACGTTTGGAAAAAGGGGCGCCCTAAAGGCTCAAACCTCGGACTTTACATTCGACAGGATGCTAAAAGGTATGTGGGGGAAAAAATATCAGGTGACCGAGACCGAACTCGCCGAAGTGCGTGACGCTATGCGGCGAAGGAACGGCATGCTCTTCCTCCACCTGGCCGCCGGATTCGTGGACGAACACAAAGCCAATGGCGACCGCCTGAACCTGCTTCCCATTGTCGAAAAAATGCACCGCAACGTCCGGTTTTTCATCGTAGGCAGCGACAAGGACCAGTTCGAGCCCAAACAAATCACACTGGCAAAGAAGAGGATAAACAAATACGGGGTGGACATACAGGTAGTGCCTGGAGGCCATATGATCACGATGGAACAGCCACGTCTGCTTACGGATATGATCCTCGCGCTGGCAAAATAAATGTCGAAAATTTTCGTTAGTATATCTGTATATGCTGGCGAACTTCTTCAACTTCATATTCAGGAATAAAGACCTTCCCAGGTGGATCGTCAACCTCAACTATATCTGCCTGGCAGGTATAATCGCCTGGCCTCTCGTGCTTTTTGTTTCGATCTTCCTGTTCGACCATCCCAATAACCTCGCACAAACCTATTTGATCTTTATCCTGATGAACTGCTATCCGCTGGTCCTGATCATGCTGACCTGGTTTAGTTTTAAAACCTTTCGTTTTAACAGGATACTATCAGCGCTGTTCCCATTAGTGGTTATCTGCGGATATCTTTTTGTGCTTTTTATGATGCTGTTTTTCGGATAACTACTTCACCAGTCTCAGTTCCAGCGGCCGCATCAGCAGCCGATCCGCAATCTCCACCGGCCTGATGCTCAGCTCGTGTGTGCCCGCACCGAGAGAGACCGTCCCGAGATCCACCGTGACCACCTCATCGGAGCCTCCCGGCGCTACCTTTTGTTCTCCCTGAATACCATCGACCTGCCACCGGTAAGTCCCGCCACAGCCCTCTCCGGCCCGATACGTTAAGGTCATGTGATAATCTGCCGCTACAACTGTACGGAAATCCCAGCTCAGATACTGATCCTTACTGCTCCATCCATCCACATAGAACCGGTCCCTTTTTCCATCGCCAAAAGAAAAGCCATTCCCGTGCAGCCGGGCATCGAACGCCAGCAGTCGGGTAAGCGCGATATTGGGTGCAACAAATTGAACGGAGTCGAACGCAGCGCCATCTTTCAACTGCACCACAATCACCGCATCGGCTGTATCGGGCACACGCCGCGGCACGTTGATGACGAGATCATTCCCCGCCGGTGAAGACGTCAACGAAGCCCGGAGAACATCCGACAACAAAAAGACTTTGCTAATACCCCCCTTCAGTCCACCCACGTAGAGTTTGCCGTCAGCAGGCCAGTCAAAAACGTGCAAAAAAAGTTCATTCCCTTTACGCGTAGACACACCCCAGTTCTGCAAAGGCAAGGGCCCTGCGCCCGTGCCCCGGATGCTCCCGGCGTTAATATCCATCCATTTCCCAATACCCTGAAGGATATGCAGGTCTTTGCCGTCAAAAGTCCCGTCGCCTTTGGGACCGATATTCATCAGCAGATTACCGCCCCGCGAGGCGGATTTTGCCAGCAGCCGGATAAAATGCGCGACAGGCTTGTGGCTGCTGTCGAATTGATGATAGCCATACGATTCATTGGTAGTCGGTATGGCCTCCCAGTCGCCAGTCACCGGATAGAACTCCGCAGGACGGTCGGCGGTATTCTTGTAGTCGCCGAAATTGTTGTCCCCCTCCCTCGCCAGCCGGCCGTTCACCACGACGTGCAGGTCGGTCTCCCGGATGGCCTTCAATATTCGCAGGTTCTCGGAGAACGGTAGCTTGCCTGGCGTATCGAACCAGAAGATATCCGGGTGATATTTGCGGATCAGCTCCCTGATCTGCGGGATAGCTTTTGTATCGACATAGTGCCGGGCCTTCGCCAGCAGCTCGGGATGCTGGTCATACCAGTGGACTCCACCATAGAGTCCCTTGTCGCCTCCGGGGTTATTGTATTCCCAGTCGTTGCCGGGCGCGTCCGGGTGTTCCCAGTCGAATGCGTGGGAATAGTAGAAACCGAATTTGATCCCATACTTCTTACAGGCGGCAGAAAGGGCGGCCATAGGGTCTTTCTTCCAGGCGGTCTGCTTCATGACATTGAAGTCGGATACCTGCGAATCATACATGGCGAAACCGTCATGGTGTTTGGAAGTAATGATGATGTACCTCATACCGGCCTGCTTCGCATGCCGGACCCATTCGTCCGCATTGAATTTTATGGGATTGAAGCCATGGGCCAGCTCCAGGTATTCCGCCCTGCTGACCTTTTCCTTGCGCATGAGGTGTTCTGCATAGCCCTCCACTTTATGTCCCTTCCACTCGCCGCCGGCCCGCGAATACACGCCCCAGTGAATGAACATGCCAAACCGGGCGTCCCGCCACCACGCCAGACGCTCGTCATGGTCCTTCATAGTGGCCGGCCACCAGCCGTGCAGCGCCTCGTCTTCCGCCTGCCGGTCGCGATCCGTCTGTGCATTGACGCTACCCGCCAGAAAAACAAGTAACCCGAATATAAATCGTTTGTCCATCATAGTTGTTTAGGATTTGACAGCCTCCTGGCTTGCGCCGTTTTTAAGAACCACCGGAGTGCCGGCCTTCGACAGGTCTCCACCCTCGATCCTGATATTGCTGCACCCCGCGCCCTCCAGCTGCAACACGACATCGGTTGCCGTCAGCACCCTGACCGCAGTCAGCAGGACATCCCGGCTTTCGATAAATCGGAACAACGACTCGGATCCCTTCACGCCCTGGGCACTCAGTCCATTCACGGCTGCGTCCTCCACCCGATCGAAAACGACAGCCGGCCGGAAGTCGGCGCTTGCCATGGAAAACCTGACATTGTGAAGGGTCAGCCCCCGCACATTGCGGGCATAGAGACCATAGGCCGGCAACACGCCCAGCTGGAAATATTCCCCCGCGATCTTCGGAACATCACGGACCGCAGCCTGCTCGGCCGTTCCCCCGCCAGGGTACCGGACGTGCACATCATTGAACGAAATATTCTCCATAACAGCTTCCCCCACTCCGTTGAGGACGATGCAGGAATAGACCTCGCCGGGATTGTAATTGCTTGTAAACTCGGCGTCCCGCAGCTGCACCGGCTTCACCACCGTGGCATGGATGCCGCTGAAAGAGATATTGCGAAGAATGCCCACCGGCAGTGAAGCCGTCGCGGGATGGGATGACTGCGCGTCCGACTGCGGACGCGAAGGTTGCGGGCCAAGACCCAGCGATATAGGACCGGTCACGTCCTTCATCACGATATTTGAAAACGATATGTTCTCAAACCGTGACCCCGGACCGCACCGCATTTTGATAGGACATCCATAGGTCTCATAGATCAGACAGTTGGAGACGGTGATATTTTCCGCCACACCCCCGCCAAATCTGAATACCGACCACCTGGTGCTAAAGCTGCAATTGGTCACGGTTATGAACTGGCAGCTGCCAAACAATGCGCAGGCGTCGTCCTGGCACTGAATATCGCAGTTGCTGATATATACATACCTGCTGCTGATAAAGTGAAAACCGTCGTTGTTGTGGATGACCCTGCTGTTGATACGCAGCCCCTCCATCTTCACGAATTCGCACTGGACCACCCGTATGGAATGGAAGGCGCTTTTTAAGAGAAAGATATCCCGGACCGTGAGATTCCTGCACTGATAGAACAACATATGATAAGGCCGGTGGCTGCCCGTGATACCTGCAGGCGGCAGCACGTCTTTGGACGGACTCCTGAACTGGGCGCCCTGTCCGTCGATGGTTCCCTGACCTTCGATCACGATATTGTCGGCCTTCACGGCAAACAGCAGCCCTACATTTCCGTCGGCCAGGGTAGAATCGCCGCTCAGCGGAATGGAGTCTACCGCATGGTACTGTTTGCCATCCACGCTGCCCAATAGTACACCCTGGGCGGCAATATGCAGGGTAATATTGCTCTTCAGTTCCACCGTCCCTATAGCAAATCGGCCCGCGGGCACCAGCACCGTTCCCCCCTGGTCCCTGTTGCAGGCGTCGATCGCCGCCTGTACAGCGGCGGTATCCAGCGTAACGCCGTCGCCTTTGGCCCCAAAGTCACGGATATTGTAGATGCGGGCGCCGAGGTCTTTCGGCTGCCCGGCGGACGGCCCCGCCCCAAAGGCCGCTGCTCCCGGCAGCGCCGAACCGACGGAGACAGTGGCGGCAAGCCCCAGCCATTTACGCCGGGATAAGGGATCGTTATTAGTCTGATTCATAACGTAATATCCGGCTTCCGGCGACAGCGGAAGTAAAGGATATTGGCTATTTGGTAAGGCCTGTTGGCAAAGAATGCCCAGGCCGTCTTTCAGTCATCGGCCAGCATTCCTCTCAATCCACGTGAACTTATAATTTATTGATCTCCCCCGCGACACGGAATGCGCTGCGAAGACAGGATTCCATTCCACGACTCATATTGTCCGCATAAGTTCCGGCAAAATAGATGCGCCCATCCGGCTGAAGCACCTGCGGCCAGAATTTATGCATCTCTCCGATAGGGAACGGCTCCATCTCACACACCGGAGCATATTTGTCTTTGGACCAGTCGTGCGTCAGGGCCGTTTCGATAGTATCCTTTTTGCCGGGGTAGACCTCGCGGAATGCTTTCAGTACCTGCTGCGGCGGGAATCCGCTTGGGCCAAAGGCCTTCAGGACGACGCGCCCGCTGTCTTCGTCGGTCGCCTGCAGCCAGATCGAATTGATCAGCGGATGTTCAAATTCCATATTGATGCTGGGAATGCCTTCGTCGAGCCAAAACTTAGAAGTTGCTTCAAATACATAGAAGGGATGGGAAGAATATTTGAGATGGTCGACGACATATTGCTTGGCCGGGGACAGCGCAGGCGTAATGGGGATACTCTGAAAAACGGGGAGGCTGATGCAGTTGACCAGCACGTCGGCCGAAAGCTTCAGACCGGATTTTCCCTGGTGGCATGTCACCGTCACGCCGGCTGCGCCGTGGTGGATAGCGGTGATGGGGTGATTGAGTTTGATCCGGTCCCCCAGTCTTTTGGCAAATGCGATGGGCAGCTGTTCGTTGCCGTCCTGCAGACGAAAAGTCTCGCCTTCGGACAGCGGAATGCCGCGTGCATACATTACCGAAAGCCGCCAGAGAAAATAGAGCGCGTTCGTATGCTTCCCGCCGAGGAATCGCAGGGCCCCAGCCGAAGCGCCTTCTTTTTTATAAACCTCGGCGATCGCGATCCTGTCGTAGTCGTCATAGCCGACACCGAAGGGCTGGAATGGGTCCGTGAACTTGTCGGCGTATTTCTTCAGAAAAAACCCGGAAAGCTCATGCATCGGATGCTGCGACAGGAACTCCACTTCCTGCTGGTTGAACCCCAGTGCTCTCAGTACCGAAGAGTCCTGCAACTGCGCGGCCGTATAGAATTTTCCGTCGATGACCTTCAGTTTGTCCTTGTCGAAACTATGTTCTGAATTCTCTGCATTCGGATAGGGAACCGCCGTCAGGCCGAATTCTTCAATATACCGGAAAAAATACTCATACCCTGGTTTGGTGATATGGTCGGCGCCATAGTCTGCGTAAAGCCCGTCGGACAGCCCGTCGCGGCCGGTGAACACATGCCCCCCACAACGGCCCGACGCCTCGATCACCGTGACGTCATGCCCGGCTTTCATCAGTTCGTAGGCGCAGCACAACCCGGTGATGCCCGCACCCGCGACGATCACCTTCTTTGGTGCGGCAGCAGCGATATGCGGAGATAAGATCAGGCCGGCCCCGGCCGTCAGCGTATTTTGCAGGAATTTGCGTCGCTTCATCCTACAATTTATCAAATTACGGTGAATCTACCACCGTCGACGTCTACGATATGGCTGTTGAAGCCCATGCCCGTGTCCGAAACGAGAAATGCGGCGGTTTCGGCGACATGCCTCAACGTTATACCCGACGAAAGTAAGTTCTGCTGCGCCACCCCGGCGGCTATGTCCTCCGGGGACACCCCCGCCATTTTCCCGTATTTTTCGAACGATTCCCAGATCCGCTCCGTCTCGGGCAGCGCCGTCGCATTAAGACAAATGACCCTGATTCCCGACCCCCCCAACTCGCAGCCAGCGACCTGGTCAGTCCTTCGATGGCGGTGCTGGCCGTAGCATACCCCGCCGTGTTCGGGAATTTGGCCCTCGAAAGGGCCGCCGTCAGCGTCAGGATGGTCCCCTGCGTGCCGCTTTCGATCATGCATCTCGCCGCAGCCCTCGAAGTAAGGAACTGCGATCCGCAAAGGGCCTCGAAACCCATCATGAACTGCGCGCACGTCATCTCCGTGGCCGGCGTGCTAGCGCCGTATTCAGTACCGGGTATGCCTGTTCCGTTGGAAACGATATCCCCTGGCGCCTACCTGCGTAAGGCTACACGGAAGTATTCCAACTCCGGTCAAAAACTCACATCGGCAAGTTCGGCCACATCTCCCTCATTGAAGATACGGAAGGCAACCTGATCGGTTTCCGTTCGGCGAAATGACCTACATCGCCCCCAACTGCCTCAGGTATTTCTCTGAATTCGCCTTCACATTGGCGGGCGGGTTCATACTCAGCGATTTTTTAAAACTGATGATGGCATTCTTCTTGTCGCCCTTGATCGCATACCCTTCGCCAAGACTGTCAAAGGCATTTGCACTTTTCGGGTGGCGCTGCGTATTGAGAAGGAATACCTCGATCGCCCTGTCCTGCTGATTGGTGCCCAGCAGCTGATACCCGTACTGGTTGAGCTCGACTTCCGTAGCGGCCGCGACTGCGTCTTTCATCATGGCCTCGCCCTCGGCTTTCTTCCCAGTCGCGTCAAGTAGATCCGCCTTGACCTTCAAAGTGGTGAAATTGGAGTTGATGGCGATGGCCTGATCGATCCACACCAGAGCCTTGTCGTAGCCGACCTTGTTCTGAACGGCATAGTTAGCCGCACTCGTATACCCCTGCCAGCCAAAGCCGGTCGGACCCTTTAGCTCTTCAGCCGCATTGGCCAGGACGATATCGTCGACGGCGAATTCGATCTTTACCGGCAACTGCAGTTTTTCCCAGCTGAGCACCAGATCGGCAGAGGTCCTGTTGATGTTCTCGAAGTCATAGGTCAGCACCTCCGTCATCGCACCCGGACGCGGCGTGATCTTCGCCCTCATCAGGTCGTGCTGGGCGTCATACCAGAAGCTGCCCCAGGACCGGCTATCCTTCGACAGGATGACTTCCCCGGTATTATCCTGGTTGACGACGAAGAACAGACCATATTCCCCCGCAGGCACCTGCTGGCCTTCGATCTTGGCGGGATGCGACAGGCGTAAAACAGTATTCTCATTGGCGCCCGCACGCCAGGGCGCGTCCAGGCCATTCCCAAATCCCTGCTTATTCCAGCCATAGGGCACGAGTTCGCCCCATATCTTTCTGCCCTTGACGGACGGCCTCGAGTAATTGACGGTAACGGTCGAAATACCGATCGTCTGTGCGATGGTTGCGGCGGGGCTGGGAGTTCTGGGAGTGGTGACTGTCTGGCTGCGGGATGAAATAGTGGAGAGGGCCAGCAACAGAATGGCTGGATACCTGGCGATCGTTAGCGTTGGCATTTTACGTGGTTTTGGCGATGAAACGAACAGTTAGCGTCGTTAAGTTAGCACTCTCCAAACGCCCATCCCAACTGTTTTTGTTCCAGCGGCAATCCCACTATTTGGAAGGCGCCGAAAACGCCCTGTTTTGGCCCCGGCAAGGCCGGTCTGGCCGCCGCCTTCGGCGGGTGGTCTGCGTACTGCACCCTTATAAATTCCGTCTCTTCAGCTCGTCAACGGCGTGATTCGCAGCACGTGCAGTAATCGCCATGAAGGTGAGTGATGGGTTCTGGTTCCCCGTGGACGCCATACACGCACCGTCGGTGACAAACACGTTCTTACAGGCGTGCAGCTGGTTCCATTCGTTGAGAAGGGAGGTTTTGGGGTCCTTACCCATGCGAACGCCACCCATTTCATGGATATCCAGACCCGGGTTCTGATGATTGTTGAAGCCCGAGATATTCTTACAACCTGCGGCCTCCAGCATTTCCGAGCCCTGCCGGATAAAATCCGCCGCCATCCTGTCGTCATTATCGTCATAGGAAATAGAAGTGACCAGCTGCGGAATGCCCCAGGCATCTTTGAGGTCGGGGCTTAGCCGGACATGGTTTTCGAATTTGGGGATGGTCTCCCCCTGCATCCCCATCGCCACGGTCCATGGTCCGGGCTCTGTGATCGATCCTTTCCAGGCGCCTCCAATACCGGTGCTGCCCTGGTTCTGCCATCCGGCCTGCCTCGACGCCGAGAAATAGCTCATATAGCCGCGACGGAAGCCGAGGCCTTCGTCCTTCCGGAGATTCCGGAACGACGGAATGAATACTTCAGTAGGACGCCTTCCATAGTAGTAGCCATCGGGAAAACCGTCGAATCGCGCGCTTACATTTCCCCGATAGTTATGAAACGCGATATAGTGCCCGAGAAGACCATTGTCGTTGCCAAGCCCGTGTGGAAACCTCTGCGATCGCGAGTTCAGCAGGATCAGGTTGGTATTGAGACAGGCGGCGTTGACAAAGATGATGCGGGCTTTATATTCGGTCACCGCTTTTGTATTCGTATCGATCACCCTAACCCCGGTGGCCCGGCCTTTTTTCTCATCATAAAGAATAGAATGTACGACACTGAACGGTTGTAGGGTCAGTTTGCCGCTACGCTGAGCCCAGGGTATAGTGGTCGAGTTCGAATTGAAATAACCACCGAAAGGACAACCCCGCTCGCACAGACTGCGGGCCTGACACTGCCCCCTGCCCTGCTCCAGGTGGATGGGCTGCGGTTTTGTAAGATGCGCACACCGCCCGATGATCACCGGCCGGTCCGGGTACCGCTGCATGATCTTATCGCTGATATACTTCTCTGCACAGTTCATCTCCCACGGTGGAAGGAACTCGCCGTCCGGCAACTGCGGCAGACCGTCTTTGTTGCCGCTGATGCCGGCAAATTTCTCAACATAACTGTACCAGGGAGCCAGGTCATGATAGCTAATGGGCCACGGAACCGCGAAACCATCACGGGCCGGACCTTCGAATTCGAAGGGACTCCAGCGCTGCGTCTGCCGGGCCCACAGCAGGGACTTACCGCCGACCTGATAGCCCCTGATCCAGTCGAACGGTTTCTCCTGCAGATAGGGATGCTCCTTATCCTTTACAAAGAAATGCTGGGTCGCTTCGCCGAACGCATAACACCGGGATACCACCGGGTTTTGGTCGAGCACCGCGCGCGCCGGCCTTCCGCGATGCGGAAAATCCCAGGGATTCTTTGTGGCCGTCGGATAGTCCTTCAGGTGCTCCACCGGCCTGCCGCGCTCGAGCAGCAAGGTCCTCAGCCCCTGCCCGCAGAGCTCTTTCGCCGCCCATCCCCCGCTAATACCCGAACCAATGACGATCGCGTCGTAGTCAGTCATGCTTTATCCGTTATTCCCTAATTTAAGGAATAAAGAGCAGGAAAAATTATAAATTGACGGCAAATCACCCGCCCTGCAAAAGAATATCGTCAAAGATTCCCTGAGATGCGGCATCCTCATCTTCCTGCTTCTGGCGCTTCTTATACTAGCCAGGGGCGGTGCCTATATTCTTTTGGTTGTCGGCATTGTTCCCGGACTGGGCTTCGGCCTGGTCCTGATGTCTTCCGCTGAAGACATAAGATATCCCCTTGGCGGCATATCATTCATTCTCCTTTCCGTCGGGATCAATATCGGCTGTGTCGCCCTCGTTCTCATAGATTTCATGAAGCCGGGACAATACGTTCCTTTCTGGTTCGTTGCCTGCAGCGCCTTCGGAGCGGTACTGCTCACCGTCTGCTACGACCTCCTCCTCGTCGGCCGCTTCTCTCCCTATTACACCATATCCATGCCCGCAATACTCGGAATAGTCGCTTCTCTTCCCGGCGCCGTATGTATGTACCTTCTTGTCACCCGCAAACTCAAGGATCCGGCCGCCACCTTCCTTTATCTCGGAATCTTCACCTTCTTCCCGCTATGGCAGTTTCTGTTCGCGCTTAATGTCGACCGCCACAGGAGGGCCGTCGCTATTGCCTGACGATCTTTATCGCCCCATCAATCCGCCCGTCCACCGACAGATAAAATACCCCCCGTGAATATCTGCCGATATCCCAGCCGATCGTGTTGACGCCCGCCTGCCAGTAAACCGTCTTCTGTTCCAGCAAATGCCCTGACCCATCGTACAAATAAATGACGCCGCTGCCGGCATTGTCCCTCACGATCCGTAGATCGAATGCATCACGCACGGGGTTCGGATACACCACCGCGCCCCCTTCCCCAAAAGAAGCCCGCTTCGAATCAACCGCCAGTGTCCACCGCTGCGACAAACCGACATTCCTCTTCAGCACCCAGTTGGCTGTCGGATCGCTACCGTCTTTGCCGCGCAGCGACAAACGGCTTTCACCGGCCCTGCCGGAAAAGACGGCCAGCTGCCCTTTACCCTTGCCCGCCAGTTCTCCCTCCAGATAAAAGAAACGCAGACTGGCGGGCCCGTCCAGCTGCGGAGTAATATCGAAATATCGCTGTATGCCGTTTTCGCCGGACTGCAGAAGATGTCCCCGGTTGATGACCGTATACCCGAGATTGGCCTCGCTGGTGATCTCGACGCCGATATTGCCTGGGTTGATAGCACGCGGCGCGTTCAGAAAAGTCGTCAGCGTTATAATTCCCCCGTTGACGCCCGTGATACAGGAATTGGCCCGTTCTCCCTCTATGCTGCCCGAGCCGCCAAGGTCAAGCACGAAATTATTCAACTGCAGGTTGCCCCTGTTCAGTATGACCTTTCCCGCGACGGCGATATTGTTATTCATTAGCAGATCACCGGCGCCGCGGTCAACTACCAGATTATAAAAAGCAACCGACGCCCCCCCGCCGATAAATGGCCGTGCCATAGAAGCAGAATCGCCTGTAAACAACAGACTGCCGTTACCCGCAGAAAATTCACCGTCGTTCACTATCGAAGCGTTATTGAATACCAGGCTTGGCACGCCGTTCACCACCAGATGTGCGCCCGGCGTGATATGAATCCCCTGCGCCGCCGGACACATCGGCAGCACCAGCGGAAAGACCTTCAGGGCAATTGCCCCTATATTGAAGAGTTTCATTTGCATAATATTAGGTGATCAGACTATTTGGAAGAAGGCAGCAGCTTTCGGATCTCCGCCAGTTGCTGCTCAAGGCCGCTGATACGGCTGTCCTGGTCCCCGATCTTCCGGGTCAGCTGCCG
>Ga0068853_100003618_pt1 | contig 11842 bp, 9 predicted proteins | sample KBSCornC32_FD_65655 | JGI IMG/M metagenome (GOLD analysis project Ga0068853, IMG submission 65655) | Corn rhizosphere microbial communities from Kellogg Biological Station, Michigan, USA - KBS Corn C3-2 | ecosystem: Host-associated > Plants > Roots > Rhizosphere > Soil ... | reverse complement strand
TCGAGGCCGAGCCAGTGCCCGGTCTTGTGCATGTAGAACTTGCGGTAGGCGTGTTCGCGCAGGTTCTTCTCGACGCTGCCGGCGAGCAGGCCAAGCTTGCACAGGCCGCGCGTCAGCGTGCGCACCGCCGCCTCGTGATAAGCGTCGAATGCACGGCCGACGCGCACCTCGTCGATCGCGTCAAGTTGCGCGGCGAGGACGAGGTCGTACAACGCGCGCTGCTCGGGCGACCAGCGGCCGTTGACCGGCCAGGTGCGCGTGATGTCGGATGCATAGCACTGGTATTCGGCGCCCGCATCGACCAGCAACAGGTCGCCATCGCGCAGCTCGGCGTTGTTGGCGCGATAGTGCAGCACGCAGCCGTTCGCGCCCCCACCGACGATCGGCTCGTAACTCGGCACCGCGCCGTGCTTGCGGAACGCATGCAGCAATTCGGCCTCGACTTCGTGTTCGTTGAGGCCCACGCGCGTCGCCCGCATCGCGCGTCGATGCGCCTCGGCGGCGATCTGCGCGGATTTGCGCATCAGGCGCAGTTCGGCGCGCGACTTGTACAGGCGCAGGTCGTGCAGCAGGTGCGACAGCGCGACGAACTCGTGCGGCGGCTTCGCGCCCTGGCGTACCTGTGCGCGCACCCGGTTGACCCAGCCGATCAGCTTGAGATCGAACTCGGTGTCGCGGCCGAAGTGGTAGTAGACGCGCGTGCGCCCCTCGATCAGGCCGGGCAGGATGTCGTCGATGTCGTCGATCGGGAACGCGTCATCCATGCCGTGCAGGGCGACGGCGCCCTCGGTGCCTGCGCGCGGGCCATCCCAGCGCTCGCGCTCGATGTCGCGTTCACGGCAGAACAGGATCGTCTCGCTCGGCGCGCGTCCCGGCACCAGGGCGAGCACCGCGTCCGGCTCGGGGAAACCGCTGAGGTAGTGGAAATCGCTGTCCTGGCGGTACGGGTAGTGCGCGTCGTTGTTGCGTACGCGTTCGGGGGCGGCGGCAACGATGACGATCGCGTCGGGACCGGCCATGCGCATGAGTTGCTTGCGCCGGCGCGCGTATTCCCTCGGTTCGATCATCGTCGCGGCTGGTGTCGGTGGAGATGAGCGCTAGTATCCGCCATTCGTGGCGCCGGCCCAATCCCGGCACGACCGTCAGTGCAGGGAGCGTGTCGCGGCGCGGCGCGATTCCCCGCTTTCGCGGTGCAGGCGGGCGACGGCGACGCGCACGAAGTCGAGCACGTCCGCGAACGCCTGCTCGTCGCTGGCGCCGCCTTCGACTTCGAGGCGCGATGTGGCGATCGTGCCGAAATCGGCGAGGATCTCGCTGGCATCGTCGGACAGGCGCGCATGCAGGGTGCTGCCGACCAGGCCGAAGCCGCCGAGGAAGCCGCGGCACCACTCGACCAGGGCTTCGGCGCGCCCCACCAACGGGCTGCTCGCCACCGGCAACAAGGGTTCCACCTGCGCCGGATCGTCGGCGAACTGGGCGAGCGCGGCCGCGAGGAACGCGGCCAGCGTTTCGTCGCGTGCCGTCGCGACGTCCGCCGGCGACAGTTCGAGGCGATCGAGCCAGTCGTCCGTGCCGACGCGACCGCCGGCACACAGGTACCCGCTCAACGAGCCATGCAGGTCGCTCGCATTGACGCCGAGGCGCAGGGCGGCGAGGAGTACGGACATCCGTTCGTGGCTGGGCGACATCACATGGCAACGGTTCGAGGGAAGTTTGCAAGTCTAGCGGCTGGCCAGCCGGCCGCGCATGGCACCGCGGGCAGGGTTTGCCTACACTGCGGACCGACCTCCTTCGCCACGACATGCCGTGCCCGGACTCGCGTCGTCATCGGCCCGATCGATCCAGCTCTGCCGCTGGGGTCTGGCATTGGTCCTCGCCGCGACGATGCCGATCGTGTCGCCGGCGCAGGCGCTGCGCCGTGATTTCTATTTCCGCACCATCGGCACCGAGCAGGGACTCGCGCAGAATACGGTGAGTGCGTTCCTGCAGGATCGCGAAGGTTATCTGTGGATCGGAACCGACAGTGGCCTGCAACAGTACGACGGCTACGGATTCACGACCTACTCGCATGCGAGCGACGATCCGTCGAGCCTGCCGGAAGGCCCGATTTCCTCGCTCGCGCAGGACGCCGACGGCGACCTGTGGATCGGCACGCTCGGCTCGGGGCTCGTGCGCCATCGACCGCATGCGAACGGCTTCGAGCACGTCGGTGCGTTCACCAACGTGCACACGTTACGGGCGGACCCGCACAGCGGCATGTGGGTCGGCTACGACCAGGGCATCGCGTGGCTCGACCCGCACAGCGGCAATGCCACCCTGCAATGGCCTGTCGGCGCAAGCGGCGAGCGCGCGGTGCAATTGCGCCAGTTCGAGATCACGCCCGAAGGCAATGTATGGATCGCCAGCTCGGCAGGGTTGCTGCGGCTGACCCGCGGCGGTCCCGCGCCGGTGCGCATCGCGGCCACGCAGATTGCCGACGCGCGTGCGCTTCTCACCGGTTTCGACGGGCGCCTGCGCGTGGCGACCAGCGATGGCCTGTATGTCGTCGACGAAAGCGACGCGGCACGGCGCATATGGCCCGACAGCGGCGACCAGCTGATCAGCGCGATGGTGGAAGACCCGCGCGGTCGCCTCTGGCTCGGCGTGCAGGGCGTCGGCCTGGCGCTGTTCGACCCGCGCAGCGGCGAGACGCAATGGCTGCGGCCGGACGCCGGGGTACCCGGCAGCCTGCCGGACGCGATCGTCACGAGCCTGCAATTCGACCGCTCCGGCCTGCTTTGGCTCGGCACCCACGAGCGCGGCATCAGCAAGGTCGATCCTGCCGGCACCGCGTTCCGTTACGTCGCCGACCGCGATCCATCGCGGCAGCAGACCGCCGCGAACTATATCCGCGCGGTATTCGAGGATGCCGCCGGCGGCCTCTGGCTCGGCACGCCGGAAGGGGTCAAGCGCTACCGGCAGCGCGACAACCGCTTCGACTACTTCGACGATCTCGCCGTGCATGGCCTGCGCGGCGAAGTGGCTGCACGCGACCTGATCGTCTATGCGTTCGCGCAGGCCGATGATGGCCACCTGTGGATCGGCACCGACCATGGTGCAGCGCTGTTCGACCCGGTCCGGCGCACGCTGAACTTCCTGCCCGCCGATCCGCATGGCACGCATGGACTGGTCGACGCGAACATCCGCACCGTGCTGGTCGCGAGCGACGGCGCCGTCTGGTTCGGCTCCACCCGCGCCGGCGTAACGCGCTTCGATCCGCGCGACGACAGCTGGGTCCACTATCGCCGCGACGCCGAAGACGGCGCGATCGGCGGGCTCAGCGACAATCGCGTGCTCGCCCTGTACGAGGATCGTGAAGGTCGCATCTGGTCCGGCAACATCAATGGCCTGAACCTGATCGATCCCCTGCATCGCAACGTGCGCGTACTGCGCAGCGATCCGCAGGATGTGCGTTCGCTATCCGCGAACCTCGTGCGTTCGATCCACCAGAGCGCGGATGGGCACCTGTGGTTCGGCACCCAGTCCGGCCTGAACCGCCTCGATGCACTCGACGATCACAGCGCCCGCTTCTCGCGCTGGTCGTTGCGCGAAGGCCTGCCGGGCGCAACCGTGTACGCGATCCGCGACGACCGCATGGCGCGCTTGTGGCTCAGCACGAACCACGGGATCGCCTCGTTCGATCCTTCAAGCGGAACATTCCGCGGTTTCACGCTCGCGGACGGCCTGCAGGGCATGGAATTCAACGGCGGCGCGGCGGCGACCCTCGCCAGCGGCGAGATCGTCTTTGGCGGCGTCAACGGGTTGAACCTGTTCATGCCGCAGGCGATCGTCGGCAGCCGCTACGCGGCGCCCGTGGTGCTGACGTCCGCGCGCGTCGGTGCGAACGGCATTCCAGCGCATCGCGAGGGCGATGCCTTCGTGATGGCGGCGGCCGAACGCGTGATCCGCTTCGAATTCGCCGCGCTCGACTTCGCCGCGCCGGAGCGCAACCTGTTCGCCTACCAGCTCGAGGGATTCGACGAGCACTGGATCGAGGCAGGCACGCGCCACGACGCGACCTACACCAACCTCGATGCGGGCCACTACCGGTTCAAGGTACGCGCGAGCAATCGCGACGGCTACTGGAGCGAGCACATCGCGCAGGCGGAATTGCGCGTGACCCCGGCCTGGTGGGACAGCCTCGCCGCACGCACGCTGTACGCGCTCGCGGGCGCCGGCCTGCTGCTCGTGCTGTGGCGCGCACAACGCCGTCGCCGCAACGAGGAGCGCTCGCACCACCTCGACCTGCGCGAGCGCGAGGACCGCCTGCGCCTCGCCCTGTGGGGATCGGGCGACGATTTCTGGGACTGGAACATGGCCAGCGACCGCATCGTGCTGACCGGGTCGGGCGACCTGTTCAAGGGTGTGTCGCGCAAACCGGTCGAGCTCAACCAGACGTGGTTCCGCGCGCAGGCGCATCCGGACGACCTGCCCGCGGTGGAGCGTCGCCTCGAGCAGCACATCGAGCGCATCACCGACACGTTCGAGTCCGAACACCGCCTGCGCAACAAGTCCGGCGAATGGATCTGGTCGCTCACGCGCGGCAAGATCGTCGAGCGCGACGCCGACGGCCAGCCGCTGCGCATGTGCGGCACCGCGCGCGACGTCACCGCGGAGCGCGCCGCCGAGCACGAACGGCGCGTCGCGCACGAAGTGATCCGCAGCATGGGCGAGGCGGTCGCGGTCACCGACCTCGAATTCCGTTTCATGACGATCAACCCGGCGTTCACCCGCATCACGGGCTGGCGCATCGACGAAGTGGTCGGCCGCTCCGCGGCGATCCTCAATTGCGCGCGCCATCCGGTCGAGCAGTACCTCGAATTGCGCGAGACGCTCGCCCGCGACGGCCATTGGCGCGGCGAGCTGTGGCAGCGGCGCAAGAGCGGCGAGGAGTTCCTGAGCTGGATCGAGATCTCCGACATCTGCGACGCGAACGGCAAGCGCACGCACTTCGTCAGCGTCACCTCCGACATCACCGACCGCAAGCGCGCCGAGCAGGAACTGCGCTACCTGGCGAACTACGATGCCCTCACCGGCCTGCCGAACCGCACCCTGCTGAGCGAGCGCATCGCGCATGCGATCGCGCGTGCGCGCCGCAGCGCGCGCAAGGTCGCGGTGCTGTTCCTCGACCTGGATCGCTTCAAGCACGTCAACGACTCGATGGGCCACGCCGCCGGCGACAGCATGCTGAAGGCAGCCGGCGCGCGGCTGCGCCACGTCGTGCGCGAGGGCGACTCGGTCGCACGCGTCGGCGGCGACGAGTTCACCGTCGTGATCGAGGACATCGGCAGCAGCGCCGAGGCCGAGCACGTCGCGGCGAAGATCATCGCCGCATTCGAGCAGCCGCTCGAACTCGACAACGGCCAGGAAGTGGTGATCTCGCCGTCGATCGGCATCAGCCTGCATCCCGACCATGGCCAGGCCGCGAGCGACCTGCTCAAGTACGCCGATACCGCGATGTACCAGGCGAAGGATCACGGCCGCAAGACCTGGATGGTCTACACCGAGGCGATGGATGCGGCCGCGCGCCTGCGCGCGACCACGGTCGCGGCATTGCGCAAGGCGCTCGAACGCAACGAGCTGAGCCTGCACTACCAGCCGAAGCTGTCCCTGCTGGACGATCGCATCACCGGCGTCGAGGCCCTGCTGCGCTGGCGCAGCGGCGACCTCGGCGACGTCTCCCCGGGCGTGTTCATCCCGATCGCGGAGGAGACCGGGATGATCATCGAGATCGGCGACTGGGTGGTGCAGCGCGCCTGCGCGCAGCTCGCGCAATGGCGCGATGCCGGCCTGCACGACATCACGATGTCGATCAACGTGTCGGTGGCGCAATTGCTGCGCGGCGACCTGATCCGCCGCCTGTGCGACGTGCTCGCCGAACATGACATCGCACCGAACCAGCTCGAGCTCGAATTGACCGAGAGCATGGTCATGGCGAACGCGGAGCAGTCGATCACGACCTTGCGCCGGCTCAAGGCGGTCGGCGTGAACCTCGCGATCGACGACTTCGGCACCGGCTACTCGTCGCTCGCCTACCTCAAGCGCCTGCCGATCGATGCGCTCAAGATCGACAAGGAGTTCGTCGGCGACATCACCACCGACCCCGACGACGAGGCGATCACCGCGACCGTGATCGCGATGGCGCATTCGCTCGGCCTGAACGTGATCGCCGAAGGCGTCGAACGCATCGAACAGGTCGACTACCTGCGCGAACAGGACTGCGACGAGGTGCAGGGCCACTGGCTCGCCTATCCGCTGCCGCCCGACCAGTGCCTGGCATTCCTGCTCGATCGGGCCGAACGCCGCCGCAGTACCCTCGACGAACGGGGCTGAACCCCGCCATGACCGCGTTTTCCGACCGGCGGATCACCGGTCGGGGCGAAGGGGCGCCGAGCGGTCCCGGCTCGCTGTTCCCTGTGCAGGATTCCCGCTATATTCGGTCGCATGTCCGCGCTCGAACAAAGCCTCCTGGCGATCAGCGAACGGGTCGACCGCCTGCTCGACCTGTGCCGCACGCTGCAGGACGAGAATCGCAGCCTGCGCAACAGCCAGGAGCAGCTCGCCAACGAAAGGGCGCAGTTGCTGGCGCGCAACGAACAGGCGCGCTCGCGCGTGGAGGCGATGATCATGCGGCTCAAGTCGCTGGAGCAGAACCAGGCATGAGTGGTCCGAGCGAACCGGTCACCGTCCATATCCTCGATCGCGAATTCCATGTCGCCTGCACGCCGGAAGAACGCCCCGGCGTGGTCGCGGCTGCGCGCTATCTCGACGACAAGATGCGCGAGATGCGCAATGCCGCGCGCACGGCGGGCCTGGACCGCATCGCGATCCTCGCCGCACTCAATATCTGCCACGAACTGCTCGACGAGCGCCAGCGCGGTTCGGGCGAATCGCGCGAGCTGGCAGAGAAACTGCAAGCGATCAATCTCAAGCTTGAACGCGCGTTCCCTGCGTCACTACAATAGGCGCAGGTGTCCTCTGCAGTGCCCGGCAGCGCACTCTTACATATTGCCTTGTTCCTATAGACGACCCCGGGTCGGCGACACGAAACCGGTGTGCAGGTCCGCCTCGAGCGGAAAGCCTTAGGTTCCGCCAGCCTTCCCACCTGATCCCCGGGATCAAGGTCGTTCGATGTGCACCGGCACACGTGGAGGATGCCTACTCTTTGCTCTTGCTTTCGTCCCTGAAAGCGGCGCGATGCGGGTCCGCGCATCGCGCGTGGCGATCGCCTTCGATGCAGTCCAGAGCAGCCATCCGTGGCTGCATTTCCTATCAAGAGCAGATTTCGATGGGGCGTGATCGCACCGCTTCGATGACGCAACGAGCGTGGAATGATTGAATCAACGCACGGCAACCGCGACGCGTTGCGCAAGCGCTTGCGCGAGCAGCGCGCAGCGATGTCGGCTGCGGAGCGCATCGCAGCGGCGCAGGCGCTCGTTGTGCAGCTTGAACAGGTACCGGAGTTCATGACCGACCGGCGCATCGGGGGCTATTGGGCGGTCGGCGGCGAGGTGCCGCTGATGGGGTTGATGGGCGGCCTGCGCGCGCGCGATCAGGAGTATTGCCTGCCTGTCGTCGGCGCCGCGCGGCAACTGCATTTCGCGGCGTGGCGGCCGGGCGACGCCATCGCGCCCAACCGCTACGGGATCCCGGAACCGGTGTGTGCACCGGCCGACCTGCTCGCCCCCGCGGATCTCGACGTCGTGCTGGTGCCCCTGCTCGGCTTCGATCGGCGCGGCCACCGGCTCGGTTTCGGTGGCGGCTACTACGATCGCAGCTTCGCGTTCCTGAACGGGCGTACGGATGTCGGCAAGCCGGTGCTGGTCGGTGTCGCCTATTCGACGCAGGAGATCGCCACGCTCGACGAGCAACCGTGGGACGTCCGCCTCGACTACGTGGCGACCGAGCGCGAGCTGATCGATCTGACGCCGCCGCCGTGAACGCGCCGCCCGTGCGCTGCTACAGTCCGCAGCGTTCCCGCTGCCGAGTTCCGCGATGCACTACTGGCTGATGAAGACCGAACCCGATGTCTTCTCGATCGACGACCTCGCGCGCGTCAGGACCGAGCCGTGGACCGGCGTGCGCAATTACCAGGCGCGCAACTTCATGCGCGACGGCATGAGCAAGGGCGACGGCGTGCTGTTCTACCACTCGAGCTGTGAAGTTCCCGGCGTCGCCGGCATCGCCGAAGTGGCGAGCGCGGCGTACCCCGACCCGACCCAGTTCGAACGCAAGAGCGCGTACTACGACGAGAAGAGCACGCGCGAGGAGCCGCGCTGGATGCTCGTCGACGTGGCGTTCAAGCGCAAGCTGAAGCGAACGATCACGCTGACCGAGCTCAAGGAGCAAAGTCGTCTCGACGGCTTCGCACTGCTGCAACGGGGGAATCGCCTGTCGGTGCTGCCGGTGACCAAGGCGCAATGGGACTGCATCCTCGCGCTCGAATGAGCCGAGACCTCTGAACGCGTACCATGCGCGTCCTCGAACCCCACAGCAGAGCCCAGCATGACTCAGGATGAAAACAAGCGCATCGCCGGGCGAGCCGCGTTGCGCTACGTCGAGAGCGGCATGGTCGTGGGCGTAGGCACCGGCTCGACCGTTGCGCACTTCATCGACGCGCTGGCCGAACGCCGCAACGACATCGAGGGTGCCGTCTCCAGTTCGGAACAGTCGGCGCGCCTGCTGAAGGAACGCGGCATCCCGTTGCTCGACCTCAATGCAACGGGCGACATTCCCCTTTACGTCGACGGCGCCGACGAGTGCGACGGCAACAAGTGCCTCATCAAGGGCGGCGGTGCCGCCCTCACGCGCGAGAAGATCATCGCGGCGGCAGCACGCAAGTTCGTCTGCATCATCGATCCCGCCAAGCGCGTCGACGTGCTCGGCCGCTTCCCGTTGCCGGTCGAGGTCATCCCGATGGCGCGCAGCTATGTCGCACGCGAAATCGTCAAGCGCGGCGGTCAGCCGGTCTGGCGCGACGGCGTGGTCACCGACAACGGCAACTGGATCCTCGACGTGCACGGCCTGCGCATCGCCGCGCCGGTCGACCTGGAGTGCGAGCTCAACCAGATTGCTGGTGTCGTCACGGTTGGCCTGTTTGCGCAACGCCCGGCCGACATCGTGCTGATCGGCGCCGAGGAAATGCGCTGACCCAGGCAGATGGTGGCCGCTGCGTCCGCGCTTTGCCGTTACTGGGTTGGACAACCGGGAACACTGGGGAACACCATGCTTGAAGCCGTCGGAATTCCAGCGCACCGCCGCCTGCGCCCCTTGGGCGTAGCCGCCGCGGTCGCGGGTGCGCTCGCACTCACGTTCGCGACTCCGATACCGGCCGCATCCAGTGCGGGTACCGACTGGATCCGCATCCGCACCGATGCCGCTCACCGCCTCTTCGCACACATGCCTGCCGCCCGCAGGCACGCGGGATCGTCCGCGCCGGCCGCGACGCTGCCGGTCAGGAACTGCGATGACGACGGCGATGGCAGCCTGCGCGCGACCGTTGCGGCCGCCGCCGATGGCGACACGATCGATCTCGGCGGGCTCGCCTGCTCGACCATCACGTTGACCACGGGCGCGATAGAAATCGATCTCGACAATCTCGCCTTCCAGGGTCCGGGCCGTGGTTCGCTGGTACTGGATGGCAATGCGCTCGACCGCGTCTTCATCCATCCCTACGGCGGAACGCTCAGCCTGCGCGGGATGACCGTGCGCAACGGCCGCAATCGCGCGACCGGCTTTCATGTCGCAGGCGGCGGCTGCATCGCCTCGGCCGGCTATCTCGAGCTCGTCGACGTCACCATGAGCGGCTGCTACGCAGGCGGCGAAGGCGCCTACGGCGGCGCACTCTATGCCTACTCGCTCACGCTTTCCAACAGCACGCTGTCCGGCAACGTCGCCAACGGCGTACACGAGGATGCCGGCACGGCCGCATTCGGCGGAGCGGCGTTCGTCTATCGCATGCAATTGATCGACAGCACGATCACCGGCAACCGCGCCGAACACCATGTGCATCCCGGGCGCCCCAGCTACGACATCGCCGGCGGAATCGTCGCCGTCACCGGCGGCAGCATCAGCGGCTCGACCATTGACTCGAACGTCAGCCAGGGGCGTGCCGGCGGCATCGCGGTGTTCAACCCGCTGGAGGTTTCCAACAGCACGGTCTCCGGCAACACCGCCGAAAGCGACATCGCCGGCGGGCTTTTCCTGCGCTGGCCGTCGACGCTTCGACTGCACAACAGCACGGTCACGGCGAACCACTCCGCGCTCGATGGCGGCGGTGTCTGGCTCAACGCCGCCGGCAGCGATTTCCGCAGCAGCATCGTCAGCGGAAATTCCAGCGACGTCGGGAATCGCGACAATCGCTACGGCGCGGCAATGCCTTTTGCCATCGATGGCGGCAGCAACCTCATCGGATCGTCGAGTCCCACGGTCACCTTGCCGGCGGACGTCCTCACGGGCGACCCACGGCTGCGGCCACTAGCCCAGAACGGCGGACCCAGCCGCACGCACGCGCTGCTCGACGACAGCCCGGCGATCGACGCCGGCAGCAATGACGATGGCCTTGCATTCGACCAGCGCGGACCCGCGTTCGTACGCACCTACGGGAGCGCGCCGGACATTGGCGCATTCGAGTTCCAGCCGATCGTGACCGCGAGTGCGGCACCCGTACCCGTGTTGTCGCGATGGGGGCTGGCAATGCTTGCGATACTGCTCGGCGCGTTCGCGGCTTGCCGGGCGCCCTTCAAGCGCGATGGCCTGCGGTCCGGACGACACGCGTGAAGCCGCTCCTGCGCCGCGCTCGGTGGCCGGCCACCCGGCCTCGGAATCGTTTTCGGCGGCGCCAAAGCCAAACAAAAAACCCCCGCAATGCGAGGGCTTCTTGTTTGGCTGGGGGACTAGGATTCGAACCTAGATAAACGGAGTCAGAGTCCGTTGTCCTACCATTAGACGATCCCCCAATACGGGCGGGATTGCGCGGATGCCACGGCGACGCCGTCTGAGCTGGCTTCCGCATCCCCGGGCCGATATTCCGGCCCGGCGCTTCCGCCGTTGGCGGAAGCGCAAAGACCGATCAGCGCTTGGAGTACTGCGTCGCGCGACGCGCCTTGTGCAGGCCGACCTTCTTGCGCTCGACTTCGCGCGCGTCGCGGGTCATGAACCCGGCCTTGCGCAGCGGCGACTTCAGCGTCTCGTCGTACTCGACCAGGGCGCGCGCGATGCCGAGGCGGATCGCACCGGCCTGGCCGGTCATGCCGCCGCCTTCGACCGTGACAAGCACGTCGAACTTGTCCTGGTTCTGGGTCAGCTCGAGCGGCTGGCGGACGATCATGCGCGACGTCTCGCGACCGAAGAACTCGTCGAGCGCCTTGCCGTTGACCGTGATCGCGCCGCTGCCCTTGCGCAGGAACACGCGCGCTGCGGAGGACTTGCGACGGCCGGTGCCGTAATTCTGCGTGATAGCCATAGTGATTTCGCTGCTGTTATTGAAAAGTCCGCACAAGGAAGTGCGGGCTCTTGCGAGGGACTCGCGCGATTTCTCGCGTTATGCCTTGATGTCCAGAACTTGCGGCTGCTGCGCGGTGTGCGGATGCTCGGCACCGGCGTAGACCTTGAGCTTGCGGTACATCGCGCGGCCCAGCGGGTTCTTCGGCAGCATGCCCTTCACGCCGATCTCGATCACACGCTCCGGATGACGCGCGAGCATGTCCTTCAGCGACGTCGTCTTGAGGTTGCCGATATGGCCGGTGAAGCGGTGGTAGTTCTTGTCTTCCAGCTTGTTGCCGGTGACCGCGATCTTCTCCGC
>Ga0068853_100003616_pt1 | contig 11845 bp, 9 predicted proteins | sample KBSCornC32_FD_65655 | JGI IMG/M metagenome (GOLD analysis project Ga0068853, IMG submission 65655) | Corn rhizosphere microbial communities from Kellogg Biological Station, Michigan, USA - KBS Corn C3-2 | ecosystem: Host-associated > Plants > Roots > Rhizosphere > Soil ... | reverse complement strand
CCCTGACCATGACCTCGAGTTCATTTTCCGCCCAACCCTCGGCCGATTGTTCGAAGGGAATTGGTAACCATATTGGACCCAGTATCGCGACCGAATAGACCGGCGCACGCTCCCCCTCACTACCCCTAATTTCCGGGAGAATCGCGAAGGTCCCCTCTTGCGCAGGGGCTCTGGATGGTCAAAGTGGCGCGTTCGTGCGGTGCACCAAAAGCACCCGCGAGGAGTTTCCGATGATTGGTCTAGTACTTGTGACCCATGGGCGCCTTGCCGACGAGTTCAAGGCGGCGCTGGAACACGTCATGGGTCCGCAAAAGCAAATCGAAGCCGTCACGATCGGAGCCGAGGACGACTCTGATCTGTGTCGAAGCGACATCATTGAAGCGGTCAATCGCGTCGACAGCGGCGATGGCGTCGCCATCCTCACCGACATGTTCGGCGGCACCCCCTCCAATCTCGCGATCTCCTGCATGAGCCGCCCGAAGGTAGAGGTGCTTGCCGGAATCAATCTTCCGATGCTGGTCAAGCTTGCCAAGGTTCGCGAAGAGCGGTCGCTTCCCGACGCCATCGCCATGGCCCAGGAAGCCGGCCGCAAATACGTCACCATCGCAAGCCGGGTTCTCGCCGGCAAATGAGCGACGATGCCGGGTCGTCTGAAAACGATGTCGGGCCAAGTATCCCGTCGGGCGCGGTGTCTCGCGAGCTTCCCATCATCAACAAACGCGGTCTTCACGCGCGCGCCTCGGCGAAATTCGTTCAGATGGTCGAGCGCTTCAATGCCGAAGTCTGGGTGACCCGCGGCAGCGAGACTGTCGGCGGCAACTCGATCATGGGGCTGATGATGCTGTCCGCGGCGCCGGGCACATCCATCATCGTCTCCGCGATCGGTCCCGAGGCGCAAGCCGCTATCGACGCGATCACCGAACTGGTCGCCAGCAAGTTCAACGAAGAAGGCACGTGATTGGGCGTGTTCCGGGATGGTCCAAAATCTCAGATGCGCGATTGCACATCTGAGGTTCGCGCTTCGCGCCGGAATGACGCTGGACATAAGACCATGGCCCGCTATTTCGCGGGCGGCACGATGTAGACCTTCCAGCTGATCGCCGGGCCCGGATGCCCGTGGAAGAAGCGCTGCGTCGTGATCGCAAGACGCTCGGCATTATTGCCATTGGCTGTCATCCAGGCGTCGCAGACCGGCAGCCGCCCGTCCGTCGTATCGCAGATGCCGATGAAGCCGAGCCGCTTGGCCTCCTCGAGCGAGGTCAATCCTGACGACCAGATCTCGCCCGGCGTGAACGGCGCCGGATGATCCGGACTGTAGAACGTCATGGGCTCGCCGACCTCCGTGGTGCCGGCGACCACGGCCCATCGTGAATTGAAACGCGTATGCCAGGCCTGGGTCAGTTCGCGGGCAAGATCGGAACGTGCGCCGTAGGTCGCGGCGCCGTTCGGATTCACCGCCATCTCCCGGGCAGCAATGTAGGGCGAGGCGGCAAGCGCTGCGAGCGTGACGACAAGCCAGATCGCGGCAATATGAAACAACGCCATCCCTTGCAGGCGCAGCGAGGGAATCGCAACCAGCGCGAGCGGGGTCAAAAAGAACAGCGAAATTCCCCAATCGGTCTTCATGTAGACCGTGAAAATCAGGCCGCCGAGCGGAGGGCCGATCGCGACCACGATCTGGATAATCCAGGTATTGAGCGCCTGCGACACGTTCACGCTCGAATTGGCGCCGCGGTACCAAGGGCGCGTCAATAACGCCAGGGGATGCCGCACTGACGTTGCCCACCATCGCGGCCTCCACGCCAAGGCCATCACCGCCAGCGCGACGGGGGCGGCGAGCAGCGCGAGATTGTGGCCGATGTAGCCGAGCACAAGCTGGATGTTCTGCGCGCGGCTCGACAGGCCATAGACGTCGCTGGCATAGGTCAGCGGCACGAAGTCGACTTCTTTCAGCCATATCAGATGTGGAATCATGGCAACGACGAGCGTGGCGATCGCGACCCACGGCGCCGGCGATCGCAGGAACAGCAAGCGATCGGGATGAATGAGCGCGGCGAGCCCGACTGCGCCGATCATGGTCAGCACCCAGTATTTTGTCATCAGCGCCAGCGCGCCGGCCAGCCCAAGCCACAGCCCGGCACGCACGCTGCGCTTTTCGAACGCATGAAGATAGGCCAGCACGAGAAGCGGCAAGGTTACGAGCTGCAGCAGATCCGGATTGTACTTGAACCCCTTGAAATTGAAGATCGGATAAAGTGCGAGCATCACCACGACGAAAAACGCGCGGCGGCGATCGACCACGCGCAAGCTGATCAGCCACGAGATCACCAGCCCGCAGCCGAGCGTCGTCATCGCCAGCGCGTAGGTGGCCCAGTCGGCGACCGGAAAGATCTTGAACCAGAGTCCTGCGACCCACCCGGCGAGCGGCGGATGCTTGCCATAGCCGAACTGGAATTTCTGGCCCCAGGCGAAGGCTTCCGCGACGTCCATATGGACGTCCTGCGCCGCCTTGAGATTGATCAGGATGAAGGTCCACAGCACGGCATGCGCGACGGCGAAGCCGATCACCAGCCAGAGGCTGATCTTGCGGTCCGATGCCGACGCGACCAGCCACGCCGCCAGTCGCCGGATCGATAGCCTGTGGCGCGCACGCGAAGCCGCGGGCAAAAATGATGCAGTTGACATGGCCTCTGGGTACCGCGTTTCGGCGAAAAGTGGAATCAGCTTGGCGTGAAGATGCCCGTCAAACCGGCGCAATATGGTTGCCGCCCCAGAGCGCGAATGCTATCCCGCGCCCATGACATCCATCCCTATTTCCAACATTCGCAACTTCGCCATTGTTGCGCATATCGACCATGGCAAATCGACGCTGGCCGACCGTCTGATCCAGACCACCGGGGGCCTGCAGGCGCGCGAGATGAAGGAACAGGTGCTCGATTCCATGGATATCGAGCGCGAGCGCGGCATCACCATTAAGGCGCAGACCGTGCGGCTGACCTATCCAGCCAAGGACGGCAAGACCTACATCCTCAACCTGATCGACACCCCCGGGCATGTCGACTTCGCCTATGAGGTTTCACGGTCGCTCGCCGCTTGCGAAGGTTCCCTGCTCGTCGTCGATGCCAGCCAAGGCGTCGAGGCGCAAACGCTCGCCAATGTCTACCATGCGCTCGATGCCGGCCACGAGATCGTGCCGGTGCTGAACAAGATCGACCTGCCAGCGGCGGAACCGGACCAGGTCAAGCAGCAGATCGAGGACGTGATCGGCATCGATGCCTCGGACGCCGTGATGATCTCGGCGAAGACCGGTCTCGGCATCGACGAGGTGCTGGAAGCGATCGTTCACCGGCTGCCGGCGCCGAAGGGCGACCGCGATGCCTCGCTGAAGGCGCTTCTGGTCGACAGCTGGTACGACGTCTACCTCGGCGTCGTGGTGCTGGTGCGGATCGTCGACGGCGTGATGAAAAAGGGCCAGCGCATCCGGATGATGGGCACCAACGCCGCCTACGACGTCGAGCGCGTCGGCTTCTTCACGCCGAAGATGACGCAGTTCGACGAGCTCGGCCCCGGCGAGATCGGCTTCATCACCGCCGCGATCAAGGAAGTGGCCGACACCCGCGTCGGCGACACCATCACCGACGACCGCAAGCCGGTGACCGACATGCTGCCGGGTTTCAAGCCGGCGATCCCCGTGGTGTTCTGCGGCCTGTTTCCGGTCGACGCCAACGATTTCGAAAGCTTGCGCGCGGCGATGGGCAAGCTGCGGCTCAACGACGCCAGCTTCTCGTTCGAGATGGAAACCTCGGCTGCGCTGGGCTTTGGTTTCCGCTGCGGCTTCCTCGGGCTGTTGCATCTGGAAATCATTCAGGAGCGGCTGCATCGTGAGTTCGATCTCAATCTGATCGCGACCGCGCCGTCGGTGATCTACAAGATGCACTTGACCGACGGACAGGTGATCGAGATTCACAATCCGATCGACATGCCGGACGTGGTCAAGATCGCCGAAATCGAGGAACCCTGGATCGAGGCCACGATCCTGACGCCCGACGAATATCTCGGCAGCGTCTTGAAACTGTGCCAGGACCGCCGCGGCGCACAAAAGGAGCTCACTTACGTCGGCAACCGCGCGATGGTGAAATACGAGTTGCCGCTCAATGAGGTGGTGTTTGATTTCTACGACCGCCTGAAGTCGGTCTCGAAGGGCTATGCCTCGTTCGACTATCATCTCACCGACTACAAGCCGGCCGACCTCGTCAAGATGCAGATTCTCGTCAACAACGAGCCGGTGGATGCGCTGTCGATGCTGGTGCATCGCCAGCGCGCGGAGGGCCGCGGCCGCGCCATGGTCGAGAAGATGAAGGAATTGATCCCGCCGCACATGTTCCAGATTCCGATCCAGGCGGCGATCGGCGGCAAGGTGATCGCGCGCGAAACCGTGCGCGCGCTGCGCAAGGACGTCACGGCAAAGTGCTACGGCGGCGACATCACCCGCAAACGAAAACTTCTGGAGAAGCAGAAGGAAGGCAAGAAGAAGATGCGGCAGTTCGGCAAGGTCGACATCCCGCAGGAGGCCTTTATTGCCGCGCTCAAGGTGGATAGCTGAGGCGAATGCCCAACCGCCAACGCATGATGAGATGAGGTCCGGTCTGAGGCTTCCGTGACCGGACAACAAAAATATCGAAATCAACCCCATGCAAAGTAGCCGATGACTGCCGGTGCGATGCCCGACGCATCCATACGAAACCCTTTGACACGTCGGGCAAATCAGCGGCACGACGCCATTATCGCAGCGCGTGTGATCGCTGGGGCCGTTGCCAAACCCATCGAAACCGGCACAATCCAACCTCACCCGCAAACGCAAACTTCTGGAGAAGCAGAAGAAAGGCAAGAAGAAGATGCGGCAGTTCGGCAGGAAGCTTTTATCGCGGCGCTGAAGGTGGATAGTTGAGGCGAGTGCACTCATAGCATTGAGCACAATTAGCGGCTTACGACATAGAGAAGGTAGCGCATGAGTTTGTTGAGAGAAATTCAAGCGTCACTGATGCAGGGCCAAGATATCGGGCCCATACTTCTTAAACTCCGTCTTCTCGCTTCGCGTCTCGGAAGCGATTTGCTTGAGGGTCAAGCACGAGTCCGAAGGATATCCTGATGGCGTTGACGTACCTGATTATCGAAAGATTGGAGTGTCTTACAAGGGCACTTTCAGTGGTCCATTCGGCTCCGGAATACAAAACGCTCCTATACCACCGTACTTAATCGAGAAATTCGCTGGTCCCAATTGGACGTCGTTTGAAATGCGACCAAGCGTCGCCGCGGTCGATGAATTGGTCGCATCTGGGAAAGACTCGGGCGGTAGCCTCCGGATCGATGCATCCAATTTGATTCTTTTGTTGCAAGGAAAAGTGTACGAAGGATACGCGTGCAATAGCGTATCGGGCACAATGTCAGCGGCTGCTCTCACTGAAATTCAGAACGCTGTTCGGACGAAAATCCTTGAACTAACGATTCAGATCGAAAAGTCGATTCCTGCGGCGGCGGAAATAGGCGTAGGACCACCAGCGACAGCGGCCGTTAAGGACCCAGAGACGGTCACACAGATCACTCATCAAATAATCAACGGCAACGTCACTTCAATTTCGAACGTTGGAGACGGAGCACAATTCTCTTTTAACATTTCAAAAGGCGATGCCGACGCCTTCGTAAAGGCTCTCGTTAAGGCCGGCATTGCTAAGCCCGACGCTCAAGAGTTTGCTAAAATCGTTGCCTCCGAAAAAGGAGGGAGCAAAACAGAACCGTTTGGTGCAAGTGCCAAGGCTTGGATCGTCGCCAATATTAATAAGGCTGCAAACGGGACGTGGAAAGCCGGCATGGCCGTGGCTACAAAAGTCCTAACTGAGGCCGCGCTTAGGTATTACGGATTTAAATAGAGGTGTTGAATTTGAGCGCGTAACATGTTACGTTCCTCTCATGGCCACGACCCCGAAAAAGGCGAAACCCCGCACCCCGCAGCAGCGCATGGCGTCGCGTCGCGAGCGGCTGCGCGCGCAGGGGCTGCGGCCGGTGCAGCATTGGGTACCGGATTTGCGTGATCCCAAGGTGCTGGCGCAGATCCGCCGTGAGATAAAGCTGATGGCGCAGCATCCGGAAAATGACGCGATCGATGATTGGATCGAGTCGGTCTACGATTGGGAATCGTGGAAATAACGCGCGGCGATGTCGTGCTGATGGTCGTTCCGAGCGATCTCGGGAGGCCGCGGCCCGGCATCGTCGTTCAAGGCGACAAATTCAACGACGGCCTTTCGACAATCTTGGTCTGTCCCGTTTCGTCGGACCTGCGGGACGGACTTTCGCTCCGACCGCTGATCGAAGTTGCGCCGCAGAACGGTCTTCGCCTTCGGTCGCAAATCATGACAGACAAACTGGTCGCGCTCCGCCGCGACCGCATTCGGCGGGTTATCGGCCGCATCGACGCGGAAACATCTGAGCAAGTGGACCGCGCGCTCCTGCTGGTCCTCGGCTTGGCGCGGTGATGGTCTCTGTCATTCCGGGATGCGCGAAGCGCAGACCCCGGATGTGCAGTTGCACATCGGGGAATCCAGAGGTTACAACGCGAGATTCCGGGTTCATGCTGTGCGTGCCCGGAACGAAGAGTTTCTCCCCATCTTGATCCGCGGCGGCGGATAGATCACCATTGCGGCTTCGCCAACCAAAGACCCCAAAAAGGGCGAGGAAACGCATGAACAAGCCCCCCGGTTTCGGACTGATCGAGCGCGCGCGGGCGCTGGCGCCGCTGATCACGCGGGAGGCCGACGAGATCGAGCGGACCCGGCGTCTCACCCAGCCGGTGGTTTCCGCGCTGATCGAGAACGGGCTTTATCGGGTGCTGCTGCCGCAAAGCGTCGGCGGCGCCGAGGCGGCGCCCGAAATCTTCATGCAGATGCTCGAGGAAGTGGCCAAGGCCGACGCCTCTACGGCATGGTGCCTCGGCCAGTGTGCCGTCTGCGCCATGACGGCGGCCTATCTCAATCCCGATGCTGTGCGCGAGATTTTTGGCGCGCCAGACGGCATCCTCGCCTGGGGCGCGATTGCCACGAGGTGCAGGCCGTTCCCGGCGGCTATCGCGCCACCGCGCGCTGGGATTTTGCCAGCGGCGGCCGTCAGGCGAGCTGGCTCGGCGCCCATGTCAGGGTCGCCGAGGCCGACGGCACGCCGCGGCGCAAGCCCAATGGCGCGCCGGAAATACGCACGATTCTGTTTCCGGCGGCGAGCGCCACCATGTACGACGTCTGGGACGTGATCGGCCTCAACGGCACCGGCACCGACTCTTATTCGGTCGACAATCTGTTCATCCCGGAAAAATTCGCAGCACTTCGCGACGATCCCGCCGCGCTGCGCGAACAAGGCCCGCTCTATAAGCTTACCACTTACACCATGTTCGGGCTGGGCTTTGCCGCGGTCTCGCTCGGCGTCGCGCGCGCCACGCTCGACGCCGCGATCGATCTGGCGCGCGGCAAGGCGTCGATCGGCATCAAGGCGATGCGCGAGAACAATGCCGTTCAGGCAGCGATCGGCCGCACCGAGGGCAATTGGCGCGCGGCGCACGCCTATCTCTATGCGACGGCCGCAGACGTCTGGCGCGATCTGACGCGCCCGGGGGGCGAAATGACGGAAGAACACCGCATGGCGCTTCGCCTGGCGTCGACCTGGACCATTCATCAGGCGGCCGCGGTGGTGGACGCCGCCTATCACATGGCCGGCGCCACCGCCGTGTTCAGCGCCAACAAGTTCGAACGCCGCTTCCGCGACATGCACGCCATCGCCCAGCAGATCCAGGCCCGCGACACCCACTACGAAGACGTTGGCAAGGCTATCCTCGGTACCGGGACCGTGCCGCGGGGTACCGGTATTGCAGACCCCTCGTTCGCCGCGCCCGCGAAGAACGGCTAGCGCAAAACCGGCTTCTACTTTCGATTGCATTCTATGCGGCGGGCCCGGGGCAATGCGGCCACGATTACTCAGTTGTTAAGCACTTTCTGGCAGTTTCCGGGAAATCCTCCTCTCGCGGAGCTTCGGTTTCCCCCCATGTTCAAGCTTCGATCGATCGCGGCCCGCCTGATCCTTGTGATTTCGCTGACCGTCGCGGTGGCCTGCGCTATCCTCGGAACCTTTTCGATTATCCAACAGCGCTCGCTGACCCGGCTCGCGCTCGACCAGCAGCTCAAGCTGCAATATGACAGCGTGATGGCAGCCCTCGACTATGAGGGGCGCGCGGCGCTGGCGGTCAGTGCCGTCATCGCCAATCTGCCCCCGGTGGCGGAAGCCGTCGCCAAGGAGGACCGCGACGCGCTGATGGCGCTGCTTGCGGGCTCCATGAAGGCGTTGGAGGCGCAGGGAATTCCCCTGATCAGTTTCCACACCCCGCCGGCGACCGCCTTCTTCCGTGTTCACGCGCCGAAGGTCTTCGGCGAGGACATCTCGGCGCGGCGCAAGACCGTGGTGGAGTCGAACAAGACCGGCAAGCCGATTGTGGGCGTCGAACCCGGGCGGGAGTTGCTCAGCGTTTTCGCGATGACGCCGATCATGCGTGACGGCAAAAGCCTCGCGGTTGCCGACATCGGCGTTTCCTTTGGCAAGCAATTCGTCGATAGCGCCAAACAGCGCTTCGACGTCGATCTGGCCGTGTATCGCTTCGATGGCAAGGTTTTCACCAGTATCGCATCGACCCTTGGTGACGGCTCGGTTGCCACCAAGGACGAACTGAAGAGCGTATTTGACGGCGGCACGCTGCGTCGCGACGCTACCCTCAACGGCCATCCGGCCGCACTCTATCTCGGGCAAATCAGGAACTATGCCGGGCAGCCGGTCGCGGTAATCGAGCTGGTCAAGGATACCACCGAATATGAGGCGGCGGCGGCGAGTTCGCAGCGCAATCTCATTCTCGGCACCATCGTCATTCTTGCCGGCGCCGTTTTAATGGCGTTCCTGCTCGGTCGCGGCCTGTCGCGCCCGCTGGCCGCGATCACCGCGGTGATGAATCGTCTCTCCAGCGGCGATACCGATGTGACGATTCCCGGCGGCGACCGCAAGGACGAGCTCGGCACCATGGCGGTGGTCGTCGACGTGTTCCGCCGCGGCATGATCGAGGCCCGCACGTTGCGCGAGGCGCAGGAGGCCGCCAAACAGCAGACTGAACTCGAGAAGAAGGCGTTGCAACGCCAGATGGCCGACCGCTTCGAAGCCGACGTCAAGAGCGTGGTCGGCGCTGTCGCGCAAGCGACGCAGGATATGCAGCGCGTGGCCGGCGAGATCACGAGAAGCGTCAATGGTACCTCGGAGCGGGCAGCGGCCGCTGCGATCGCGTCGGGGGAGGCATCGACCAGTGTCGGCGCGGTCGCCGCCGCCACCGAAGAGCTTGCCTCTTCCGTGGCCGAGATCGGCCGTCAGGTCACCCATTCCAGCGGCGTCGCCGATGCCGCCGTGGTCAAGGCCGGGCAAACCACGGAAATGGTCGGCAGCCTTGCCGCCACCGGCGAAAAGATCGGCGACGTGCTCAGGCTGATCGGCGCGATCGCCAGCCAGACCAATCTTTTGGCGCTCAACGCGACCATCGAGGCGGCGCGTGCCGGAGAGGCCGGCAGGGGCTTCGCCGTGGTCGCGTCCGAAGTCAAGGAACTCGCCAGCCAGACCGCGAAGGCGACCGAGGAGATCGCCGGACAGGTCACCGCGATCCAATCCGCCACCGGCGATTGCGTCATCGCGATCGGCGGCATCAGCGACACCATCCGGGAGATCAGCGGGATCGCCACCACCATCGCTGCTGCCGTCGAGGAACAGGATTCGGCGACGCGCGAGATTGCGCGGAGCGTGCAACAGGCCGCCGCCGGCACCAGCGAAGTCTCGCTCAACGTCGCCGGCGCCAGCCAGGCCGCCGACCAGTCGCGGCTGCTGGCCGACAACGTTCTCGTCGCCTCCGGCGAACTCAGCCAGCACGCCACCGCTTTGCTCGACAGCGTCGATACTTTCCTGGCTGGCCTACGCCACGCGGCCTAGGCGTCCGCCGTTCGAATAAGTCCGATACGGCGCCGGGAAGCGCGGCATACGCGCATGAACTCCCATGAACGTGGAACCCGCGTGCGCCGATGCGCGTTGCGAGGTTTGGCAACCCGCAACGTTGACGGAGACGATCATGCCACGCGGCGACAAATCCAGCTATACCGGCAAGCAAAAACGCCAGGCCGAACATATCGAGGAAGGATACGAGCATCGCGGCGTTGGCAGGAAGGAAGCCGAACGGCGCGCCTGGGCGACGGTCAACAAGGAGACCGGCGGCGGCAACAAGAGCGGCTCGGGACGCGGCGTGCCCGATACCAACGTGTCCTCGAAACGCGGCGGCAGGATTGGCGGGCCGCGCGGCGGCAAGGCTTCCGCAGGCCGTCCGGCCGCGGCGCGATCGCGCTCGGCAAAGAAAGCGGCCGCAACACGCAAGCGAAACGCCGCGGCGCGGCCGGGAACGCGCAAGGCCGCGCGGAAGAAATAGCTCTCAAGCGACCAGCGCGGCCGTGTCAGCCGCGGGCGCGACGAGATCCGCGCCGCACTGCGCTTGCAAAAGTCCGACGATCTCGGCGTTGGGCCGCGCGCGGCTGAACAGAAATCCCTGTCCCTCGTGACAGCCCTCCGAGCGCAGGCAGCTCAGTTCGGCCTCGGTCTCGACGCCTTCGGCGGTAATGGTCACGCCGAGGCCGATGCCGAGGCTGATGATCGAGCGCACGATCGCCTGGGCGTCGCGATTGGCGCCGAGGTCGCGCACGAACGACTGGTCGATCTTGATCTTGTCGAACGGAAAGCTCCTGAGATAGCTCAGACTGGAATAGCCGGTGCCGAAATCGTCCATCGAGATGCGCACGCCAAGCGCGCGCAGTGCGTGCAGCGTCGCAAGCACCTGGCTGCTCTTTTCCAGGAGCAGGGTCTCGGTGATTTCCAGCTCCAGCCGCTTTGCCGGCAGTCCGGATTGCTTCAGCGCGTCCATCACCACCGACAACAGATTGCCGACCCGAAACTGCAATGGCGACAGGTTGACCGCGACGCGGACGTCGCCGGGCCAGCGCGCCGCGTCCATGCAGGCGCGGCGCAGCATCAGTCCGCCGAGCGGATTGATCAGGCCGGTCTCTTCTGCGACGGGAATGAATTCGGCCGGCGAGATCATGCCGCGTTCGGAATGCGGCCAGCGTACCAGCGCCTCGAGGCCGGTGATGCGCCCGGTCGCAAGATCGATCAGCGGCTGATAATAGGGCCGCAGCACGTCGTTCTGGATCGCGCCGCGCAGATCGATCTCGATCTTGCGACGGCTCTGGGCGCGCGCGTCCATCTCGGCCTCGAAAAAACTGAAAGTGCCGCGCGAGTCGTTCTTGGCGCGAGATAGCGCCATGTCGGCGTTCTTGAGAAGCTTCTCGGATTCATCACCGTCACCGGGCGCCATGGCGATGCCGATGCTGGCGCCGATGACGACGGAATGGCCATCAAGCAGATACGGCTCGCCGATCGTCTCCAGCAGCCGCCTCGAAAGCAACACGGCATCCTCGGGGCGCGTTAGCCCGCTCTGGACAATCGCGAATTCGTCGGAGTTGAGACGGGCAAGGGTATCTTCCTCGCGCAACGTCGATCGCAGACGCTTGGCGACGCCGCGCAGCAGCTTGTCGCCGATGCCGTGGCCAAGCGTATCGTTGACCGCCTTGAAGTTGTCGAGGCCGAGCACCAGCAGCGCGACCTTCTCGGCGCTGCGCCGCGTGTGCGGCAGGATCTCATCCATGTGCTGGCGAAGCAAGTTGCGGTTCGGCAACCCGGTCAA
>Ga0068853_100003612_pt1 | contig 11846 bp, 9 predicted proteins | sample KBSCornC32_FD_65655 | JGI IMG/M metagenome (GOLD analysis project Ga0068853, IMG submission 65655) | Corn rhizosphere microbial communities from Kellogg Biological Station, Michigan, USA - KBS Corn C3-2 | ecosystem: Host-associated > Plants > Roots > Rhizosphere > Soil ... | reverse complement strand
CTGCGGGGATGTCGCCTCGGCCCCCGCGCAGCGCCCGCCGAAACGTCTTTGTCCCGGGACAAAGACGTTTCGGCGGGCGCTGCGCGGGGGCCGAGGCGACATCCCCGCAGCATAGCAGCCGCTTCAGCTTTTCTTGCGCTTGCGCTTCGACTCGTTGAGCGGCGCGGACTGCGGCAGGCTGAGCTTCAAGACGGCCTGATCGATGGCCTGAGCCACCGCCGACTTGATGGCGTCCTTGAACATGAGGGTGGCCTCGTCCTCGAGCCGCCGCTCCGGCACGGCCGCCTCGGCCGCGGCCTCGCCCTCGCCGCTGAAGGCGATCTTGTCGCCGGGGATCGCGGTCCCGAGCACCGCCAGCCGGACCGACACGGCCAGCTGGTGGTTGCGAGAGCCGGGCGCCGGATCCTTCACCTCTTTCTTCAACTGAACGATCTTCACGACGAGATCGAAGCCGCTCAGCCGGCGCTTCTTCAGCTCGGCCACCAGCGCGTCGCGATCGTCGCCGACGCCCAGGTCCGACTGCCACTCGGGGCGCCCCGCCAGCTCGGCCTTCAAGGCCTCGGCCGTGCTCTCCTTGATGTCGGGGTTCACCGGCACCGTGGCCTCGACCTTGTGAAGCCGGAAGTAATACCTGGGCGCCGCGGCGACCGCGGGTCTGCCGCCGAGCGAGGTCGAGGATCCCCGGTCCAACTGGACGGTCCCCACCCCCACCACGAGCCCGACCACGAGCCCGACCGCCAGGGTCGTCCCCCTGCGGGAACGAGCTCGCGCTCTCGATGGTCGGCTCGCGCCCGGGGCTCCCTCGATCGGCGAAGGCGTCGCTGTCATGGGAACGGATTGTATACTGCCGCCCGTGCCCGTCAGGACCTCGACCGTCGTCGCTCTCGGATTGATCCTGCTCGCCGTCGTCGGCGTCGGCACGATCTTCGGCAACACCATCCTCGCGGTGGTCGCGCCCGCCGCCCCCCCCTCGCCGACGAGCCCGGCCCCGGCCACCTCGGCGGGGCCCGCGGCGCCCGCCAGTCCTGCCGGTCCCGCCCCGGGACCGGCCCCGGCTCCGGCGGCGCCCGGCGGGGCGAAAGATGGCAGTTCTTGACCCGGCCTCGCCGGCTGGCCTACCGTCACGTCGAGGCCTCATGATCAAGCTGACGATCACCGAAAAGGGCGGCGAGACCAAGGCGCTTTCGTTCGACAAGAGCGAAGTGATGATCGGGAGGGTTCAGGGGAACGACATCGTCCTGTCGAAGGGCAACATCTCCAAGCGGCACACGAAGATCGAGTCGTCCGCCGGACAGCTCACCGTGTCCGACATGAAGAGCACGAACGGGACCTACGTGAACGGCCGCAAGATCGGCGAGCCGACCTCGGTCCGGGGCGGCGACAAGATCTTCGTCGGCGATTTCTTGATCGTCCTCGATCCGGGGGGCGCGGCGTCGGAGCGGACGTCCAGCGGCGCCAAGCGCATGCCGGGTCCCCCGCCGCCTCCCCCACCGCCCCCGCCGCCGCGGGGTGGTCGCCGTCCCACGGCGGGGCACCAGGCCGTCTCCGAGAGCGCGTCGAGCGAAGCCGATCTGGGGCTGGCCGGCGTCGCGCCGGGCGCGCCGCCCAGCCCGGGCCGCTCGCCCGCGCCGCCGCCCCCGCCCCCCCCTAGGCCGACCATCGCGACGCCGTCGCTGGCCGACATGGAGGAGGACGGCATGGATCTGGGCCTGGACGAACCGCCTCCGTCGCTGGCCGACGTTGGCGCCGTCGGCGAGGCGGCCTTCGACGACTCGCTGGGCGACATGGGCGCGGGCACGAACGGCGAAGCGGCGGCCGGTGGCGCCGCGGCCTCGGCGCCCGCCGAACCGGAGCAGCCCGACCTCGACTCGCACGGCGAGGAGGCCGAAGACGTCTTCGGCCTGACGAACACCGAGGACGAGGACGCGGGGCGCGCGCCCAGCACGTCTGCGCCGGCTATCTCGCTGGCAGATCCCGAAGAGGACCCCGCACGCGACGACGAGCCGGTCGTGACGCCGCCACCCGCAGCAGCGGCCGTCCCGGCCGCGGCGACCTCGGCGCGGCGCTCGGATCGGCACGGCCAGGACCGGGCCGACGGCACGGCGAGCAAGCATACCGCCACCAGCACGACGATCACGCTCGAGACGCTGCTGGATGACGCCACGGTGACGACCATCTTCGTGACCGCGGGCGGTCCCGTGGAGGTGGAGAAGAGCGGCAAACGCGAGCCCATCGGGGAGATCGGGGATCGCAACCTGGTGGCCGAGACGATCTGGCAGCTCGCGAACACCGCGGTCCCGCCTCCCCCCGCCGACAACCCGGTGGTGGACGTTCGGCTGCCCGACGGGACCCACCTGACGGCCCTGTTCCCTCCGATGACCAGCGCGCCGGTGTCGGCGGTGATCCGCAAGTCGCAGGGGCCCGACGCGACCCTCTCCGACCTGGCCGGCACCTCGGACGTCGAGAAGGTCCTGACGGCGGCCCTCGCGGCCCGACGCAACATCCTGGTGGGCGGCGATCCACAGTCGGCGGCCGCCCTGGTGGCGGCGCTGGCGGCGGCCCTCCCCTCCGCGCCCGAGCACCGAGTGGTGAGCGTCGGCGTCCCCGTCAAGGCGCGGACCGGCCTGCTGGAGGTCGCCCCGGCCGGCGAGGTCGGGGGCCTGTTGCGGGCCGTCGCCGCCTTCCGCGCGCACCACGTGCTGGTCGCGAGCCTGGGCGGCGCCGAGCTGCCCGAGCTGCTCCTCTGCATGGCCCGCGGCCAGGAAGGCGTGATCACCTCGGTCGGGGCGCGGTCGGCGGCCGAGGCGCTGGGGCGCTTGCGGGCGTTCTCCGTCAACGCGATCGGCGCCGGAGCCCTGCCCGCCCTGGTCATGAGCACGATCGACCTCGTGGTCGTGGTGGGCCCGACCTCCGTCGGCCCGCGCGTGATCGAGATCGCCGAGCCCAAGCTGGAGGGCGACGAGCTGGCTCCGGCCTTCGTGGCGCGGCGGCCGGAGAGCAACCGCTCCTCGCTCAACCTCGACGTCCCCGGCGTATCCCAGCGGCTGGCGGCCGCCATCGCGGTGGTCGCCGACGGTGTGCCGCCACATCTGATCCGGCCGTAGCCCCCGGCCGTCCCTTGTTCTTCGATCGCTTCCGGGACGCCGTCTCGCGATTGCCGGATGGGCTCATCCGGACCGGCCCACCGGCATCCTCCGAGGACATTGGCCGGGCGGCGGCCGCGCTCGGGCGCGCGCTGCCGCCCACGTTCGAGTCGTTCCTGCAGTCCTTCGACGGCGTCGACCTGTTCCACGAGGCCGTGGTCGTCGCTGGCGTCGGACCGCAGGCCGGCAGGCGCCTCGGCGACCTCGACCAGGCCATCGGCTCGGGGCGCGCGGACACCGCCTTCGTGTTTGCGGAGACGTCGAGCGGCGATCGCTTCGCGTTCGGTCGGGACGGCGCGATCCTGCGCCTGCGCGGCTCACCCGCCACCTCCGACGAGGAGGTCTGGCTGGCGGGGACCGAGTTCACCGTCTGGCTGGACGCGGTGATCGCGCACGAGCGGGTGCTCTTCGGGCCGGACGGAGAGTTCTCGCCCGACGCCTTCGAGCCGGACGGGGCCGAGATCTTGCCCCGGGTGGCCCTGCGACAGGCGGAGAAGGCGCTGCGGCTCGATCCCGGCTCGGCCGAGCTGCACCACGAGCGAGGCGTGGCGCTGCGGCGCCTGGGGCGAGACGAGGACGCGCGGCCCTCCTTTCGTCGCGCCGCCGAGCTCGATCCCGGCAATCCGTGGCCCTGGTTCGAGCTGGGGCGGGCGGCCCTGGAAGCGGGGATGTCGGGGGCGCGCGAGGCCCTGGAGGCCTTCGAGCAGGCGGGTCGCGCCGAGCCCGGAGAAGCCGGCGCCCAGTTCTGGATCTGGGGCGCGCGGGCGGCGCTGCTGCTGGGCACCCCCGATCGACTGAACGAGTGCCGGCGCGAGGCCTTGGCGCGCGCTCCCGAGCTGGCGGCCGCGCTCCGCCGCGCGCGGGAGGAGGCGGCGGGCGGCGAGGATCCGCACGAGCTCGCCGAGGCTCAGGCCCTGCTCGATGCGCTGGAGAAGTCCCCGGGAACGGCTCGGGCCCGCCTGGTCGTCGTGACCGAAGCGGGCCCGCCACCAAAAGAACGATCGCCGGCGAATGCGCCGGCCAAGCCGACTGTGCCGGCTAGAACGAGAAGCCGACGCCGCCCTTGACGCCGGAGTACCCGGCCTCGGCGCGCAGGTTCACGTTGCCGCCGCCGAGCTTGTAGATCAGGCCGACCGCGCCGCTCACGAAGACGCCGCCGTACGACGGCGACGTGTACCCGTCGGGGTAACCCGAGACCCAGCCGACGTGGTAGCCGGCCTCGACCTTGGGATAGACGGCGAAGGTGTCGTTCAGCCAGACGTTCCACATCATGCCGCACACGGGGAGGAACCAGTTCACGGCGTAGTCGTAGGTGAGGTACCCGACCCCGGAGTATCGGTAGTAGTCAGCGCCGAACTCGAGCGACCAGTTGTCGCGAATCCGTCCGCCCGGGATGAGGGACGAGATCGGCAGGGGCAGCGCGAAGCGCCCGCCCACGCCCAACCCGAAGCCACCGTAGCCGTACGGCAGGACGCCCCAGATGCTGAGGCCGCGGTGAACCGGCGCGGCCGCGTAGGGCGGCGGCGGCGCGTATCCCGGCGCCGGCGCCACGGCGGTCCCGACGGGCGGCGGGGGTGCCGTCTCGACGGGCGGCGGGTTCGTGGCCTGGGCGATCATCACCGTCTGCGCGTGCGGTTGCGAGCTCGCATCGGCGGCTCCGGCCGAGGCCGGCACGAAAGCAGAAATCAGCGTGAGTGGGAGCGTGAGGCCATGCATCGATCTCTCCTTGGTCCGAATTGAAAAAACGTCCCTGACTTCCCCTGTTGAAGCAAAAGGCAGGGGCAAATTATCAGCTTTCGGATCGAAGAGAAATTCTCTTGGCGTTTTGGTCTCCCATTTGTCACGGCACGCGTCGGGCGCGTCGTCCCATCGAAATGGAGGCGCCCCGCCCGCGCGATCAGCGCGAGGCGGGCAGCGCGAGCTCGCCAAAGGCAACGACCGGCCCAGCGTCGTCGCTGCCCCGCAAGACGGCGGCGGCGCGGCGCGTGCCGGGGGGCACGGTCACGCTGGCGGTGTCGATCCCAGGGCCGTCCGACGGAAAGGTCCCGACCTCTCGCCGCCGCCCGGAGGCGTCCTCGGCGAAGATCCGCAGCTTGCCGCCCCGCACCTTGCCGGCCGGTCCGTTCACGGTGGCCCGCACCCGACCGCCGTCGAGCTCGAGCTTGATCTCGCCGCGCAGGACGTGATCGACGAAGCCGGCCGCGTAGCCCGCGATCTCGGGGAGCAGCGCGCGGGCCGAGTCGAGATAGACCGCGCCGTCCAGGAAGAAGCGCACGCGTCCCGGCACCCGCTCGTAGGCGAGCACCCGCCGCGGCCGCGCGTCCGCCCCGTCGGAGACCGTCACGTAGCGGCGGACGCCCAGCTCCCTCAGCTCGAGCCGAGGGATCGCGGGCAGCGCATACGTCAGTGACGCGCGGGCGGCCTTGACGATGTCGGCGGCGCTCGTGTCGCGGTCGACCACGCCGTCCTCGGGGACGGTGCCGTCGGAGAAGAAGCGCCGCTGCGTCCGGTCGGCCAGCCCCTGCCCATCCGGCGCGCTGAAGAAGGCGGCCACGCTGTCCCGCTGCACGACGGCGCGGGGCGCGGGGACGCCCGAGGTCCCGTACAGCTCGGCCACCGCGTGCTCGAACGACGAGCGCCGATCGAACGGCGCCGACGAGGCCCCTCGCAGGTACGAGCCACGGAAGTCGTTGCGCACGGCCGCCGGATTCCCCGCGTCTTCCAGGACGGCCAGCGAGCCGCCGAGCGCCAAAAGCGCGCGGGCCAGCGACGAGCTGCGCTGGGCCGGGTCGGGATCGGCGACGGCGCGCTCGAGCGCGTCGCGGAGGGCGCGCAGGCCGATGTCGTTCTCGGGGGCCTCGAGCCATTTCACGGACGGCTCGCCTTCGAACGGAAAGGAGGCGCCCGTCATCACGTCGCGCAGGTCGCCACCATCCACCACCTGGCGCACGGCGTGGATGGTCCCCTCCACCGCCGCGTCGTCGCGCAGGCCCGCCCCCGTGCTGGGATCGAGGAAGAAGTTCCGCATCCGGCCGGGCGAGCTCTTGGCGATGACGCTGCCCGCGACCGTCCACGCCAGGGCCGAGGCCACCCCGTCCTGGCCCGGGCGGTACCCCCCTGCCGGATCGAGCGCGAAGAGCTGCTGCTGCAGCAGCCGGCGCTCCGTCTCCGGGATCAGCTCCGGGTGCAGCGCGATCGGGTCGAACAGCCCCAGGGGCCGTGCCAACCGACGGCCGAGGATCTTGTGGAGGCGCGACCTCACCGCTGCCTGCTGGGTCAAGCCGGCGTGCGTGGTGGCGGCGTCGAAGGCCCGGGCCGAGCGCTCGAGGATGCCCCCCAGGGCAGAGCCGCAGACGAGGCCGGCCACGAGCGCGCCGGCGAGGCGCCCCCGGCGCCCGCGGATTGAAGCCTTGGCCTCCCACCTCATGGCTTCGCCTCCGACGGCGCGTGTGACGGTGACGGGGCGGGCGCCTCGTCTCCCGGCGCCGGCGGCACGGGCGGCGCCGGCGGCAGATCGGACAGGCGCGACTCCACCAGCTTGCCGATCGTCGCGAGCTGCGCCGGATCGGTGCACTGGCCGCTGCCGCAGGTCAGCGACACCACGACGCCCCGGTCGCGCACCAGGAACACGAGCCCGCCGATGCCGCCCGACCGCGCGCGGAACGAGGCGTCGCCGATCTCGTCGGTGACATCCGCCTTGGGCAGCTCGCGCCGCAGCTTCTGATACTGCGCCTCGGCCGCCGCCACGCCGAGTCGCCAGACCCGCAGGCCGACGTCGAAGCTCTCGGGCTTGTCCACCGCCTTGAAGTGGCGGCTGTCGTAGAACTCGGTCGTCGGCAGATCGCTCAGCTTCTCTTTGTCGAAGGACCCGACGTAGCCGGTGACCCCTCGGATCTCGTCGTCGGTCAAGAGCGCCCCGATGTCGAGCACCGCCGTGGAACGCGGCTCCTCGCCGTCGGCGGGTCCCCGGCCGCCTCCCGTCTCTCCTTCGAGATCGAGGCTGGCCTGCTGGGCCTCCCACGCCGCCACCTCCCGGATCTTGGCGCCACCACCCATGAACAGCAGGTGCTGCGCGTGGGTGAATGTCGGCTGCCAGCGATCGAGGCGCGCCACGTTCCCGCGCTGGCTGAAGTCGCGACGGACCGTGGCCCCCGGAAAGCGGCGATCGCTGCGCCAGGCGACGAAGCCACGCTGGTAAATGATGAGCGTGAACCGGCGCACGCGCGCCGACAGACCGGTCGGCAGCCGCTCGAGCGGCGGGATCGCGTAGCGGCCGTCGGCGCCGGTCTGCACCACCACCTCTTCGGCGTCGGCCGGTCCCGGGACACCGATGCCGCGCTCGAACGCCCACGAAGCCGCGACGGTGGCGCCCGCGATCGGCCGATCGGTCTCCCCGTCGATGACCTTGCCGTCGTAGGGGCCGAGGAGGTCGGCCGGACGGATCGAGTCGGGCCGCGACGGAAATCTCGGCCGCTCGACCATCGGACCACAGCCGGCGGCTGCCAGCACCCCCGCGCTCGCCGCGATCGCAATCACGAGTCGGGAGCGCAAACCGGTGGGCGGGTTGACCGTCGGTGGCGAACTTGTTAATCGTCGAATCAAGGCGGCGACGGATGTGGGTCGAGCGAAATGAGCCGTATCGAGCCTGGGTGAGGCATCGCCTGTTATCAGAGCTTCTTCGTCCATGCAATCGCTGCGGAGGTCATCCGAACCATGTGGCGTTGTAAGCCGTGCGGCCGGGAGAACCCCGACTCGACACGGACTTGCCGCCGGTGTGGGACTCGGCACCGGTCCGATCGGTTGTCCGAGACCGTCCACGTCGTGGGAGCGGCGTCGGCGCCGCCCCCTCCCCCTCCGCCTCCCCGCGCGCGCCCGGGTGTCGTGGCAGGGCCGGTCGCCCTGCGGGGGCGCCTCATCACGGTGCTCCCGAGCGGCGCCGACGACGCCGTCCACTGGCTCGAGAGCGATCAGGTCGATGTCGGCCGCTGGGAGGGGGACATCCGCCTCGAGGATCCCCAGCTCGCCCCCCGGCATGCCCGGCTGAACCTGACCCTGGGCGGCGCCCTGATCACTCCGCTCGACACCCGCAACGGGGTCTACCTGCGCCTGCGCGCGGCGGTCGACCTGACCGACGGCGACCACATCCTGCTCGGGCGACAGGTGCTGAAGTTCGAGGTTCCGAGCGAGCACGAGCGGCGGCCCCGGCCCGCGGTCGAGGACGGCGTCGTCCTCTTCGGCACGCCGACCGCGCCCGCCTGGGGCCGATTGCGCCAGATGACCGCCAGCGGGCTGGGCCGTGACGTGATCCACCTGTCCCGGCCCCGGGTGACCCTCGGCCGCGAGCAAGCCGACCTCGTATTCCTGGACGACGAATATCTGTCCCGCCGGCACGCCGAGCTGGGGTTGCGCGACGACCGCCCGACGCTGGCCGACCTGGGGAGCTCCAACGGGACCTATCTCCGCCTGAGGACGCCCCATGTCCTCGTCCCGGGGGACATGATTAGACTTGGGGATCAACTCTTGCGATTCGAGCTTGGTTGAGGCGACACTATTGGTAACACCTCGGTCCAGGCCCAACCCCACGCGATGAGCTCACCCGACATCCAGATCGAGGTCTTCGGCAAGACCGACGTCGGTCTGATTCGCGAGCACAACGAGGACAACCTCCTCATCGCCGATCTGGGCGGCGGCCTGCGGGAGTCCGAGCTGGAGGCGCCGGCCAAGATCACGCTCGGAGAGCGAGGCGCGCTCTTCCTGGTGTGCGATGGGATGGGCGGCGCGGCGGCCGGCGAGGTCGCGTCTCAGATGGCGGTGGACGCCGTCTTCGACGTCCTGTGCGCCGGAGATCCCCAGCCCCGCGACGGCTTCGCGCGCGCGCTGAGGCGGGCCGTCGAGACCGCGAACGATCGGATCTTCCAGCAGTCGCGCGACAACCAGAGCGAGCGCGGCATGGGCACCACCTGCACGGCCGCGGCGCTGATCGACGACACGCTCGTCGTCGCGCAGATCGGCGACTCGCGCTGCTACGTCCTGCGCAACGGGAACCTCGGCCAGGTGACGAAGGATCAGTCGCTGGCGTGGCAGCTCATCGAGGCGGGGGCCATGACCGCCGAGGACGCCAAGGCCTTCGAGCACGCCAACATCATCCTGCAGGCCCTGGGGGTCCAGGATCGCGTGGACGTCGTGCTGTCGAAGGTGCAGCTCCGCCGGGGGGACCTGGTCGTGCTCTGCTCCGACGGCCTGCACGGGCCGGTGACCGATCAGGAGATCAAGGAGATCTTGACCGCCGAGACCGATCTGAAGAAGGCCGGAGAAGGTCTGCTCCAGAAGGCGCTCGAGCGGGACGGTCCGGACAACATCACGGTCGTCCTGGCGCGCTTCGAGGGAGAGGGGCTGGCCCCGCCCCGGGCGGACGAGGACGTCGGCTTCGTGGCCTACGATCCCGGCCGCGACGGCGGCGCCGAGGGCGACGACGCCTCCGGCGCGACGACCAGCGCGAGCGGCGCCCTGCCCGGGTCGGACGGCTCGTCGGCCGCCACCGCGGCGGTTCGCCGCGCGGTGGGTACCCGCGAGACGACCGTGGTCCAGACCACGACCGCCGCGCCGCTGCCCGCCGGTGGCAGCCAGGGGCAACCCTCGCGAGAGGGGAAATCGGTGGTGGTCCTCTTCTTCCTGGCCCTCCTCGCCGTGGCCATCGGAGGCGTGTCGGTGCTGAAGTGCGAGCGCGATCAGGCGGCGAGCGGCGAATCGGCGGGACACACGCCATGAGGACAACCCATGCAATGCGCTAGTTGTGGCACCTCGCTGGAAGAGGGCGCGCGTTTCTGCGGCGCTTGCGGCACGCGCGTCGAGGGGCCAGCGCCCCCGTCGCCGGGCGTCAAGCCGGCTTCCAAGCTGTCGCTCGACGCGCCCAGCGGGGCCTCGGCGGCGCAGTCCGGCCCGCACCGCATGTCACCTCCGGCGAAGCCCGCCCCCATCTCTCTCGACGTGAAGACCCACGTGAACCTGGATCAGACCAGCACGCGGCCCGGCGTGGGCCCGGTGCCCCAGCTCGGCTCGAAGGCCGGTTCCCGGCTGGATGCGAAGCCGGAACCCAAGCCGGGCGCCGCCCTGAAACCACAGGCGACGACGCTGGTCGGACAGAAGCTGGACGCCAAGCCGAGCGCCCCGAAGGTCGACGCCAAGCTGGCCAAGATCGATCCCAGGCTGGGCGCCAAGGTCGCGGCGCTGTCGGCCAGCAACCCCGCGCTCGATCAGACCTTGCTGGCGGCGCACACCTCGCCCCCGCTGCACGGCTCGCTGGCGCCGAGCCCGAGCGCGCCGGTCCCGGCACCCGTCTCGGGCGGCTCGCTGTCGGCGCCGATCCCGGCGTCCGCGCCCGCGCCCGCCGCAGGGGGTCCGTCGGCCGCGTCGGCGGCCCACCCCGACCGTAAGTCGGAGGGCAGCGGCTCTCGCGACGACATGGTCGGACGAACACTGAACAAGCGCTACGTCGTGGGCGAGAAGGTCGGCGAAGGGGGCTTCGGGGCGGTGTTCCGAGGAAAACAGCTGGCGACGGGACGTGAGGTCGCCCTGAAGATCCTCCACCCCTATAACCTGGGCGATCCGACCATCGTCGCGCGGTTCCGGCGAGAGGCCGAGGCCTGCTCGCTGCTGCGCAACCCTCACACCGTCATCACGTACGACTTCGACGAGACCGAGGACGGCGTGCTCTACCTGGCCATGGAGCTGCTCCACGGGCGGAGCCTTCATCACCTCGAGCGCGCCCAGGGCCACCTCGATCCCGATCGCGTCCTGCGCATCATCGATCAGGTGGCCGAGGCGCTGGGCGAGGCGCACCAGCACGGCATCGTCCACCGCGACATGAAGCCAGAGAACGTGTTCATCGAGGACCGCGGCAGCGAGGACTACGTCAAGGTCCTGGACTTCGGCATCGCCAAGATGATGACCGACGAGCGAGGCCAGGCCGCGCTGACGGCCGTCGGCCAGACGCTGGGGACGCTGGAGTTCATGTCGCCCGAGCAGCTGCGCGGCCTGCCGCTCGACGGGCGGTCGGACATCTACGCCCTCGGCATCATGGCCTACGAGATGCTGACCGGCGAGCTGCCGTTCAAGGACGCCAAGACGCCGGTGCAGATCATCAACTTCCACATGCAGAAGCCGGCGCCGCCGCCGTCGCGGCTGAAGCCGGCGCTGAACATTCCGCCCTACGTCGACGAGGTGATCCTCAAGATGGTCGCCAAGGCGCGGGAGGACCGCTTCGCCGACACGAACGCGCTGCGCGAGCACATCGCGCGCGTGATGAGGAGCGCCGACAAGCGCGTCGACCGCTTCGAGGCGTATCGCCTGGTGGGCGTGATCGGCGCCGCCGCGCTGATCATCAGCACGCTCGTTTACTTCCTGAGCCGCTGACGCCCTTGCACCGCGGGCGGGCGGCGGGATCGCGCCGCGGCCCTAGTTGACGCCGTGGAAGAAGCGGTTGAAGCGGACGGCCTTCAGCCAGGCGATGGGCTTGGCGTACCAGGGCGCCTCTTCCGTCGTGCCGCGCGACCACCAGACGATCAAGGCCTTACCCTTGATCAGATCGTGCGCGACCGGCCCCCAGACCCGCGAGTCGGAGGAGTTGTCGCGGTTGTCGCCCATCACGAAGACGTGGCCGGGCGGCACCACGATGGGGCCGAAGTTCTGCGGCATCCGCGAGCC
>Ga0068853_100003609_pt1 | contig 11851 bp, 8 predicted proteins | sample KBSCornC32_FD_65655 | JGI IMG/M metagenome (GOLD analysis project Ga0068853, IMG submission 65655) | Corn rhizosphere microbial communities from Kellogg Biological Station, Michigan, USA - KBS Corn C3-2 | ecosystem: Host-associated > Plants > Roots > Rhizosphere > Soil ... | reverse complement strand
AAAGGAACGGCGGTGGCATCTCCTATTGAATCCTTCCCCTGCGCAGCGGGGGAAGGTGCCGGCAGGCGGAAGGGGGCATGCTTCGAACGCAACGGCGCCCCCTTCCGGCCTTCGGCCACCTTCCCCCGCGGGCGGGGGAAGGAACTGCCGGTTCACTTACAGCCGGGTCGCTTTCTGCTGAATCCTTCCTCTCAACGGAGTATCGCCATGTCGCGTCTGCCGTACGTGTTGTCGATCGGCCTGCTGCTCGCGGCTTGCACGTCGGAGGCGCCGCCGCCTCAGCAAGCTGCGGCCCCCGTTGCGACGCCTGCGCAGCCGGCTGCGCCGAGCGCCGACGAACAGTTCGCCGACATCGGCAAGCGCTGGCTCGACGGCTACATGAAATTGAACCCGGTCAGCGCGACCCAGACCGGCGACCATCGCTTCGATGCCGAACTCGACGACCTCAGCGAGGCAGGACGCAAGGCCAGCCTCGATTTCTCCAAGGGCATGCTCGCCGATCTCGAAAAGATCGACCGGACGAAGCTGTCGCGCGCGAACCAGGTCGACTTCGGCATCCTGCGCAATCAATTGCGCTCCGACATCTGGACCGGTGAAACCCTGCAAAGCTGGGCGTGGGATCCGTTGCTCTACAGCCAGATCGCCGGCGGTTCGCTGTACACCTTGATGGCGCGCGAATTCGCGCCGCTGCCCGACCGCCTGCGCGCCGCGACGGCGCGCATGCAGAAGCTGCCGGGGTTGTTCGCGCAGATGCGCGCCAATCTCGATCCTGCGCGCGTGCCGAAGATCCATGCCGAGACGATTGCCAAGCAGAACAAGGGCGTGCTCAGCATCGTCGACGAACAGATCGTGCCGCAGGCGAAGGAACTGCCGGACGGCGATCGCCAGAAACTCGAAGCGGCCATCGCCGATTTGCGCAAGGCGGTCGACGAGAACCAGGCCTGGATCGACAAGCAACTGGTGCCGAACGCGAAAGGCGATTTTCGTATCGGCGCGGCGCTGTACGACGCCAAGCTCGCGTTCGCACTGAACTCGCCGCTCAGCCGGCAGGAGATCCGTACGCGTGCGCAGGCGCAGCTCGCCAGCACGCGCACCGAGATGTATGCGATCGCGCGCAAGGTCCTCGCCGGCAAACCGAAGGCGCCGCCGTTGCCGGAGACGCCGAACGACAGCCAGCAGCAGGCAGCCATCCAGGCAGCGCTGGAGCTCGCGTACGCCGAGCACCCGGCGCGCGACAAGGTGGTCGCGACGGCCGAGGAGGCGCTCGCGAAGGCGACCGAATTCGTGCGCGCCAAGAATCTGGTCGGCATGCCCGACGCGCCGGTGAAGATCATTCCGATGCCGGTGTTCCAGCGCGGCGTCGCGCTCGCCTACTGCGACTCGCCCGGCCCGCTCGACAAGGCGCTCGATACCTTCTACGCGGTCTCGCCGATTCCGGACGACTGGACCGCCAAGCAGGTCGATTCGTACCTGCGCGAGTACAACACGCGCTCGATCGCCGAACTGACCGTGCACGAAGCGATGCCGGGCCACTACCTGCAGCTGTGGCATTCGAACAAGTATCCGTCGGTGCTTCGCGCGGTGTTGTCGTCCGGCGCATTCGTCGAAGGCTGGGCCGTGTACGGCGAGAAGCTGATGGTCGACCAGGGCTTTCTCGACAACGATCCCCTCTATCGCCTCGTGCACCTCAAGTGGGACCTGCGCGTGATCGCCAATGCGATCCTCGACCAGGCCATGCACGTCGACGGCATGACGCGCGAGGAAGCGATGCAGCTGATGACGGTGCAGACCTTCCAGGAGGAGCGCGAGGCCGCCGGCAAATGGGTGCGCGCCGAGCTGACCTCGGCGCAGCTGCCGACGTATTTCGTCGGCTGGCAGGAACACCTCGATCTGCGCCGCGAAGCGGAGAAGCGCGACGGCGACAAGTTCGACCTGAAGCGCTACCACGACACCGTGCTGTCATTCGGCTCGCCGCCGGTGCGCTACGTGCGCGAGCTGATGTTCGACGAAGCGATCGATTGATGCGGGCCAGGCCCTCTTCCCCGACTTTTTGCCGGGGAGAGGGTTCCATCGCAGAGAACTGGAGCCCGTGTCATCGGCCATCCATGGCCTGCACGGGATGACGGCAGCTTCCAAGAAACTGGATCCCGTGTCACCGCACATCCCTGTGCTGCACGGGATGACGGCCGCTTATGAGGAACTGGATCCCGTGTCATCGGCCATCCATGGCCTGCACGGGATGAGCGCATCCTGCACTCACTTCACATGGATGGTTATTTTCTTGGAGACGATCGGCGGGTCGAACGACATGTGCTTGAGGTCGCCGAGTTCGAGCTGCAGCGTGTGGGTGCCGGGCTCGAGGTGGATCGTGTCCTCGGTCTGGGCCTTGCCGTAGTGCTTGTGCGTAGCGTCGTTCGGGATCGGCGCATCGAGCGGCGGCAGTTCCTTGCCGTCGATCAGCAGGTGGTGGTGACCGCTGTTCGGCGTCGCGTCGCCGGCCGGCTTGATGTCGATGCCCTTGGCACCGAACTTGACCGTCACGTCCTGACCGACCGTGGCGCCGTCCTTCGGCGATTCGATGAAGACCTTGGCGCCGTGCGGCGCTTTCTCGCGGGCGGCCGGCAAGGCCTTCATGGCCATCGGTGCGGCAGCCTTCATGGCTTCCTGGGCTCCGGCAATGCCGCAGCCGAGCATCAGGGCGGCGGCGAGAATGGAAACAGCGCGCATGTTGGTGACTCCGAGTCGAAGGGGACCGCATGATAGCGCCGCTGGTACTGAGCGGATTGTTAATCGGCGTAAGGCCCCCATCTGGCTGAGGCTTGAATGTCACGACGATGAGCGAAGCCCCCCGCGCCAGCCTGATTTCCGCCTTCCGACGCCTGTGGCCGCAGGTGTGGCAGTACCGTGCGCGCGTCGGCGTCGCGCTCGTGTTCCTGGTCGCCGCCAAGCTCGCCAACATCGGCGTGCCGCTGGTGATGAAGGGCCTCATCGACAAGCTCGACCTCACCCCGAAACCGCTGCTGATCCCCCTGATGCTGCTGGTCGCCTACGGCGCGCTGCGGCTGTCGACCTCGCTGTTCCAGGAGCTGCGCTCGATCGTGTTCGCGCGCGTGCTGGCTCGCACGTCGCGGCAGATCACCCTGCGCGTGTTCGAGCATCTGCATGCGCTTTCGCTGCGTTTCCACCTCGATCGCCGCACCGGCGGCGTCGCGCGCGACGTCGAGCGCGGCATGACGGCGACCTCGGACCTGCTCGACTGGACGATCTACACGATCCTGCCGACCCTGCTCGAAGTCGCCCTGGTCTGCGCCATCCTGATTTCGCGCTTCGACTGGACGTTCGCCGCGATCACGCTGGCGACCTTGGCCGCCTACATCGTCTTCACGTTCTCGATCACCGAGTGGCGCCTGCGCTACTACCGCGCGGCGAACGCGGCCGACACCGAGGCGAACGAGCGCGCGGTCGATTCGCTGCTGAACTACGAGACGGTCAAGTATTTCGGCAACGAGCGCCACGAATTCGCACGCTACGACGCCAGCCTGATCAATCTCGAAGAGTCGACGGTCAAGAGCCTGAAGACGCTGGCCGTGCTGAACATCGGCCAGGCCAGCATCGTCGCGATCGGCTTGACCATGCTGCTCTGGCGCGCCGCCGCCGGCGTCGTCGCCGGCACGATGACGCTCGGCGATTTCGTGCTGGTCAACGCGTTCCTGATCCAGCTGTCGATCCCGCTGAACTACCTCGGCATGGTCTACCGCGAGGTCAAGCAGGCGCTGACCAACATCGAACGCATGTTCGCCCTGCTCGGCGAGCAGCGCGAAATCGAGGACGCGCCGGACGCGCCGGCACTCGCCGTCGGCGGCGGCGACGTGCGCTTCGAGCACGTCGACTTCCACTACGACCCGGCGCGGCCGATCCTGCGCGGCGTCGATTTCCGCATCCCGGCCGGCCACACCGTCGCCGTGGTCGGCACCACCGGCGCCGGCAAGTCCACGCTCGCGCGGCTGCTGTTCCGCTTCTACGACGCCAGCGCCGGACGCATCACCATCGACGGCCAGGACATCCGCGACGTCACGCAGGCGAGCCTGCGCGCCGCGATCGGCATCGTTCCGCAGGACACGGTGCTGTTCAACGACACGATCTACTACAACATCGCCTACGGCCGCCCGGACGCCACGCGCGAGGAAGTGATCGCTGCCGCGAAGGCCGCTCACATCCACGGCTTCATCGAGTCGCTGCCGCAGGGCTACGACACCGGTGTCGGCGAGCGTGGCCTGAAGCTCTCCGGCGGCGAGAAGCAGCGCGTCGCGATCGCGCGCACCTTGCTCAAGAACCCGGCCATTCTGGTCTTCGACGAGGCGACCTCGGCGCTGGATACGCGTACCGAGAAGATCATCCAGGGCGAACTGGCCGACGTGGCGCAGGGGCGCACGACGCTGGTCATCGCGCACCGCCTGTCGACGATCGTCGATGCCGACCAGATCCTGGTGCTGGAGCACGGCCGCATCGTCGAACGCGGCACCCACGAGGAGCTGCTCGCCGAACGCGGCCGTTATGCGCAATTGTGGAATATGCAGCAACGCGAACGCGCATTGGCCGTACCAGCCGTCGAGCCCGTCCAAGCCTGACATTCGCTGTCACGCGGTTCCCCGCGGACCGGCCCCGCCGTCCACAAGGTCGCGTTTTGCACGATTCCCAAGATCCACGGCATGGTCCTTGCTAAAGCTGAACCGCTCGCCAAGGGGGGAACCGCCGTGACCACCGCAAGAACCTGCACCGTCTGTATCGTGGGCGCCAACGCCGAAGTCAGCTCGCGCGTCGCCGCTCTCCTTGAAAACCAACGCGAACGCTTCGACTCCCGCTGGGAAATGGCCGACCACGCCAGCGCCGACCTGCTCCTGGTCGATGCCGAATCGGTCTACGGGCACATGGACTGGCTGCGCGCGAAAGCGAGCGGCCGCCTCGTCGCCGCCTGCAGCGCGTCGCCGCACGCGCACACCGGCGAACTGTGCCTGCCCAAGCCCATCCTCGCGGGCAACCTCGTCAATCTGCTCAATCAAGTCGGCGCCCGGCTCGGTGCGAATGCGCCGGAAAAGGTCGCGATCGGACGCGCAGGAAATGACGCGGCTCGCGTCGAACCTGCTCCGCTCGAACTCGTCGCGCTCGAGACGCCACCGGCCACATCTGCCGTCGAGGCGCCTCCGCTGCGCGCAAAACCTGCCCGGTTGGAAAGTGTCGCGCCGCCTCCTGCCGCCGCACCCACGCTGCCCGCCAAGCCGATGCAACTGATCGACTTGCTCGAGGACACGGCGCCGACCAACCGCCTGCGCCTCGTCGCGGCAGGCTTGCCGACGCTGCTGATCGACCCCGGACTGCGCACCTGGCGCGCCGAAGGAAACCTCAAGGCGGTGGCCGGCTGGTGCAAGCGCAGCATCGCGTCCGACGAGATCCAGCGCCCGAATGCCTCCGAATTCGACACCGAAGCCGCTGCATTGCCCGCGCATCCGTACTCGCGTCTGCGCTGGCTGGCGCACCTGGTGCGCGGCGACGGCCAGTTCGAGGCCGGCCTCGATCCCCTGTCGCGCTACAAATTGTCACGCTGGCCGCAGAGCGAACGCGAATTCCCGAAGCATTTCCGCATCGCCACGATGATGCTGAAACAGCTGGCGACGCCCGAAGAAATCGCGGCACAGAGCGGCGCCACGCTCGCCGACGTGGCCGATTTCATCAATGCCTACCACGCCATCGGCTATGTCGAAGTCGAGGCAGCGGCACCCGTCCAGGACGATGCGCGCCGCGGTTTGTTCGCACGCATGCGCCGAAGTTCTGCGAATTAGGTTGACGAACGCGCGAGCGGTCACTATTCTCTCGCGCCTTTCCCGGGGCCATAGCTCAGCTGGGAGAGCGCTACAATGGCATTGTAGAGGTCGCCGGTTCGATCCCGGCTGGCTCCACCAGTTTCATGTTTTTGGTTGTCGGCAGTTTCCTAAGCGTCCCCATCGTCTAGAGGCCTAGGACACCGCCCTTTCACGGCAGTAACAGGGGTTCGAATCCCCTTGGGGACGCCATAAGGTGAAGGGCGATACGGATCAGGATGATCCGGCTTGGTTTGATCGGCGCAGTGCACTACACTCGCCGCCCGTTCACGGCACCGGAAGTGCCGAGCGGTCAGAAAAACGCGGAGCGGTAGTTCAGCTGGTTAGAATGCTGGCCTGTCACGCCGGAGGTCGCGGGTTCGAGTCCCGTCCGCTCCGCCATTTACAACAATAAAAGCCTCGCTCTCAGCGGGGCTTTTTTGTGTCCGTTCGATATGGTTCGACCAGGCGGAACGGCCGCGTGTACGCATGTCGTGGCGAGGCGACCGCGGCTGCACTTGTGCGCCACGGCTAAAGCGGACGTGTTGTCGGTCGCACGATCATCATTGGCCGCTCGCGCTAATCGGGTGGCGATCGAGGGCACGGCGCGATCGGCGAGGCGGAAGTTCTGAGACTAGCGCTCTCAGTCCCGGTCCTCGACTTCTTCGCGCGCATCGCCGCATTCGGAACGCACCTTCTTCTCAGCCGCATTCTTCTCGATGGCCGCCAGCCTGGCTGCGAAGGGCTTTGAGCCTCGGTTGCTCATCAAGTCGCAGAGATCGACCATTGCTTTCACTACCTCGCCGTCCGTGGAGGCCTGATTGCGCTCAAGCCACGTCATCGCGTCCTCTTGCGACGCCCAAGACATCGCGCCGTCACCCTCGCCAAGCTTGTCAACGCGCGCGCGCAGCTCCTTCGGATCACCGGGGAGCATGGGCTCCGGAGTGGTCGATGAGCAGTTTTCCTTGATCGCCTGTATGTCCGCGATCTTTCGCTTGAGGCAGGCATATTTTTCCGCCCCATAGCATGTCGCGTCGCCATCAAAGGTGTGAACTGAACCGCCCGGGCCGACAGCGAATTGCTCGTAACCGGAGTACGCGCCATAGCTGTTCTTCGCGTTGACGCTTCCGCAAACGGCTTGCTTTTCCTTGATGTAGATCACGTCCTTGAACAGGACGCTCGCCGGGTCCTTCATGCGATCGGCCACAATCTTCTTCGCACGCGCGACCTCGGCGACATCCGGCTTGTCGCCGTTGGTTGGCTCCGCGGCCGCCGTCACCGCCATCAACGCCGACGCAGCGGCCGCCGCGGTTTTGTCCGACGGTATGCCCAACCGAGCGTGCGCGGCCATGCAGGGCTCGCGATTCTCTTGCGATACCAGGTCGCAACGCGTTTCTCCCCACTGATCGTCCGTTAGGCTCTCGGCGCCTACCGCGCTCCCCAAGCAAAATACGGCGGTGAGCATGGCAATTCGCTTCATTGTCGATTCCCCTAGATGATCGCGCCGCAGCAACCGGCGCTGGCCCCGCCGCAAATCCTGCCACAAACGTGCGTCGCCGGCCTGTCGGTCAGCGGCGACTTCGGGTGTAGGCAATTTCCTACGGCACGCTCGGATTACGCCACGAGTTGTGAGCAAGATTGTGAGTAGCTGCCGAGCAGCATGGCCCATATCTCATCGTTGAATCATGCTCTGCGGCTCTAGTTTCTCTCCCGTCTGCCCCATATACCCAGCCGATTCGAGACGTGTCTCGAATCGGCTTTTTTATGCGCCCTATTCGAGGTTTTCGGGCACGCACCGGCGACGGCTTCGGTCCCGCACCGGTGAACCGCGTGGTAGCTACCGGCGCTCGCCGCGCGCTACGCTGACGCGGTGCCGTCGATGACCTTCCGATTCCGCAACGTCCGTCTCGATCCTGCGACGCGCCAGCTCTGGCGTGACGGCGCACGCGTGCCGATGCCGCTGCCGCTGAAATCGTTCGACTGCTGGCCAAACTGATCGAACACCGCGATCGCGCGGTCGATCGCTGCGGTCTGGGGACGCGCCGAAGTCGGCGACAAGTTGCTGGGTCACCGATTCGACAGGCACCGTCAACCGCATGACGAGCCCTTCATCGACTGATTGGAAAGAGCCGGCCCCAATGCAGGGTCGATGAAGCTTCCTCGACGCGACGGCTGTCAAATTTCGGTAGCCGCGACCGACGCCTTCAACTCGTATACTTGTTCACAATCGCGAACGCAGATGCCGCCGGGCGACTGCGTTCGCGTGGACGAGAAAGCGCCGCATCTTCACTGGGGCGAGCCTTTTCGATCGATCGTGCGGCCGCCTAGACGGCTGCCGCGTCATTTACGGCTATTGGGAGATACGACCGCCATGAATACCGTCACCACCAAAGACGGCTTGAGCATCTTTTTCAAGGACTGGGGTCCGCGCGACGCGCAGCCGATCGTCTTCAGCCACGGCTGGCCGCTCTCGTCGGACGACTGGGATGCGCAGCTGCTGTTCTTCCTCGATCACGGCTATCGCGTGATCGCGCACGACCGCCGCGGCCACGGACGCTCGACGCAGACCAGCGACGGCCACGACATGGACCACTACGCGGACGATCTCGCCGCGGTCACTGCCCATCTCGACCTGAAGAAGGCGATCCACGTCGGGCACTCCACGGGCGGCGGCGAAGTAGCCCACTATTTGGGGCGCCATGGCGAGAGCCGCGTCGCCAAGGCGGTATTGATCAGTGCCGTGCCGCCGCTGATGGTGAAGACGGCGTCGAATCCCGGCGGATTGCCCAAGGACGTGTTCGACGGTCTGCAGGCGCAACTCGCCGCCAACCGCGCGCAGTTCTACTACGACCTGCCCGCCGGACCTTTCTACGGCTTCAATCGGCCAGGCGCGAAAGTCTCGCAGGGCACGATCTGGAACTGGTGGCGCCAGGGAATGATGGGCGGCACCAAGGCCCACTACGACGGCATCGTCGCCTTCTCGCAGACCGACTTCACCGAGGACCTGAAGAAGATCACGGTGCCGGTGCTCGTGATGCACGGCGACGACGACCAGATCGTGCCGTACGCGGACTCGGCCCCACTGAGCGCGAAACTCGTGAAGAACGGCACACTCAAGACGTACAAGGGCTTCCCGCACGGCATGTGCACGACCGAGGCACCGACGATCAACGCCGACCTGCTGGCGTTCTTCCGCTCCTGAGGCGTCTTCGGTCCGGCCGCCACGGCACGCAGAAGATCGAACCATGAAGGACACGAAGAGCACGAAGAATGAGACGAAAGATCGCGGCAGCTGACGTCATTCCTGCTGCAGTCCCCGGCCTTCTTCGTGTCCTTCGTGTTCTTCGTGTTTCAATCTCTGCGAGCCAGCCCCTCGATGCGCGGGCGCCGCCACTGTCGGGGCGAAGGCCGGATCTCGATAAACCGGCTTCCCGTCGAGCAGGGTCAGCAGCACGCGCACGTTCTGCAGCGTCATCGGATCGACGCGGCGCAGATCCCGATCGAGCACGATCAGGTCGGCCGCCTTTCCGACCACGATCGAACCGCTCTCGCGCTCTTGCCGCAGTACCCAGGCGGCATCGACGGTGTACGCACGCAGCATCTGCATGAGCGTCGCGCGCTGCTCGGGGTGCCAGCTCGGCGCGCTGCCGTCGAGCGGTCGGCGCGTGACGCCGATCTGGATAGCGGCCAGCGGATCCATCACCGGCGAGGGCCAGTCGCTGCTGGCGACGACGCGCGCACCGGCATCGAGCAGACTGCGAATCGGCACGAGCAGGCGTGCGCGTGCAGGACCGAGCCTGCGCTCGGCATCCTCGTTGACCGGGTCGTGCCAGGCCCATGCCGGCTGCACGTTCGCGATCACGCCCAGCGCGGCGAACCGCGGCAGGTCGGCGGGATCGACCAGTTGATCGTGCGCAAGCTGGTCGCGCCGGTCGCGCGCCCCGTTGGCGGCTGCTGCATGCGCGAGCGCATCCAGGCCTGCGCGCACGGCACGATCGCCCATCACGTGCATGTGGACGTCGAATCCTTCGCGGTCGAGGCGATCGACGATCGCGTCGAATCGATCGGCATCGATCGGCTGGCCGCGCTCCTCGGGACTGTCGAGGTAGGGCTGCAGCAGCGCCGCCGTATGCAATTCGATCTCGCCGTCGACGAAGATCTTCGCCACATCGGCGCGCAGATGCGCGGAATGAATCGCGTCGCGCGCCTCGCGCATCGCATCGACCTGCGCCAGACCCGCTTCGGGCACGATGCGCTGCGCGGCGACGACCCGTACCGTCAACTCGCCTGCCGCATCGGCCGCGCGATACGCACGCAGCATGTCGGCATCGACGCTGGCGTCCAGCACCGACACGATGCCCGCTCGGTTGGCCATCGCCGTCGCCTTGTGCAGCGCCTCGCGATATTCGTCGATCGTCGGATGCGGCCAGGCATGCCGGACCGCCTGCATCGCGTCGCCGGATACCAGACCGGTCGCTTCGCCCGTCGTTCGATCGCGTTCGATGTCGCTGCGCGCCGGATCGGCTCGGGCCGGGTCGAGCCCGGCCTGCGCGAGCGCGCGCGAGTTCACACGCAGCGAAAAACCCGGACCGATGGCGATCGTGAGCGGCCGGTCCGGCGCGAGTCGATCCAGCGCGCTGCGATCCAGGGCCGGTGCGTGCGCGAGCGCTTCCGCAAGGCCCGTCACGATCAGCCAGTGCGACGACGGCCGCTGACGCGCGCACACGCCGATCGCATCGACGACACCCTGCGCCGTCGCGACGCCGTCGACCGTGCAGCGAAGCAGGCGCATGCCGCCGGACATCGGATGCATGTGCGCATCGTGGAACGCCGGCATCAGCAGGTGCCGGTCGAGGTCGACCACTTGCGTGCGCGCGCCGATGTAGGCCGCCACGCCGGCCGTGCGGCCGACGAACACGATACGGCCCGCGCGCACCGCGACGGCCTCGGCAGCGGGCAGCGCCGTATCGAGGGTCAGGATGGGGCCCGCGCGAAAGACCAGGTCGGCAGGCTCGATCGACGGCATCGAGACCGGCGTCGAGGCATGCGCCGCCCGCGCGAGCAGCAGCATGGCCGCCAGCAGGCTGGTCGAACGCCGGCCGGAACGTCCGGGCAGGTCCGTGCAATCTCGCTCGGCTACACTCGCGCGGGACGAGCTGCCAAGACGAAGCGCAAGAAGGTAGAAATCAGAAGAATGGAGCCAGGAGAGCCTGCTCATCGTTGCCAGATGCACCAGCCATACTGAGGGGAAGTCATGGTCAAGCAGAAGCGCCGCGCGAGCGATCGTACATTTTCCGGACCCTTGTCGAGCCGCATCCGGCACGCGCGCAGGGTCGCGGGTCTGACTCAAGCCGGTCTCGCCAAAGCCGTTCACGTCGGACCCAGTGCCGCCGCGCAATGGGAATTGCCGAGCGGCACGTCGCCGACGATCGATCACCTGATCGAGATCGCCGTGCTGTCGGGCGTCGCGTTCGAATGGCTGGCGACGGGCCGCGGACCGGTCGCGTTGACCGGCCACGAAGCACCGGCCATCGACGCCTCGTCGTTCGCCACCGACCAGATCGAAGACCGGCTCCTGACGGCTTTCCGGCGCGTGCCGAGCCGGCGGCGCGAAGCCTTCGTGCGCTGGATGGAAGAGTTCTTCTGAGCGCGAGGACGCCCATTTCGCCGGCAGCGCCGCTTCATCGCATCGAATCCCGCGCCGCTGGCCACCGATGTGCGTCTCCCGCCAGCAAGCGATCGACCGCGTCGCGCTCGGCATTGCGCCCGGCCGGCATGGCGTCGATCACCGCACGGGCCTGCCGGCGCAGCGCCTGCGCCTGTGCGGTATCCCCGAGCCCGGCATCGGCGCCGGCGACATCGGCGAGCGCGTGGGCGAGGACGACCGGCACGGGTGGCACGGCGACTCGCGCCTGCGCCAGTGCCGAGCCGAATACGGACTGCGCCTCGACGGAGTGGCCGAGCGCCTGCAGCTCCTCTCCGAGCTGCAGCCTCGC
>Ga0068853_100003607_pt1 | contig 11855 bp, 16 predicted proteins | sample KBSCornC32_FD_65655 | JGI IMG/M metagenome (GOLD analysis project Ga0068853, IMG submission 65655) | Corn rhizosphere microbial communities from Kellogg Biological Station, Michigan, USA - KBS Corn C3-2 | ecosystem: Host-associated > Plants > Roots > Rhizosphere > Soil ... | reverse complement strand
AAGCAGACATGAAATTCACCTTGACGAACCAGGATTGGTGATCAATGCGATCCAAGAAGTAATCAATGCAGTGAGAACTGGAAAGACTTTAAAAGATTAGCAGCCTTACCTGTCTTTAAATATGTTTTTATCCCAGCCCCGAAATTCATCGTATTTACTTTTCGGCTCGCCTGTCCAACCATTAATTCCCTTTTTCCTGGGTAAATAGTAGCCGTGTATATAAATGAGCGGTATTAAAAAAGCAGCGAGTAACAACATGGCAATGGTTCTTCCCAGGTAGAATGAGACCAGGCAAACGATGATGATAGTAAGGATATATTTTCCGACCCGTCGAAATTTTGGGGTTCGTTCTTCAAAATGTCCAAAAACTATATTCCCGACCGCATAAATGATACTCACAATGGCCACTTCGAACTATAATGAACTAGTTGTCCACATAAGTGTTTATTTTTAGATATTTCTTTCTTTTAAACGGGTAGAAATTTCTTCTTTATATGAATTACCGATAGGAATGTCGGCATTTCCCACTTTTACGTAATTGCCTTCAAAGAATTTTATTTTGTTCCGTGAAATGATATAGCTTTTGTGTACCCGAATAAATTGAACGCCGGGTAATTCATCCTGCAAACCTTTCAACGTATCATTCACAAGATACTGTCCGTTTTCTGTGACTACTTTTACATAATCGCCTGCCGCCTCAATGTGTAAAATGTCATCGAGGTTTACCTTATGTACTTTTTTATCGGCTTTTAAGAAAATAAAAGAAGAGATAGGCTGGTCAGAAATTTCTTTTGTGTTCAACTGACGGACCGCCTTGTTGGCTGCTTTCAAAAAGCGTTCAAAGGAAAATGGTTTCAATAGATAATCAATGGCATCAAGTTCAAAACCTTCAACCGCGTACTCAGGGTAAGCAGTTGTGAAAATGACCAGTGGTGGATGCGGCAAGGTCTTAAGAAAACTTATCCCGGAAAGTTTAGGGAGATTAATATCGAGAAAAAGCAATTCAATATTTTCGCGAAGCAGAACTTTCTGAGCTTCTTCGGCATTATTGCAAATGGCTGTAAGCGCCAGTGCGGGGTGATCTTCAATATATGTCTTCAATATATTTTGAGCAAGCGGTTCGTCCTCGATGATCGCACATTGAATAGCGCCGGTCATAGCTGCAATTGAAGTTGTACCAAAAAGATTTTTTCGTTGTTTTCAACCAGGAGCTTGTGTCTTTGGGGATAGATCAATTCCAGCCTTCTTTTCACATTGTCCAACCCAAGTCCGCCGTTATCATCTTTGCCTGTTTCATCAGCTACTCCTTTATTATTTTCGACACGAAAGTTAATCGTATTTTGAGCGGTGGTCAATTTTATATTGATAAACGCATTGCCCGTGCTTCCTTTTGCGCCGTGTTTAAATGCATTCTCTACAAATGCGATCAATAACAAAGGAGCGATCTTTTGGTGCCCGGGTTCTTTTTCCATTGCCGTCGTTACCTCCAATCTCTCGTCCGACCTGATCGTCTGCAGATCGATATAATCGTTCAGCACTTGTATTTCCTTTGACAAGGGAACAAGATCCTCCGTGGATTCGTACAAGAAATAACGCATTAATTCAGACAATTTCAAAATGGTACCTGGCAAACGCTCATCCTTGTCCAACGACATTGAGTAAATGTTATTCAGTGTATTGAAGAAAAAATGCGGGTTTACCTGGGCCTTTAGGGCCTTTAATTCTGCCTGCACTCTTTGCTGATCTGTTTCCAATAATTGCCGCTGAAGCCGATTGACCACAAACCATGATTTGGATAATTTCAGTAGTGTGGTTACAATGATAAGAACCAGGAAGAATAAAGCGATCTCCCACCATTTGTAATAAGATATGAAAAAGAAACCCGGGAAAAGTTTGACAGACCAGTGGTCAAACAACTGTACATTGACCCAGATAAAAAATGCGGAAATTAACAATAGTGGGATTATATAGTAGATCACTGAGTTTATCCTGCTGAGATGGGGCAGCAGCCAATACAGATGCAGGTAAACAACCGGTAATATTGTGGCAAGAAAAAGTGCCGTGTAAACATAATCGACTTTTGCCGGGGAGCTGCCGGTTTTGAAAATATTCAAAAGAACAAAAAACGACAACAATGCAAAAAGGATATGCTGTGCAATATGCATACCCTGGTTGCTCCCACTGGATTTACTGAAGGTCATTCTTAGGTTTTCTTTAAAGTAATAGTATTTTTTGAGCTATACAATCTTTCATCATTGCCGTATTTCGCAAGGAACTGTCGGAGTTCAGTGGACGACGCCGTGATAAGAACGGTGCCAAACAGATCATCTTTTTCATACCTGATAGCTGCGCTTCCTTTGTTTAATTGGTCTTTGATAAAATCGTCATTGAGCACACTTAGCTGCAGTTCATTTTCCCTGACCACAAGTCTTGCGATGCTGTGCGTTGTCATATAATTACCCCCACTAAACAAGTTCTCGTCATCGGTGGCATTTGGCTTGTTCATTGGCCCTGCAATGAGAGGTTGCATGTCGGCATACAAATTATTGCCAATACGAGTAAGGCAGCAAACCATATAATACCGGTAATTATTTTTACTAAAATCCATGATATAGCCATTTGAATAGAGCAATGAATCTTCTTTGCTATCATAGTTTGATTTCTTTTCTTCACCATTCACTTTTGCTGAGCTTATATTTTTTAAGAAGGAACTGGTTGGAACTGGTTCTATTTTTATTATCATATTATCATGTTGCCAGTTGCCTGCTATCCGGTTGTCCCTTGTTACGGTTGAATAGGTTACCAGGTTGTGCAGGCTGGTCAGGCAAGAGCTTAGAAAGGTGATCGTCGCCACCGATGCAACCAGGAAAATTTTCTTATTCATAAAATATATCGTTGAATGTTAATGATCATTTGATCTTTGTATAATTATCATTGTTGTCAGTACTATAGGCTTCGGGAACGTCGCTATACTTAATAAGATACTGCTGCAATTCCTCAGTCGGGGCTGTTATAAAAATGCCCCCATCTTCCATTACTTCATGTTTGATACGGATCTGCTTATTCTTGATCAGTTTTTCGAGGTAGCCACCATCTAATCGCCGGATCTCAAACGAATGATCATTCTTAAACTGTATTCGAAAGATGGCGTGCATCGGGGTGTAGTGTGCTGCGAAAAAATGATCAGCCGATTGCCGTTCCTTCTCGCCGGCCGGGTAATAATCCATATAATAATATTTACCGAGTTTTACCATGAACGCATAGGATGTGGACTTTGTATTTCCTTGCTCATCCTTTTCATCAAGCATATATATTTTTCCTGCTTCATTTTGTAGCGCCGCCGTAAGATTGTTGATCTCGTTGGCATCGGGCCGGCGGTAACTGACCCGTGCTTTGTCTTTAGCTTTTTCCCAACTTCCTATAAGTCTTGGGTCAGTTACCAGGTCCTTACCGGTATAGATGGGGTGAAGAGTGGTAAGACAGCCCGCCAGGCAAAGAATAACGGAAAGTAATATCGTTGACAAGATGACCTTTTTCATGATAACTATTTTATACTGCTAAACTAAAATGGGGCAGAGAGGAGGTAAAACTATTTCGATGAACGATGAGAATTTTCCGGCATACGTGGGCTGAAACGGGGAAAATAAAAAAAGACTGTCTTACAGGTCATTATTAGATTGCTTCTCCCGACGTTTCCGTCGGGATCACAATGACGACCATTAAGACAGTCTCTTTTTGTGGTGAAACAGATGCGAATGAATTATCCTTGGCCTACGCTTTCTCAAGACTAGCTTTTCCTTTGCCTGTCGCGATCAGGCTGCGCAAACCATCCCTGATGATATCACTCCATGCATTGGAACAGGAATTAAAACATTCATACGCCGGAACTAAACCCTGGTGTGTAAAGCGGATCTGGGTCTTGCCATTCTTTTCCGAGATCTCAAAAATTATTTTAGTGCCGGTCCATTCAGTTTTATTCTCAACGAAATTTAAACTGCTGTCTGTAACAAGCCACGCTACCTTTTCGCCGGGAATAACTTCCACCAGCTTCTGCTTGCTATAATGGATATTTTTATATCGATAGATAAACTCATCATTGAGTTTTTTTGTATTGCCTTCAATTTGTCCCGGCCACCAGGCACGTACATTATTAATAGCATCAAATGCTTCCTGCGGCGTTTTATCGACTACGATAGAAGTAGTGAAATCATTATGTTCCATGAGATATTTTTTAATGGTTATTAGATTGCGGTTACGGATCTTTAATAAAAGAATTGCTCTGACACGATCTGGCCGTCTTTCACTTCGTAAAGCATCACTTCCTTGATCTGTATTCGTCCAAATCCCTCTATCGTGATATCAACCTCCCTTCCCACTGCGAAATGATTACCGGCCACGACCGGTTCGGTTGTATGACGCCTGTGAGCCGCTTCGATTTTCTTCACGAACTCTTCGCCTTTTTTACGAACGAGAGTTTTGCCTTCTGCATATTTAAAATAGGGAGAATTGGGAGGGTCAATGCTCTTTACATTATCTGAAAAGAGCTCGTCCTGGATCTCGAACCATTTTTCTTGCTTCGCCAGCTCATTAAAACGAGCTGCAACTTCCTGAGTTGTCATGACCCGATCGATTGTTGATTGTTCCACTTTCTTTAAAGTTTTGTTGTTTATAAAATTTCTACTCAAAAGTATTGTCCCAATATTACTAACGAGGGGTGTAAAATGGACTTTATCGCGGGTTGATTTGGACATGATAAGTTTCTATTTTTGCAAAAAAGAATTTCATGAAGCATCTTACCATATTGGTTCCTGACGGAGAGAATAACCTAAGCAGCATCGTCGGTTCCTACAAAATATTCAGGAGAGCCAATGGCTATTGGAAAGAAACTCACAGGAGAGAATTGTTCAAAATTGAACTCGCCGGCATTTCAAGAAAGGTGGAATTCTATGACGGCTTGTTCACTGTAAAGCCACACACCCATATTTCAACAATAGCGAAAACCGACCTCATCATCATTCCTTCATTAAATCACAATTATCAGAAGACAGTAAAGGGAAACCAGGCGCTCATTGACTGGATCGAGAGACAATATAAACATGGTGCTGAAATAGCAAGCATATGTACCGGCGCATTTTTGCTTGCATCATCGGGTTTACTTGATGGGCACATTTGCTCTACACATTGGTCGGCTGCGGATAATCTCAAGACCATGTTTCCAAAAGTGAATGTGCAGACAGACAAACTGATCACTGATGAAAACGGGATCTATACAAACGGCGGTGCTTACTCTTTCCTGAACCTGTTGATCTACCTGGTTGAAAAATATTTTGACAGGCAAACGGCAATTTTTTGCTCCAAAGTATTTCAAATCGAAATGGACAGGCAAAGCCAGTCGTCATTCATCATATTTAAAGGACAGAAATTACACGGAGACGAAATTGTGAAAAAGGCACAGGCATACATCGAATCAAATCTTGATGAAAAAATATCTGTTGAAGATCTATCATCACAATTCGCTGTAGGCAGGCGGAACTTTGACAGGAGGTTTATCAAAGCAACCGGTAATACGCCTCTTGAATATTCGCAACGAGTAAAGGTCGAATCGGCTAAAAAATCGTTTGAGTCAACTCGTAAAACGATTAATGAAGTCATGTACGATGTCGGTTATTCTGATGTAAAGGCCTTTAGAGAAGTGTTTCGAAAGATCACGGGGATCTCGCCCCTGGAGTATAGAAATAAATACAACAAAGAGGCAGAGGTTTGACCGATGTTTTACCCGCCAGGGCTGTGCCATCTGACAATAAAACCTCAACATCGCAGGTGTCATAGATTTCAAAGCGATAAATTATACTGAACTTATTCCTGTTGTAGTAAAAGGAATGCAGGAGCAGCAACAGGAAATAGAGAAGTTGAAGCAGGAGGTGCAAACACTGATCGAAAAATCGCCTGGTGGAAGCAAGCTTTACCTGTTGCAAAATTCTCCCAACCCTTTTGCTCAAACTACTATGGTGCGTTGCTATGTTCCGTCTTCGGTGAAGCAGGCAAAACTTTCGGCGTACAGCGTCAATGGACAATTAGTAAGATCAATTACACTTACCAGTGGAATGAATCATGTGGATATAGCAGCTCACAACTTAGCAGTAGGGGAGTATTCATATTCTCTCATTGTAGACGGACAAACGGTTTTATATTCTTAGTGAGCCGCGAAATCCTCTTGCTCCAAAGTAAGATTCTGCACCGTTAGCGTATATAAAAACACGTCCAAAGCGAAATTCACCAGAGATGGCGCCGCCGAGTTTCCTGACATCAGAAGGTGTCTTTAACCAGCTCGAGGTTTTCGCATCGAAATTTCCGACTTTCTGCAATTCCTGGTACTCTTCTTCCGATAAGATCTCAATACCCATATCAGCCGCCATGTTAACAGCGCTATCGGCGGGCTTATGTTCTTTCCTTTTCTCCAGCGCCTCATGATCGTAACAAAAACTTCTCCGGCCCTTCGGACTTTCAGCTGAGCAATCATAAAAAATATATTCGCCTGTCTTTTTATCAAAAGCAATCACATCTGGTTCACCACCCGTTTCCTCCATGGCATTAAGCGACCAAAGTTTTTTGAGATTAGATTCCATCTTTGTTTTCACCTTGGCCCACTCAATGCCCTTATGTCGATTCATGTTTTTATCAAAACGAGCCTTCAGTGTTTTCAACAGGTCTTCATGCTGCTTTGGTGATAGCTCTCTTTTCATTATGCTCATTTATTAATTAGAATTAATCATCCAATCCCTTTCCTTTGAGGATTTGCGGAATATATTTTTCAACCCTTGCCACGCGGGTCTTTGATTGTTTAGGTTGAGAGAAATGAAAGATATATGCCCTTTGCCGTCCCGGTGTCAACGAGTCGAAGGAAGCTTTCAAACGAGGCATTTTATCTAATTTACTTTGAAACTCTTCAGGGATTTTGTAGTCTTTGGTTTTTTTCAACTTTACTTGCAAACCGGCTTTCTCCACTTCCATAGCCTCATAAATATAGACTTTCAATGTACGTTCCATCTTCACGATTTCCTGAACACTCTTGAACCTCACCTGGCGCGCCGATTGTACATTCTCGGTTTGCTGGATAAGGATACCTTCGGGATCACCTAATAGGGCACCTTTGAAAAACAAGACCGCGCAGTATTCTTTAAAACCATGTATTAAAATGATGTTCTTGTCCTCAAATGTGTAACAAGGACAACCCCATTTCAATTCCTCGGTCAAGCCACATTGAAGAATGATCATTCTCAATTTCTCATATTCCCTCTGCCACTTGGTTGCCTTATCAAAAAACCAATCAACTTTGGGATTCGTTACACTCGTCGACATAACATACTTTTTTATTGTTGGCAATGCCTAAATTCTTATCGCTCACGCGAATGCTGCAGCAGACGACTTAACTTGGATCCCGTCTGCCTCCACAGTGAATATTCGTCTACTAGCCGGTCTCAAATACCATGACACCACTGTCAACACCAGCAATAGCAGTGATGGAAATATTTCATTTATCGCGTCACCAGTTACAATATGTGAAAATATTGCTCCCGTCATGATGAAGAAAAAGCCTGCATAGGCCCACTCCTTCACTAAAGGAAATTTCGGAATAAGCAGTGCTATAACTCCCAAGATCTTCCATACAGCCAGCAATGTTAGCAAATAAACAGGATAGCCTAAATGGGTAATCATATCAACGCCACCCTGGCCTTCCCTGGCTTTGAATAATTGTACTAGCCCTGTTGATAGCATTCCTAATGCAAGCCAGGTAGTAGAGATCCAATAAATGATTTTGCCTGCTTTGCCCGAAGGCGGGTTTCTCTTCTTCATAATCTGTTATTTTAATTTGTTTAAAACTTCCTGTAACCGGTTATGTGCCCAATTCAATCCCTGCGAGAAAGGCAACTGTAGCACCTGGTCCCTTTGAGCAACGGACTCATAGATCACATGCATTCTCAGCTTGCTTGTGTCTTCACCGAGTTTTTCAAACTGATAGACCTCCAGCTGAACACCATAAGGCGTATTCGCCATTTCAAAAGTTCGTGTGATCTTATGATTGGGAATAAATTCATGGATCACTCCATTAGCCTGGAATACAACATTTCCTTTGTCGTCGGTTTTTTCAAGTTGATAGCTGCCATTCTTTTTACTTTCAAGTTTTACAACTCTCGATGTCATCCATTGTTCAACGATCTCAGGATCCTCATATGCTTTAAAAAGTAATTCCACTGGCAGATCAAATTCCCTTGTGATCACCAATTCTTGTTTGTCCTCTTCGGCATGAACCTTTGTTTTTTGTTCCATATTACTGGCATTATGGTTTTTGTTATATTAATTTTGAATGAGCCCGATGATGTTGCTATCCTTATCTTTTACACTTGCAATCAAGCGACCGCCTCCAACATTTTTTATATCCTGGATGATCTCTGCCCCGCCATCAACAAGAATTTGTAAATTGTTTTTAATGTCGTCAACATGAAAAAATGCTGTCATTCCCCCTTCAGGGCTATTAGGGACTAGTCCAATATCCTGGTCGCCGATTTTGAAACCAACATAATAGGGTTGGTCCGCATATGGTTCAACTCCCAATAGTTTCCGGAATAGTGCCTTTGATTGATTTATATCTTTCGCTGGATAAATAATCGTTTTGACGCCCTTGTTCATATTCTTCAATTTTTATTTTCCCTACTCTTTTGGATTTTCGGTGTCTCCCGTTTTTGTCGTGGTTTCTGCTCCACTTTTAGCTCAGTCTACTTCTTGTACTTTTTCATGATGCTTTCTATCTTATTAAATCTTTCATCCCACGTTTTGCGGAAGGGTTCAATAAAGTCGGCTACTTCTTTCATTTTTTTTGCATTGAAGTGATAATAAATTTCCCTGCCAGTTTGCTCTTGCTTGAGCAATTCACACTCGGTAAGTATTTGCAGGTGTTTTGAAACCGTCGGCCTTGCTGTGTCAAAGTTTGAGGCGATAGCCCCGGCGGTCATCGATTGAGAGGCAACTAACAGAAGAATAGCCCTTCTTGTCGGATCGGCTATGGCTTGAAAAACGTCTCTGCGTAGGTTCATTATGTAGCTATTTGACTACAAATATATGCGTAGTCATTTAACTACGCAAATTTTTTTTTGCGTGGGAGAATTATGGCACGAAGTCAGCACAACGATTTTTATGAACCAGGCAATATGCCACTATCGATCGTCCGTTGCGTCGCACTCTTGTACGTTCGGTAAGTCTCTTCGGCTATTTGGTTATTGAGTCTCCCTGGGGGCCATTGTAATCTTATTTGAGTTCTCCCTTCTTCAATTGCCCCACTGCATAATCACACGCCCTCGCTGTAAGCGCCATATAAGTCAATGAAGGATTTTGACATGCTGTAGATACCATACAAGCTCCATCGGTTACAAATACATTCGGTGCATCATGGCATTGATTGAATTTATTCAAGACAGAAGTCTTTGGATCGTTTCCCATTCTTGCGGTGCCCATTTCATGAATGGTCATGCCCGGTACGGAAGGGTCATTTATATCGACAACCCATTCCGGATCACCGGCGCCAAGCATTTCTTTGGCGTCATTGATCATATCATCATGCATTGCTTTTTCATTGTCTCCATATTCCATGTCTACCTTTAAAAGCGGAAGACCCCATTTGTCTTTTTTAGTTTCATCAAGGCTGACATGATTCTTTATGTCGGGCAAACATTCTCCATACGCATAGATTGCTGCACTCCAATTACCCGGTTCAGAAAGTGAATCTTTCCATTCAGCGCCGGCGCCAGGACCTCCATAACCTCTTCCCCAATCAGCACGTGATGCATATACTTCATAGGCAAAACCTCTTGTAAATTTCCTGTCTTGCTTATTGAGGTTTTGATACCTAGGAATATATGTTGAAGTGGAACGCTGACCGAAATAATATTGATCTTTTAAAATATCATAACTCGCTACTGCTCCGGTACCTGAATAATGATCCATGAGATAGCGACCAAGAACACCGCTGCTATTGGCAAAGCCATTCGGAAATGTTTCCGATGTTGATTGCAACATGATCTTTGTAGTGGACAAGGCAGAAGCGTTTAAAAAAATAACAGGGGCGAAGTATTCAAAGGTTTCCATCGTCTCTGCATCGATCACACGAACACCAGCAGCTTTATGCTTTTCTTTGTCCCAAATTATACTGTGAACAATGGAGAAGGGACGTAAAGTAAGATTGCCGGTTTTGTATGCGGCGGGAAGGGTAGAGGAGTTGCTGCTGAAGTATGCACCGTAAGGACAACCGCGGTGACAAAGGTTTCTTGACATGCATTTGCCTCTCCCATTATGCGGTTGTGTTAACACGGCCATCCGGCTTTGTATTAAATTTCTCCCGGTGAATTTTTTCTCAATTCTTTCTTTTAAATGTTTCTCAAGACAATTCATTTCGAATGGAGGGATGAATTGTCCATCGGGCAGTTGGGGTAGGCCTTCATTCTTTCCACTTACACCAATAAAACGTTCGACATAATCGTACCATGGAGCAATGTCCTTGTAGCGAATGGGCCAGTCGATACCAATACCTTCTTTTAAGTTGGCTTCGAAGTCAAGATCGCTGAAACGAAATGTATGTCGTGACCAAAGTAATGATTTACCACCGACCTGGTTGCCACGTATCCATTGAAAAGGTTTCGATTGCTGGTAAGGATGCTCAGTATCCTTTACAAAAAAATGTTTATCGTCCTGCCCGAAATGATAGACCGTTTTTTGAATGGGATAGGTTTCAATATCTTCCTGGGTCAGCATATTGCGGTTAGGTAGTTCCCAGGGATCGAGATTTGCAGTCGGATAATCCTGTACGTGTTTTACATCACGACCTCTTTCCAGTAACAATGTCTTTAATCCTTTTTCGCAAAGTTCTTTTGCAGCCCACCCGCCTGAAATCCCCGAGCCAACTACAATTGCCTGATACATAAATAGTCTTTTTATATTAACAACAAGGGATCTTATGGTGAAACGTGAGAAGGAAAAAGTGAAACACGGTTAATTTCAGTCAGCACTGGTTTCACGTCTCACGTTTGACGTTTCACGTTCTCATTTACCAGTACATTAAAAATGTTTTTGCCAATCCTTTTTCTCCCTGTTTATACGGGATACATGCCTTGTAATCACCCGGAACCTTTACATATGTCAATGCTTTTGTCATGCCTTCCTGCGAAGTGAAATATCCAATGAGTGATAATTTCTTTACGATCCTGAACCAAGTGTTGCCTGCATCTTCTTTAAAAGCAGCTTCATCAAGTTTCTTGATAGCATTCAATTTTCCTGCAGCGGAAAGAGACAAGAATTTTTGTTCATTCATCTGCCGGAGTCCTTTTTTGATCAATTGCTGATCATCTTTGCTCAAACAATTCTTTATAACAAGATCGAGAAAGAAAGGAACTTTTGCATCCAGCGCGCCGGGCGTTGATGTGGCGGGCAATAAGGCATCTGTTATTCCTTCAACCAAATGGAATTCGTCATCAGAAAAAAATCCTGCTTTTAATTCTTTGTCTTTTGTCTTGCAAGAAAAGAGAAATTCGCTCAGAATGGTGGGGAAGGTGCTGTAGAGGGTAATAGCACCCATTCCTTTGAGCAGATAGCGTCGGTTCATTTGGCAAATGTCTTTGATGATAAATATAATGGTTTATAGAAAGGCGTGGAGAATAAAAATCCAGAAGACACAATAGAACACTTGAGGTAAGGGATCGAATAGGTGATTAACCCTATTGGGCATCTCTAAAAACCGAAGCTACGATGCAATGTTTTATAGATAATTATTGTCTTGAAGAAAACTTTACAGATGTCAAAATCAAGAG
>Ga0068853_100003605_pt1 | contig 11857 bp, 9 predicted proteins | sample KBSCornC32_FD_65655 | JGI IMG/M metagenome (GOLD analysis project Ga0068853, IMG submission 65655) | Corn rhizosphere microbial communities from Kellogg Biological Station, Michigan, USA - KBS Corn C3-2 | ecosystem: Host-associated > Plants > Roots > Rhizosphere > Soil ... | reverse complement strand
CGGAGCGCCGAGTCCATCCAGATTTGCCGACGATGTGAATGCAATCACGGCGCCGTCCGCGCTGACCACCGGTTCGGAGCTGTCGGCACTCGCCCCTTGGCCGCTGCCGTTCGTGGTGATCGGCAGGAACTGCCCGGTGATGAGCGCCTTGCTGGCGCCCAGATCCTTGAGCACGATCTGGCGCGCCGCGGTGCCGAACAAGGGCGGCGCCGACACGCTGAACACCAGCTTGGTGCCGTCGCTGGACAGCCGCGGTTCGCAACTGTCGCCGGGCAGTTCCTTGCCCGTGCCGTCCAGGCTGATGCGCTGCGGAGCACTCGCCGCATTCAGCGGATCGACGAGGAAGATGTCGCGTCCGGCATTGGCATCGTTCGACACGAGGTTCGACGCGGCCGAGCAGAACGCCAGCAGATGCGTGCCCGCGGTGGACGCCAGCGACGGCGCGCTGGCCGCCGTGCCGTTCGCGCCCGCGCCGCCCATGCCGACATCGACCTGATGCTTGGGTTGGCCGCGCCCGCCCGCCCACATCTGGCCGGCGACGAAGTCCTTCTTGTCCTTGGCCGCCGGCGTGAACAGGAACGCAATTGCGCTGCCGTCCGGCGACACCGCCGGCAGGCTGGCCGTGCCGATCATCTTCGCGCCGCTGCCGTCGATGTTTTCCAGCACCGGCACGCGATTGGCTCCGACCGAGTAAATGTCCTGCCCGCCGCTGTTCGCCGCGTTCGGCGTCAGGTCTGTCTGCTGCGACTGGAATACCTCGACCGATCCATCCTGCGACAACGCGGCGTGCGTCGAATCGTGGCTGGTGCCGGTTGCGTTGAAAACGATCGCCGGATCGTTCAGCGCAGACGAAATCTGCGGCGTGCTGGCGCCCAGCGTGATGTTGTCGAACGCTGCGCCGTGCACGCTGCTGCTGATGTCGGTGGCGCCGCGAAAATCGACCGAATGCGCGACGCCGGAAAACTCCACGCCGACCGGCTTCCACGTGCTGTAGGTGTTGACGAAATGCGTGATCGGATCGACCGAGCTCTGATCGACCGGCGTCTGCGCCAGCGTCAGCGTGCCGAGCACGCTACCGGTCGCGTCGAGTCCGGAGTACACCGTGACGGTGCCGGACGTGGCCGGCGAACTGTAGTACGTCGAAAATCCGCCGCTGAACCCCGCGGGTACGTTCATCACCGCGGCATTCGACCCGCCGCGTGTCGCGTTGAACGCCATGGTCACCGGCGGACTCGGCTCGTTCGCCGTGGAAAAATGGCCGCCGACGAAGATGTCGCCGCCGACCGTTGCGCTTTGCGAAAACGTGATGCCGAGCGACGGCCCCCGGCTGCCGCTCTGGCTCAACCCGCCGCTGTAGTAGTCGAGCACGAGATCGAGCTCGTACATGCCGGAGAATGTGAGCGTGACCACGGATCCCGCCGCGGAAGCTCCAACCGGTGACACCGCCAGAACGATCAGCGCGGCGCGCAGCGCCGCAATCCGCAATGTGTGCATGAATTGTCCCCTTGTGCGTCGACGTTCAGCCTGATGGCCCGTTCGTCCCCCGTAACGCATGAGCGAACATAGCAACTTGCGATCGCGTTGTCGCCTGCTCGAAACCGTCGGCGCCTGGCCGCAGCCGGACGCGAATGGACTGCCGCGCAGCCTGCGCGGTGCTGCCAGCCGCGCGCCGCCGCCGCGCCCGATCACGCTAAACTACGCGCCCCGTCAGGAACCTTCGGCCGGATGTCCGCACCCGACCTCGCCCAGCACACGCCGCTGATGCGCCAGTACTTCGCCGCCAAGGCGGCGTATCCGCACACGCTGGTGTTTTTCCGCATGGGCGATTTCTACGAATTGTTCTACGACGACGCGCGCAAGGCCGCGCGTCTGCTCGACCTGACGCTGACCCAACGCGGGCAATCCGCCGGCGCGCCGATCCCGATGGCCGGCGTGCCGTACCATGCGGCGGAAGGCTATCTCGCGAAGTTGATCCGGCTCGGCGAATCCGTGGCGATCTGCGAACAGATCGGCGACCCGGCGCTGGCGAAGGGGCTGGTCGAGCGCAAGGTCGTGCGCGTGGTCACGCCTGGCACGGTCACCGACGAAGCATTGCTCGAGGAACGCCGCGACAACCTGCTGCTGGCGATCGCAGCGGGCAGGAACACGTTCGGACTTGCCTGGATCGATCTGGCGGGCGGCCGGTTCCTGCTCAGTGAAGTGGCCGACGCCGAAGCGCTCGGCTCGGAACTGGCGCGGCTCGCGCCGGCGGAAACGCTGGTCAGCGAAGACGTGGAATGGCCAGCGGTGGTCGCCGCGCTGCCCGGCCTGCGCAAGCGCGCACCGTGGCACTTCGACGGCGAAACCGCGACGCGCCAGCTCAATGCCTTCTTCGGCACGCGCGACCTGTCCGGATTCGGCTGCGAAGGAATGCCGCTGGCAATCGCTGCGGCGGGCAGCCTGCTGGCATATCTCGAAGAGACGCAGAAGGCCGCGCTGCCGCACCTGTCGGGCCTTGCGGTCGAGAATGCGCACGAAACGATCGCGCTCGACGCGGCGACGCGGCGCAATCTCGAACTCGACACGCATCCCGGCGGCCGCATCGAACACACGCTGCTCGGCGTGCTCGATGCGACCATCACGCCGATGGGCGCGCGCGCGCTGCGGCGCTGGTTGCATCGCCCGCTGCGCGCGCGCGCGACGCTGCGCCTGCGCTACCAGGCCATCGAGAGCCTGATTGCACAGCGCCGCTTCGAGCCGTTGCGCGAGGTATTGCGCGGCATCGGCGATCTGGAGCGCATCCTGGCGCGTGTCGCGCTGCGCTCGGCGCGTCCTCGCGACCTCGCCACGCTGCGCGACGGCCTGCTCGCCACGCCGGCATTGCGCGACGCGCTGCGCGAATGCGACAGCCCGCGCCTGGCGCAACTGCTGGACGGTCTCGGCGAACACGCCGAGACCGCCGGGCGTCTTGCCGCCAGCGTGCTGGAGCGTCCGCCCGCGCTGCTGCGCGACGGAGGCGTGATTCGGCCCGGCTTCGACGCGGAGCTCGACGAGCTGCGCGCGCTCGCGACGAACGCCGATCAGTTCCTGATCGACCTGGAACAGCGCGAGAAGGCGGCCACCGGCATCGCCACGCTCAAGGTCGGCTACAACAGCGTGCATGGTTACTACATCGAGATCAGCAAGGGCCAGTCCGAGCGCGCCCCGGCGCACTACAGCCGGCGCCAGACGCTCAAGGGCGCGGAGCGTTACATCACCGAGGAACTCAAGTCGTTCGAGGACAAGGTGCTGTCTGCGCGCGAGCGCGCGCTGATCCGCGAGCGCGTGCTGTACGACGCGCTGCTCGACTTCCTCGGCGTGCGCCTGGGCGCACTCCGCGAGGCGGCCACCGCGATCGCCGAGCTCGACATCCTCGCCACGCTCGCCGAACGCGCCGATGCGCTGCGCTGGAAGGCGCCGCGACTGGTCGACGACGCCGGCATCCGCATCATGCGCGGCCGCCACCCGGTGGTCGAGCAGGTGCGCAGCGACCCGTTCGAACCGAACGATCTCGTGCTCGACGACGCGCGCCGCATGCTGATCATCACAGGCCCGAACATGGGCGGCAAATCCACCTACATGCGCCAGGCAGCACTGATCGTGCTGCTCGCGCACATCGGCAGCTACGTGCCGGCCGACGCCGCGACGCTCGGCCCGGTCGACCGCATCTTCACGCGCATCGGCGCCGGCGACGACCTGTCACGCGGCCAGTCGACGTTCATGGTCGAGATGAGCGAAACGGCGAACATCCTGCACAATGCGACCGCGTCGAGCCTGGTGCTGATGGACGAAGTCGGCCGCGGCACGTCGACCTACGACGGGCTTGCGCTGGCGCAGGCCTGCGCCGTGCAGCTCGCCACGCGCAATCGCGCCTACACGCTGTTCGCGACGCATTATTTCGAACTGACCGAGCTGGCCGCGCAATACGAAGGCATCGCTAACGTGCATCTGGATGCGGTCGAGTACGACGATCAACTGGTATTCATGCATGCGGTCAAGGAAGGCCCCGCGAACCGCAGCTTCGGCCTGCACGTCGCGGCGCTCGCCGGCGTGCCGAAACACGTGATCGCGCGCGCGCAGGGTTATCTGCGCGCACTCGAGCAGCAGCATGCGTTGCGCGACGCCAGCGCGCCCGCGCCGGAAAATGCCGCGCCGCAGCTCGGCCTGTTCGCGCCGCCGCTGCCGTCGCCGGCCGAAGACGCCCTGCGCGCACTCGATCCCGACACGCTTTCGCCACGCGATGCCCTCGAAACGCTATACAAGTTGAAGAAGCTGCTGTGATAGCGCAGTAACGACGAGGATCACATGCGACGCTTACCCACCCCTGCCATCGCGGCAATTCTTGCATTTGCCCATTGCAGCGCCGATGCCACCGAAGGCGGCGATCCGCTCACCGCCGCGATCCAGCTCGCCGCGTCGGCACGCTGGAACCAGCCGGTGGAACCCATTCGCATCCATGCCAACACCTACTATGTCGGCGTCGCCGGATTGAGCTCGATCCTGATCCGCACCGACCAGGGACTGGTGCTGCTCGATGGCGATCTGCCGCAATCGGTGCCCTTGATCGAGGCGAATATCCGCAAGCTGGGTTTTCGCGTCGAGGACATCCGCTTCATCCTGAATTCGCATGCGCATTTCGATCACGCCGGCGGCATCGCGGCGCTGGCGCGCGACAGCGGCGCGGTGGTCGTCGCGAGTCCTTCGGGAGCCGCGGCGCTGCGCGCAGGGCGGGCGGTGCCGGACGATCCGCAGGCGGGCTACGCCGGCGCTACGCGCAACGATCCGGCGCTGTTCCCGAACGTGACGACGAAGATCCGCGAAATCCGCGACGGCGAATCGCTGCGCATGGGCAATGTGTCGATCACGGCGCACTTCACGCCGGGGCATACCCCGGGCAGCACGACATGGACGTGGCGTGATTGCGCCGACAAGCGTTGCTTCGACATCGTCTACGCCGACAGCCTCAACGCGATCTCGGCGCCGGGTTTTCACTTTCGCGCCGACAGCGATCACGCCGATCTCACGCCGGGTTTTCGGGCCAGCATACGCAAGGTTGCTGCGCTTCCGTGCGACATCCTGCTCACCGTGCACCCGGACCTTGCCGACATCCCGCAAAAAATCGCCCAGCTGCGCGCAGGCGCGGCAAACAATCCTTTCGTCGACGCGCGGGCGTGCCAGGCGTATGCGCACGATGCCGAGCAGCGACTGGACGCGCGCATCCGTGAAGAGGTAGCCGCAGCGGCCGGCGCGCGCTGAATCATTTCGAATGTCCGAACGGACGCAACAATAATCTTACGACCGCATCGCTACACTGCCCGCCCGATCTGGACGGCCGAGGCTTGGATGTCACGCAATTCGAAAACAATTCCGCTGGCAGCAGCGTTGTTCGCCACGTTCGTGGCCGCGGTCAGCGCGAAGGAACATGATCCGGCGCTCGATGCGTACGCAAAGCCCGGCCAACTCGTCGATGTGGGCGGCGGACGTCATTTGAACCTGCGCTGCACGGGCAGCGGCGCGGCCACCGTGGTGCTGGAGAGCGGCAACCTCGCCGATTCGATGACGTGGTTCAAGGTCCAGCCGGGCATCGCCCGCTTCGCTCATGTTTGCGCTTACGATCGCGCCGGCATCGGCTTCAGCGACGGCGGCCCACTGCCGCGCAACCTCGACGCGAATGCCGCGGACCTGCATGCACTGATCGCCGCGGCTCACATCGCCACGCCGGTCGTGCTGGTCGGGCACTCGTACGGCACGAACGTCGTGCGGCGCGCCGCCGAGCAGCATCCAGCCGATGTCGCCGCACTGGTGTTGCTCGACCCGCCGCCGCAGCATGTGAGCGAGTTTTCGCCGGAATTCGACAAGGCCGACGATGCGGACCGCGTCGCTGGCGAGGCGATCATGCGGCAATGCGAGAAAGGCGCCGAGAAAGGGCAACTCGACGCACCGCCGCCCGAACTCAAGCCCTGCCTGCGCGGACCGAACCCGGACTACGGCGATGCGCTCAACGCGGCGCAGCACGCCAGCAAGATCCGGCCCGTGTTCTGGCAGACGATCATCTCCATCAGCGAAAGCAACGGCGCGATGTACAAGCAACCCGTTTCGACATCCGAAACGCACGGTTCGACGCCGCTGTACATCCTGCAGCCGGACGCGCCGTTCGACGATGCACCGCCGGAAATCCGCAAGCCGCTGGAAGCGGCGCGTCAGAAGACGCACGCGGCGATTGCCGCGACGTCCACGCACGGCATCGTCATTCCGGTGGCGAAGTCGTCGCATGACGTGCAGTTCGACCAGCCGACTGCCGTGGTCAATATCGTACGGGCGGCGATCGATCAATCGAAGGCCGCACCCGCGAAGGGCAACGCGACGAAGTAGCCGCGTTGCCGTCGTCGTATATGCCTCGCGGTCAGCTCGCGCCGGTCAGCAGCACGTTGACGCGGCGCACGTACGCGGCCGGATCCTCGAGCGCCACGCCCTCGAGCAGCTGCGCCTGGTCGAGCAGCAGCAGCGCGATGTCGGCGCTACGCGCGTCGTCCTGCTCGGATTCGAGCCGCTTGAGCAGCGGGTGCGCCGGGTTGATCTCCAGGATCGGCTTGCTCGCCGGCACGTCGTGGCCGGCCTGCTTGAGCAGGCGCTGCATGGCCAGGCCCATCTCGTGCTCGTCGAGCACGATGCATGACGGCGAATCGGTCAGGCGCGCGCTGACGCGCACGTCGCGCACGCGCTCGCCGAGCGCATCCTTCAACTTCTTCACCACGCCTTCGGCTTCCTTCTCGACTTCCTTGCGCTTGTCGGCGTCGATGCCGGCGAGCTTGTCGAAATCGATATCGCCCTTGGCGACGTTGCGCAGCTTCTTGCCGGCGAACTCGGTGAGGTAACTGGACATCCATTCGTCGATGCGGTCGTACATCAGCAGCACTTCGACGTCGTTCGCCTTCAGGGCCTCGAGCTGCGGGCTGCCCTTCGCGGCGGCGTAGCCGTCGGCGGTGAGGTAGTAGATCGCGTCCTGATTCGCGGCCATGCGGCCGATGTAGTCGTCGAGCGACACGGTTTGCGCGGCGCCGTCGGACTTGGTCGACGCGAAGCGCAGCAGTTTCGCGATGCGCTCCTTGTTCGCGAAATCCTCGGCGATGCCTTCCTTGAAGGTCGCGCCGAACTGCTGCCAGAACGCGGCGAACTTTTCGGGTTCGTCCTTGGCCAGCTTGTCGAGCAGGTCGAGCACGCGCCGCGTGCAGGCAGCCTTGAGCTTTTCGAGATTGCGATTCTGCTGCAGGATCTCGCGGCTCACGTTGAGCGGCAGGTCGTCGGAATCGACCACGCCGCGCACGCAGCGCAGGTACGCCGGCAGCAGCTGCTCGGCGGCATCCATGATGAACACGCGTTTGACGTAAAGCTTGAGCCCCTTGCGCTCGTCGCGGCCGCCCATCATCAGGTCGAACGGCGACTTCGACGGCAGGTACAGCAGCGAGGTGAAGTTCTGGTTGCCCTCGACGCGGTTGTGCGTCCATGCCAGCGGCTCGTTGAAGTCGTGCGCGATGTGCTTGTAGAAGGCCTGGTAGTCCTCGTCCTTCAGTTCGGACTTCGGCCGCGTCCACAGCGCCGATGCCTGGTTGATCACTTCCCATTCCGCGTCCTTGCCCTCGTCCTTCTCGGCCGGCATGCGGATCGGAAAGCCGATATGGTCCGAATAGCGCGCCACCAGGCTGCGCAGCTGCCACGGTTGCAGGAACTCGTCCTCGTCGCCTTTCAGGTGCAGCGTGACCGACGTGCCACGGGAGGCATTGTCCACATTTTCCAATGTATATTCGCCGCTGCCGGTCGATTCCCAGCGCACGCCCGCGTCGGCCGGATCGCCTGCGCGGCGCGTGGTCAACGTGACCTTGTCGGCGACCACGAACGCCGAATAGAAACCGACGCCGAACTGGCCGATCAGGTTCGCGTCGGCCTTCTGCTCGGACGAAAGCGCTTCGAGGAACTTGCGCGTGCCGGAGCTGGCGATCGTGCCGATGTTCGCTATCACTTCGTCACGGCTCATGCCGATGCCGTTGTCGCGGATCGTGATCGTGCGCGCGTCCTTGTCGACGCTGATGTCGATGTGCAGGTCGCTGTCGCCCGACAGCAATTCCGGTTTGCCGATCGCCTCGAAACGCAGTTTGTCGCAGGCATCGGAGGCGTTCGACACGAGCTCGCGCAGGAAGATCTCCTTGTGCGAGTAAAGCGAATGCGTGACCAGGTGCAGCACCTGGGCGACTTCGGCCTGGAACTTGTGGGTTTCGGCGGCGGCAGACATGGGCGAGGCTCCAAAAAGTGAGGCTGCCCAACGGATGTGGCCGACCACAAGCGTTTTCAAGCGGTTAACACCACAATGTGGGGCCAACTCGGGGCAGTTGGATGCGGACTCGGCGAGCAGTGAAAGATCCGCGCGAAGGCGCGTGGAGCGAAGCCTGAATCAACTCCGACGCGCGGCACGCCGCCGGCCTCAGCGCCGAAGAAGTGCCTCTCGCGGGGAATCAAACGAAGGAGCGCAGCGTCAACGACGCGATGCCACCTCGCCGCCAAACGAAGCGTGCTTTCCCGGACGTCAAACGAAGGGACGCCGCCTCGACGCACGCCGAAGGAAAAGCTCTCATGAAAAGTGCGGCCAAGCATGGCCGCTTGTTGACCTGCTCTGCGAGCAAGGATGCGAGCACAGATAAAGACAAAGCGACCGCCGTTGCCGGCGGTCGCTTTGGACGAGGAGCACAGACGCGACTCAATGCTCCAAGACTTATGTCTGTGTCGCGGACATCGCCGCGCTCGCGTAGCTTGTGCAATCGTCCCTGATTGCCGGTCAAACAGCGCGCAGCCTGCGCGCTCCGTTCAATTCCTACTCGTCCTACTCGTCGCCGGCGTGCTTGCCCAGGTCTTCCTGGATGCGCGCCGCCTTGCCTTCGAGTCCGCGCAGGTAGTAAAGCTTGGCTCCACGCACCTTGCCGCGACGCTTTACCGTGACCGAATCGATCGCCGGGCTGTGCGACTGGAACACGCGCTCGACGCCGGTGCCGTGCGAGATCTTGCGCACGGTGAAGGCCGAATTCAGGCCCGCGTTCTTCTTCGCGATGCACACGCCTTCATAGGCCTGCACGCGCTCGCGGTTGCCTTCCTTCACCTTGACGTTGACGATGACCGTATCGCCCGGCCCGAATTCGGGCAACTTGCGGGTCATCTGTTCGGCTTCGAATTGTTGCAGGATGTTCATGGCACTCACCAATCGTGGGTTGATTATACGCAGATGTTTGGCCCGAATTGCCCCGGACCTTACGACTTTTTTGTATCTTCTTGAAATTCAATCAAAAGTTTTTTGTCTTCTGCCGTCAGGTCGAGCTTGGCCAGCAGCTCCGGGCGGCGCTCGGCGGTGCGCCCCAGGGACTGTTTCCGACGCCATCGCCGGATCGCCGCATGGTCGCCGGAAGTCAGCACTTCGGGCACGCGGCCCAGTTCATGCACTTCCGGCCGTGTGTAGTGCGGACAATCCAGCAGGCCGTCGGAAAACGAGTCCTGTTGCGACGACTCCGCGTCGTTCAGCGCGCCTTCCTGCAACCGCCCTATCGCATCGACGACCACTGCCGCAGCGAGCTCACCGCCGGACAGCACGTAGTCGCCGATCGACAATTCCTCGTCGACCTCATGCTGCAGCAGGCGCTCGTCCACGCCCTCGTACCTGCCGCACAGCAGGATGATGCGTTCCCGCCGCGCCAGTTCCGCAACCTTGGCCTGCGTGAGCGGCGCGCCTTGCGGGCTCAGGTAGATCACCTTCGCCGCCGGCGCCGCTGCCGCACGCGCCGCGGCGAGCACCGCCCGCAACGGATCGATCAGCATCACCATGCCCGGTCCGCCGCCGAATGGACGTTCGTCCACGCGGCGATAGTTGCCGGTCGCATGGTCGCGCGGATTCCAGGTCTGCACCTGCAACAACCCGCGTTCCTGCGCGCGCCCGACCACGCCGGCCGCCGCACAGGCCATGACGAGTTCGGGGAACAATGTCACTACATCAATGCGCATCGTCCACTGCGAACCGTCGCGGTCCTGCTCAGAATTCGGGATCCCAGTCGACCACGATCCTGCCTGCATCGAGATCGACTTCATGCACGAACTGCTTGAGCACGAACGGGATCAATCTTTCGCGCTCGCCGTCGCGCGCCACCAGCACGTCGTTCGCCCCGGTCGAGAACAGATGGCTGACCCTTCCCAGATCCACGCCCTGCAGCGTGACGACGTTCATTCCTTCCAGGTCGGTCCAGTAGAACTCGCCGCGCGCAGGCGCCGGCAGCACCGACCTTGCAACCCAGATTTCCGCGCCGACCAGCAGTGCCGCCGCATCCCGATCGGTGACATCCGGCAGGCTCGCCACAATGCCCTTGCCCTGCTCGCGTCCGCGCACACCGGAAACCTCGCGTTCCGCGCCGGCGACTCTCAGCCGCCAAGGCTGGTACGCGAACAGGCGCATGCGCGGCTCGGTGTAGGACTCCAGCTTGACCGCGCCCTGCACGCCGCTCAGGCCGACGATCTTGCCGAGCAGCAACGGACGGTCAGCACGCACGGACACGCAGGTGCCGCGCGCTGCGCAATCAGGCCGCCTTGGCCTGCTTGCCGGCTTCCTTCATCAGCAGGCGCACCTTGTCGGTCATCTGGGCGCCCTTGGCGACCCACGACTTGACGCGCTCGGTGTCGAGCTGCAGACGCACATCCTTGCCGGCCGCGACCGGATTGTAGAAACCGACGCGCTCGATATTGCGGCCGTCACGGGCCTTGCGCTCGTCGGCAACGACGATGTGATAGAAGGGACGCCCCTTGGCGCCGCCGCGGGACAGGCGAATCTTGACCATGCTGTGTACTCGAAAGTTGTGCGAAAGTCGTGCTGAAAACCGGCCGATCGAAACGCCGCGCAGGATCGCGGGTGTCGGCAGCCGCATATTGTATGCGGAAAATCTGGAAAAATACAGCCTGTCAACAACTTGTAGCCGCGACGGCACGGCAGCGGCCGCTAGTGGTCGAAACCTCGCACGTCGAAGGTGCCGCGGAAGATCGTATTCGTCGTGCCGACCGGCGCACCGGCCGCGATCCAGTCGTAGATCAAGGCCTGCTGTTCCGGGCTCAGGCCGCCGCCGTAGTTGTCGAGCGGCATGCGCGCCTGCTCGCCGGGCGTATCGCAGTTGACCTTCTGGAACAGCAGGCTCTGCTCCGGATGTCCGGGCACCACGTAGGTCAGTTCCGGCGCATCGAAACTCGGCACATTGATAAGGTTCACATAGGGAGATGGCGAGTCGACCGGATCCAGGTCCAGGCCACCGCTGGGAAACACCGTTCCACCCAGCGTGGTGTGACAGTCGGCACAGCCCATGCCCATACCGTTGAAGTTGATGAAGATCGTCTGTATGGCGGCGCCGTACTGAATCGACGTGGCGACCGGAATCGCCGCAATGCTGGTGCACCCGCTCGGCGGCACGCCGGCCAGCGGCGCGCCTGCAAGCCATGACGTCGCGAGCGTGCTGACCAGCGCCACGATCGCACAGGACCATCGCGCGCGGCGACGATCCAGTGCGAGTTCCCCTGCCTTCATGTCGCGACGTCTGCCTCAGACGAACGCAAGGTTGCTGGTGCCGAAGTTCGCCAGGTTCGGGAAGATCGTGTTGAGGTCTGACGCGTTCGTCACGCCCAGCCACTGCGCGAGCGTCGCCGCATACTGCTCGACGCCGATACCCGGGATCATCTGGCCGCGCGAGAAGCTGTTCGGCGCGGTCAGGTTCTGGTCCGGGAAACCGCTGATCAACCCGGCGCCGTTGCTAAACAGCTTGCCGCCCTG
>Ga0068853_100003603_pt1 | contig 11858 bp, 10 predicted proteins | sample KBSCornC32_FD_65655 | JGI IMG/M metagenome (GOLD analysis project Ga0068853, IMG submission 65655) | Corn rhizosphere microbial communities from Kellogg Biological Station, Michigan, USA - KBS Corn C3-2 | ecosystem: Host-associated > Plants > Roots > Rhizosphere > Soil ... | reverse complement strand
AGGCCGAGGTTGAGCCCCAGGTAGCCGCCGGGCAGCGCGAAGGCATTGATGTTGCGGTCGCGGCCCAGCAGGATCGTCCAGGCGAAGCGCTCGTCGAGCTCCGGCGTGAGTTCGCCGCGCGCGCGGGCGGCGACCAGCAGGCGCTGCCAGATGTCCTGCACGTAGGCGGCGATCACCGGGTCGTCGATGTAGTCGGTGTCGCGGTAGAGCTCGCGGGCGATCTGGTCGCCGAGATGGCGCTCGGCGCTGGCGGTCATCTCGCCGCCGTCGCCCATGCCCGGAAGCACCTGCTGGATCTGCGCCAGCGCGGGCACCGGCAGCAGCATCTGGGAAGCTATCAAAACGCTAGCACACAACGACCGCAGGGCGGGCGTCAGCTGGCTTCTGGAGTGGCGATGGGGAGTCAAGCGCGGCATTCCTCGTCTGTGGCTCGGGCTCGTATGATGCACGTCCAACCTGATCGTTCACCCATGAGCACCCTCACCCATTTTGACGCCCAGGGCCAGGCCCACATGGTCGACGTCGCCGCCAAGCCCGCCACCCACCGCGTGGCCGTGGCCACGGGCCGCATCGAGATGCAGGCGGCGACGCTCGCGCTGATCGAGTCCGGCACCGCGAAGAAAGGCGACGTGCTGGGCATCGCGCGCATCGCGGGTATCCAGGCGGCGAAGAAAACGAGCGACCTGATTCCGCTGTGCCATCCGCTGGCGCTGACGCGCGTTGCCGTGGCCTTTGCGCTGGCCGATGCGGGGAGCGCGCCGCAGGTGGCCTGCACGGCGACCGTGGAGACCGTGGGGCCGACGGGGGTGGAGATGGAGGCGCTGACTGCGGTGCAGGTGGCGTTACTGACGATCTACGACATGTGCAAGGCGGTGGACCGGGGGATGCGGATCACCGATGTGCATGTGTTGGAGAAGCATGGGGGGAAGTCGGGGAGTTGGGTGGCAGGCTGAGCATCTGCAGATGCGTCAAGCGCTCCTGCATTGAACGCATCTGACAGAGATCTCCGCCTGCCGGCGGACGAAAGGTATTCGTCAGCAGACAGACGGGATGGCGCGACACGGGCGAGAAGTGACAATTTGCAACCTTTGACACCCTGATTTGACAAAGGTCTCCTCCATGCAAACCGCCCGTCCGATGTGCGCAGCAGTTGCAGGCTTTTCCCTTCTTGAAGTCCTTGTATCGATCATCGTTTTGACAGTGGGCTTGCTAGGCGCGAGCGGCATGCTCCTGTCGGCCATGCGCACAACCAGCGAATCCGGCAATTTCTCATCGGCAATCAATCTAGCGCGAGAACTCTCGGAGAAAGCCCGGGCCAACAAAGCCATCTCGATCAAGACGACGGCAACTGACAACGCTTACTTGGTGGACTGGAAGAGCGGGGATGCGGTTCCTGGAACAAGCACCGCAGGCACAACGTGCATCAGCAGCGACTGCACTACCGCGCAGCTCGCGTCATGGGATGTGAACAACTGGGTGAAGCGAGTTGACGCCGCACTCCCAGGGTCGAGAGTGAAGGTTTGTTTCGACTCGGATCCTTGGGATGCGAGCACTTCTGCCTACAAATGGACCTGTGATCCGGCCGGACGCAATCTGGTTGTCAAACTGAGCTGGACGCCACGGCAAACCAACAGCGCACTCAGTGATGAGAACGCTGCGACACGCCCCCCACGGGTTGTCGTGCAACTCGTCCCTGGACAGAGCTACGCAGCCTATACCCCCGTTGGCTTCTGAAAAATTCCATGCGAAATTTCTTTGTTAAGCAAGGCTCGCCCATACAGGCGCACAAGCCTGACGCCAGGTTGGGCCAGCGTGGTGTCACATTGATCGAATTAATGGTGGCTCTGGTTCTGGGCTTGCTAGTTGTCTTGACAGCTAGTGCGGCCTTCATCGCGAGCAAGCAGTTGTTCAACGCGGATTCTGAAACCCAAGGACTCCAGGACTCCAACCGATTCGCGAGCTACATCATCAAGACCGTTATTCGCCAGGCGGGCTATACCGACCTGACACCTGATGCGGTCAAAGCTGACGGCACAGTCAATATCGTGAGTACTTTCTCGATGCCGCAGGGCAATCCGTCGGATCCGCAAAATCTCGATCTTGTCGGAGCCGCCAATGTCGCCAGCAGCTCCGTTGATTCATCAACCGGCTACGGCACCAACGACAGCGACACCACTGCAAGTGCCAGCGACTCACTTCTCGTAAGGTTCTTTGGGCGCGCCAACTGGGAGAACGGCAAAGCAGGTGAAGCAGATGGCACGATCATCAACTGCATTGGCTTGCCACAGTCGCCGCCAGGAGCGACCCCCAGCATGACGGACCGGACTTGGAATCTTTTCTACGTCGCAATGGGACCGGCGAACGAACCGGAGCTCAACTGCAAGTACAGAACAGATACCGGCACCTTTAAGACGGAATCGATCGTTCGGGGTGTCGAAGTTTTCAAGGTCATGTATGGCTACGACATCGACAACAACGGTACGCCGAACAAGTGGCTGAATGCGAAGCAGATCGCCGCCCAGACGCTGACTGCGGGCACTGACTCATGCATGCCGTCATCCTGCACGGCTAACGACAAATGGCGCAAGGTCGTCGCCGTGCGTGTTGGGATGATCTTGCGAAGCGCCAAAGACAATACAACGCAGAAACAAATGGGTGATGCATCGGCTTATCGTCTATATCCGTTGGGCCCGGAATTCTCGGCTGTCAGTTTTGCGCCTCCGGACGACGGCCGGATTCGCAAGGTAGTGACGTTCACGGTGGCTGTCCGCAATATTCTGAAAGCACCAACGTGAGTATTCAAGCACTTCCATCGCGCTCGGGAAAGCGCATATCGGGCCACCGGTCACAAAGCGGTATGTCGCTCATGGTGGTGCTGATGATGCTCATCATCATCGCCGTCCTAGGTGTCGGAGCAGCATCCCTGTCGCTGGTCAACGAGCGAAGCGCAAGAAACGATCGCGACTCCGAAGTGGCTTTTCAGGCAGCAGAAGCGGCCTTGATGGATGCCGAAATCGACATTACTGGGCCCAACACAAACAGCGCCCAGCGGCTGTGTTCGTTCAGCGACAAGGACAACATATCCGCCTTCGTTCCCGGCTGCGGTGGTGCGGGCGGCAGCCAGGGCCTGTGCACAGCGAGCGCAAGCGGCACCGCACCCGCTTGGCTACAGATCGATTTCAGTGTTACAGACAGCTCGGCCAAATCCGTTGCGCTTGGTACGTTCACGGGTCAGACCTATATGAAGGCGCCGACCGGCGGAGGCAGCGCTTCGACGGCGCGCTTGCCGCGCTATGTTATCGAGGCCATACCGGACAACGGCGGCTATGAAGCCGACCAATTGGCAAGTGCCAGCAGTGGGAAAAAGAAATTCCTCTACCGCGTGACTGCCATTGGCTATGGCGTTCGCGACGAAACACAGGTCGTGCTGCAGAGCACTGTTCGCAAATTCGTAGCCAGTCCAGGCTGCCCCTGAACCTCAGAGAGACTCATATGTTTCATCAAAGACTGCTTGCACGACTGCGGCGCCGGATTCCGGCTCTCGGTATCAGCCTGCTGATCGGCGTCGCCGCCCATGCCACCCCGCCTGCGGCGGACATCGCACAAGGGCCGCTCTTCTCTTCGAGTTCACGTGTCAATCCGAACATGGTGCTCGCCCTCTCGGTGGAGTTTCCCACTACGGGTACAGCGTACCGCGGGAGCTTCAGTTCGACACAGACCTACATCGGCTACTGGGATCCGATGGGTTGCTATACATACAGTTCTACCGACAACTATTTCAAAAGGGCAGCCACAGCCACCAAGACAACCAGTGGCTCGATCGAGTGCAGCAATCAGTGGAGCGGAAACCTGCTGAACTGGGCTGCATCTTCGGCAATCGACATGTTGCGCTACGCGATGACCGGTGGTGATCGAGTGACCGACACCACCGCTCAAACAGTGCTGCAACGGGCCGTTCTTCAAACAGATTTCTACCGGAGTGGCTCCTACTTTCCCGGAAAATCCATTGCTGGCAACCTTAACAAGCTCACACCCCTTGTCAGCACTGGTGTTGTCACCAACAACGGTACGATTTATTTCAATAGTTGTCTCGACAAACTATTCATCGGCAGTTCATCAAGTGGCTCATGCAGCGCTCCAGGCACCGACCAAAAATTTGGCCCAGACTCCAAATCGGCACCCTACTTCGCCCGGGTCGAGGTATGTACGTCGACAGAAGGTCCGATTCGCCCCGACCTTTGCCTCAAGTATCCGAACAACAACTACAAACCCGTAGGCTCAATCCAGACCTACGCCGAGCAGATGCGCTTTTCTGCATTCGGCTACCTGATGGACAACACGGTGGGCCGCTATGGCGGGGTGTTGCGGGCCCCCATGCGATACACCGGCCCCAAGAAGTTCAATGCGGCGTTCAATAAAGTTGACAACGCCAATACCGAATGGAATGCAGATACTGGTGTCTTCATTGAGAACCCCCTCAATCCCGGCACGACAGGACTCAGTGGGGTTGTAAATTATCTGAATCGCTTCGGCCGTACTGGCGCTACACCGGGGACATACAAGGGCTTTGACCCCGTCAGTGAACTCTATTACGAGTCGATTCGTTATCTCCAAGGCAAATCACCTACGCCTCAGGCTACCGATGGCATGACTGACGCCATGAAGGATGGCTATCCGGTCTATAACAACACGAGCTTCTGGGGGACGGGCACTCAAAGCAATTGGGATCCTGTGGTCGCCAGTTGCCAAAGAAACTATGTCCTAACCATTGGCGACCTGAACACGCACCGCGACAAGTCATTGCCTGGCATGGTGAAGGGCGGTTCGGACGGTGACTTTGATCGCGGATACGACGATACCGCTTTTGAGCCCAATACATCTCTCTGGACAAATCTCATAGGAGCATTTGAAAACAAAGAGGCCGTGGGCTACACGCATCCTTCCGGGAAAGCCGGGCTTACGACGGCGGGGAACACGGGGCCTCTGACTTATGGGTATGCAAGCGGGACAAAACTGACCTCGACCAATGTCGCGACACTGAACACAGGCTCCAACAACGGCTCGTTCGGCATGGCTGGCATGGCCTACTGGGCAAACACTCAGAAGATTAGGGCCGACTATCCCGATGTGAGAGTTCGAACCTTCACTATTGACGTAGATGAAAACGGCAACGGCACGATCAAGGGGGGAGCCAACGATGGCGCCTCGAATAAGCGCGGAAGTGCGTTCTATCTTGCGGCCAAATATGGTGGCTTTGTAGACAGCAACAATGACGGCAACCCCTTCAAATCGACAGGAGGCGGCGACAACACCGAATGGGCAGAAGGAACGGACAATGACGGAAATCCCAAACCCGCAAACTACTTTCTTGCTAGCCAGCCGGCGCAGATGATTGCGGCGATCCGCAAAGTCTTTCAGAAGGCGACAGCAGGTAGCGGTACGGTTGCCGGGGGAGCCGTCAGCGGCGCTCGTGTGACGACGTCAGGTACCACAGTTTATGTTCCTCAATTCAACCCGGAAAAGTGGTCTGGCTCCCTCCTTTCCTATGCGTTGACTCTGGATGCGACGACAGGCGCAACCAATATGGCACCGACCGCAAGCTGGAATGCAGGAACTCTGCTGACCGGAAACTCCACGACATCGCCCGTGGTTCCGCCGTCGCCTACTCCGGCCAACCGGAATATCTTCACCACGCTGACAAATGGCAACGGAGCAACATTCCTATGGGACTCCTTTGCCTCCGACGCCACGCTCAAGGGATACCTCAACACAACGCCCGACACCACGCCTGCCACGACGGATTCACTCGGTGAAGCTCGACTCAACTACCTGCGCGGCGACCGGAGCAATGAGGCAGCTGGCGTAATGCGCGTGCGCGACTCGGTACTTGGCGACATCATCAATTCGGCACCGCTCTACGTAGGTGCTCCAAGCGGGGCCATCCAAGGCACCGGCTACGCGACGTTTCTGACCAATAACAAGAATCGGCAGAGCGCCGTCTATGTCGGCGCTAATGACGGCATGCTGCATGCATTGAATGCCACGACAGGGGCTGAGCTCTTCGCGTATGTGCCACGTCTAGTGTTTCCGTATTTGAATCGCTACACATCTCCCTCTTACGTGCACAGGCCATATGTCGATGCACCTCCAGCTGCTGCAGAAGCCCAGCTCGGGTCGAACTGGAAGACTGTATTGGTGTCGGGAGTCGGTGGAGGTGCTCGCGGCGTCTTTGCCCTTGATGTCACTAATCCTGCTACTTTTTCTGCAAGTAACGTGCTCTGGGAGTTCAGCGGCGCCGACGACCCGGACATGGGCTATGTGACCCAAGCGCCCAAAATTCTCAAGTTCAGAACAGCAAAGGCAACCGGAACGACGGCAGCCACTTATCGCTGGTTTGCCGTGGTGCCATCCGGACTGAACAACGGCAATTCGACGGGCAACTCGGCGCTCTTCCTACTGGCGCTCGACAAGGTGGCTGGTGCCGCGTGGCAGTTGAACTCGAACTACTACAAGATCGTGCTTCCTTTGCCTCAGGACGGCTTGATCAACGCCTTAAGCGTTCCAACCGACTATTCAAGCAATGACGGCACAGTTCTCTACCTCTACGGTGGCGACACTCAAGGCAACTTGTGGAAGTTCGACTTCACAGTGAACGCTCCATGGAGCGCGACCAATGCCCTGGCCTTTAATGGAAGCCCACTTTTTGTTGCGACCGATGCGAGTGCCAAGCGGCAACCGATCACAATCCCGCCAGAAATCGGGATTGGGCCCGGAGGCAATGCCGTGGTCCTGTTCGGGACGGGAAAATTCATCGAGAACGCAGACTCGACGAGTGCAAGCTACACAACTCAGTCCATGTACGGGGTCTATGACAATGGCGTCGCGATCACCAACGGGCGCACGAGCCTTCAGCCGCGCACAGCAACCGCTGCTACTGGTGGCAGATATACGATTACTGGCGACGGCTTTGTTTATGGCACATACAACAGCGCGGCCGGGGCTTCATCGCCGAAACGCGGCTGGTACTTTGACCTCCCGAACTCTGTGGATCAGGGTGAGCGACAAGTCACCGAAATGGAAATGGCTGCGGGCTATTTGTTCTTCAATACACTCATTCCCAACGCCAACGTTTGTGGTGCTGGCGGGGGCGGCAGAAGCTGTGCCGTCAATGCCTCGACGGGACTGACAAATGGCGAATCATGTGGCCTCTCGACCGTGGGTCTGCTGTCGTCTCCCATCGTGATCGAAGAAGGTCCGGGGGCCTATTCCGAGACTGATTCTCGGGGGCGCCGAACCGAAAAGAAGAGGCTCTCCGTCATCAATCTCGGTACGGGCAGCGGCAATGGCACTCCCGCAATGGATATCAGCAAGCCGACAGGCAACAACGGGGTTGTTTCGTCCATGGCGGCCCGATTGACCTGGCGCCAGGTCCCCAACTACAAAGATGCCAAGGCGGCGGCAAATCCGACAGGAACTCCATGATGCAAGCTCACCCGATACTGGCCATGCGCCCCCAAAGTCGCCGCAGCAAGGGTTTCACTTTGATCGAGATATTGATCGTGGTGGCCATCGTCGGATTACTCGCGGCGATTGCCTATCCGTCCTATATGGGCTACGTGCGCAATGCCTGGCGTGCGGAAGGGCGTGCAGCTCTTCTGGCCGAAATGCAGCAACAGGAGCGGTACTTTACGCAGATGAACCAGTACCACACCGTATTCAAAGCCTATTCCGGAGAAACTGCGTCGGGGAGCAAGTACACGATATCGACCGGCAATTGCACCGGCATGACCGACCTCAAGAGCTGCGTTGCGTTAACTGCCACGCTCAACAGTGGCTTCAGCGACCCGCAGGTCGGCAACATCAAGCTTGATAGTGCGGGCAACAAGACATGCACCGGGACTGACCCTACGAGGTGCTGGAAATGAGGGCGATTGATTTCACCCAAAGGCACAGACTCCAGCAAGGCTTCACGATAGTCGAACTGATGACGGTGATCGTCATTGTGGGCGTACTTGCCGCGGTTGCCATCCCGAGTTTCAGAGACATTCTGATCAATCAGCGCTTGGCCGCGACAGCCAGTGATCTGGTTTCGGCCCTGAATATCGCGCGAGCAGAAGCTATCAAGCAATCCCAGACGGCCAAAGTCACACCCGTCACGAGCGATTGGGACAAGGGCTGGATTGTCAGCATGACTTCTGGCTCGACAACTACAACGCTGCGGACATACGAGAAGCTGGACTCCAGCATCGTGCGCGACACGACATCGGGGAACGGATTCTCCAATGCCGTGACCTATGATCCCAACGGTTTTGCAAGAGATGCGACAACCGGCAAATTCGGCGGCAGCGGCTGCCTGACGTTCAAGGCCGACACTAAGCGAAGGATGTCAGTGATCATTTCCGCATCGGGCCGGCCTCGGACTTGTGACCCGGACAAATCTGGAGACTGCGGCTCTGACGATTGCAATTCAGCAGGCTGACGCCTGCTTGCAAGCAGGCATCGAGATTTGGGCGTTAGTCCGTTGATGACTCGTCCAACCAAGCTCTGTATTCAAGCGGAAATGCAACTGCAAAGCGGGCAGCTTCCATTCGCGCCTCGTCTTTGAGCCCCAGCAGCTGAGCGCTCTCGATCAGCTTCCGAATGACGCGCGGCTCCGGCGAAAAGTGCAAAGTACGTTCAGCCAACGCATGTATTTCTGCAGCATTGACGGGTGTAGCCGTTGTCAGCGTGAGCTTGGCAAAGCTCACTTGATTTGCGAACAGCCATGAGGCTTGCGCACGTTCGAGCGTATTGTCTTGGTAGGCCAGTAGCCGTTCGTTACGCGGCAGGTAGATTTGGCTGATACGGATGTAGTCGCAAGCCACATAGCCGATGATGGCGACCAACACGGCAACTGATACTGCGAGTAGATTCCGAGTCCAGTACTGCACCTCGTTGCCGGAAAGGCCCGCGCCCGGCCAAAGGATGCCAAGGCACAGGCCGAACACGAGTTGAAAGGGCCCGTACCAAAGCGGATATTCAAGCAGGCTGTGCAACACGATCACGCCAAGCAGCCCCCAGGCCATGATTCGGAACGGGTCGCGCTCGCACCAAGGTCTCGCACTGATCACCAGCCAGAGAAAGCCACCGCAGATCAGCACTGCTGCGGGCACACCGAGTTCGACTGCGAGGTGCAATGGCAAGTTGTGCGCGTTGTCGAGAATTTCGACGAAGCGGGCGCCCGGGTAGAGTCCGCTATGGATGTAGTGCGCGAAGCTCAGTTCGCCCCATCCCCATCCTGTCCATGGGCGCTCGGAGATCAAGGTGAGGACGTTGCTCCAAAGGATCAACCGGCTGTGGCCGGTGGGTGCTCCAGCGCTGAGGCGCTGTGCCATGCTTTCAACTCCGCTGCCTGCGAGTTGGGGCAGCAACCAGGCAATGGCGAAGTACAACGGAATCCAGGAGAGCAGCATCAAGGGCGCTGGCAAGCGGATGGCAACCGCCGCATCGACGCGATGCGCCCGTCGCTCCCGCCACGCGATGAAAGCTGCAGTCCCGACGATCATCGAAATCTCAAGCAAGCCGGTGCGCGACGTGGAGGCCGCAGCCGCGATCAGAAGGAGTGAGACCACGCCTGTCCAAAACAGGCGCCGTCGGAATGGAGCGATGCGATAGCGTTGGTATAGCCATAGCGCGGCAATCAATGCCATGCTGATCAGACTTGCAAACTGGTTGCGTTGACGCAAGTTGCCGAAGGCCTGACCAGCGCCGGGTTCTGTCGTCCATGGCCAAAGAATGCCGGCCAATTTGTAGTATTGAAGCAGCCCGAGCACTGCGCTGATGATGCCGGCCCACAGTAGACCGCAAGCAAGCGTGTCGCGCGTCCGGCCGAGATCCTTCGCAAGTCCAGCGCCGACCCAGGCAGCGATGGCGATCGCAAAGAAAACTGCGGTGGCAGAGAGCCAAAAAGCGAGCCCAAGATAAGGGCTTAGAAAGATCGTAACGAGTCCCGCGCTGGATGCGAGCCACTTTACTACCAAGAGGGGAGGCTTGAAATGGCCTGCCCCAGACAAAAGAAGCAAGGCGGTTAAACACAGCCAGGACGCCAGCTGTTGCCAGACATTAACTGAGGGCCCTGCAGCAATGGGGCAAAGAAAGGGTAACGCAATCAGCGCGCTGCAGATTGAGGGACCAATATCTCGCTTGGCACTGCCGTCAGCATGAGCTGGAGTCGCGAAAGAACTCATTCAGGCAATTTTGCCTGTACCTGCTATCAACTACAGACGAAATGATCGATTACAAAGGGCACGCCGCAGAAGCGTATTTGGCGTCGATGTTGGCGGCTTTGCAACTCCAGGAGCCGTCCAAATCACGTGCCCATGTGATGGTTCCGGCTGTGGCGCCCTGCAATGGAGTTCCTGCGAGATTTCCGAAGGTTGCTACGATCGTTGAAGAAGCGGTTAGGGACAGCGTGACCTGAGGGACGCCAGTGCCTGCCGCTGACCAAATTTCCGAAATTGATGGTGCCGCATTGCCTGCAGTCGCCTGCAAATTTGAACCACTCGCTTGTGGATCGCAGTTGTTCGCCACGGCTGGATTTCCGACATTGGTCTTGCCGCTGGCCAAGCAAGTCTCTACAGCCGTCTTTATTGCACCGGCTTCTCCGACAACCCGTTGCACGTGGGAACGAAAAACATAGATCTGATATTGTGGAATAGCGATCGCTGCAAGAATCCCAGTGATCGCAACAACGACCATCAGTTCAATGAGCGTAAAGCCCCGGACTTCAAGCTTTGATTTCGACATTGCGTCCTCACAAAAAAATGGCCCCGGAATCGGGGCCATTTATTTCATTCAGAAATAGCTTACGGAGTAGTAGTAGCGCAAGCGGCAGCACGGTACTTTGCATCAACGGTCGACGTGCACGTCCAGGTGCCTTCCAGACTCCGCGACCAGGTCAATGTGTTTGTGCCTGCCGTCTTAAGTGCGGCAGCGGCGCCGTTACCGAACGTCGAAACGATAGTCACGGGTGCGGTGGTCGACATCGTAACTTGCGGATAGCCCGTGCCGGTTGCCGCAGCTACACCGCTACCTTGTTTCGCGCCATCTTGAATCGACGATGCAGTGGCTTGCAGATTGCATTCGTCGGCAGCTTGTGCCGTTCCCGTCGGGATATTGGAGGACACTGAACCCGTACGCCCTTCAAGCATGCAGGTTTCGACCGACGTCTTGAGGTTGCCAGCTTCGCCCATAACGCGAGTCACTTGCGACTTTGCGATATAGGTTTGGTACTGCGGAATCGCAATAGCGGCCAAGATACCAATGATCGCCACAACGATCATCAGTTCGATAAGGGTAAAGCCGGCCTGAGCGCGGCGGGCGAGAGTACGACGGTTCATTGAACAAACTCCAGGTAGGTTGGTTGTTACGCCCGGGAACCTGCCCGGAGCGAGGTACCTTCCGCAGCATCTGTGCCACCCGCCTGCAGCCCCTTCCGCAGACCGGACGTGTCACCCCTGACCACGTTGGAGTTACACGATGTGACACAACCTGCTTCAAGATGCGACACTTGGTGACAAATTTGTCATGCCAAGGCGTCATCCGCCGTCAGAAAGTCAGGACACCATCCGCCTTCAGCCAGCGGATATCCCGCTGCGCCAGCCCTGCCACCTGATCGTCGACCAGCGCTTCGATCTGACTCATGATCTCGTCGGTTTCTGCGGGCTTGGTGTGGGTGATGTAGATCGGATACTGCTTGCCCGGCCGGATGTGCGTCAGTTCGTCGGCCAGGACTGCGGGCGACAGGTGCAGGCTGCGCTCGGCCAGGGCATGTTCACGGCTGCTGAACGCCGTTTCGATGACCAGCATCGCCACATCCA
>Ga0068853_100003599_pt1 | contig 11862 bp, 8 predicted proteins | sample KBSCornC32_FD_65655 | JGI IMG/M metagenome (GOLD analysis project Ga0068853, IMG submission 65655) | Corn rhizosphere microbial communities from Kellogg Biological Station, Michigan, USA - KBS Corn C3-2 | ecosystem: Host-associated > Plants > Roots > Rhizosphere > Soil ... | reverse complement strand
ATATACAGGCATTATATTTTAAATCCGATAGCCTGCGTTTGACATTGTATGATAATGGTGAAGTGGATGGTGATACGGTGAGTGTGATCATGAATGGTGTAGTGATAATGCCAAGAGTTGGCTTAAGTACCAATGCAGTTAATAAAACCATCGATACCAGGGAAGCAGGCGATAGTATACAGATAGTGATGTATGCAGAAACATTGGGAAGTTTACCACCCAATACCGGCCTTCTTATTGTTTATGATGGTGGCGACCGTTACGAGATAAGGTTTAGCGGTGATATGCAAAAAAGTTCGGGCATAGTTTTCAGGAGAAGAAAAGACTAGCCACAGATTGCACAGATTACACAAATTATTTTCTTACGTGGAAGAGAGTCGCTTAACGGCTCTCTTTTATTATTACATGCATTTATCAGTGTTAATTTGTGTAATCTGTGGCAAAAAACTTTTATGCCGAAGGCATATAAAAACCAGTATCCCTAACTTAGTGGCATGAATGAAATCAAATTAACGCAATACTCTCATGGCGCCGGCTGCGGCTGCAAGATATCACCACAAATACTTGATGAAATATTAACGAGCAACTTCGCAATGCCTGATAATGATAAACTGATCGTAGGCAACCACAGTAAAGATGATGCAGCGGTATATGACCTTGGTAATGGCAATGCGCTGATCTCCACCACAGATTTTTTTATGCCGATAGTGGACGATCCTTTTGAATTTGGAAGGATCGCTTCGGCTAATGCTATCAGTGATGTATACGCCATGGGAGGAAGACCCATTTTGGCGATAGCGATATTAGGCTGGCCGATAAATATTTTATCTCCTGCTGTTGCACAAAAAGTAATTGAAGGCAGCAGGAGTATTTGTAAAGAAGCAGGTATTCCTCTGGCAGGTGGTCATAGCATCGATTCGCCCGAACCGATATTTGGCTTAGCAGTAAATGGTTTGGTATCTGTTGAAAATATCAAACAGAATAACCAGGCCAAAGAAGGTAATGTGCTGTTCCTGACCAAACCATTGGGCGTGGGCATCTTAACCACTGCAGAAAAAAAAGGTATTTTAAAAGAAGAGCATTTTGGTATTGCTGCAAAACAAATGATGCAGCTGAATAAAATTGGTGAGACATTGGGTAAACTAAAAGGCGTAACAGCGATGACAGATGTTACCGGCTTTGGTTTATTAGGCCATTTGGTAGAAATGGCTGAAGGCAGTGGTTTAAGCGCTGTGATTGATTTTGAAAAAGTGCCGGTGATCAGCAATGATATAAAAAACTATGTTGATCAAAAATCTGTTCCGGGAGGAACAAACAGGAACTGGGATAGTTATGGAGAAAAAATAAGTATACTCAGCAATTATCAAAGATCAATATTGGCAGATCCACAAACAAGCGGTGGTTTATTGATCGCTGTTGAGAAAGATGCTGTTGCTGATGTGCAGGAAATGCTGCAAAAAAACGGGCTGGAAAAATTCATTACACCAATTGGCAGCTTTGTTGCGCCACACGAAAAAAGAGTAGTAGTAAAAGATTAAAAAAATTGTCAGCCAGAGCTTGTCGAAGGCGATGCTTTAATAATTTAAGCTAGTTTCGTCCCGATAGGATCGGGATCAACCTGACAACTTCAACTAATTAAACCAGCGCATCAATTTTAGCAGACAGTTTCCTGTCTTTATCGGTTACAATATCACCGGCATCATGTGTGCTTAACCATATCTCAACTTTATTGTACACGTTGGTCCATAAAGGATGGTGGTCCATTTTTTCAGCAGCGAGAGCAACCTTTGTCATAAAGGCAAATGCTTCTGAAAAATTTTTGAATTCGAATTTTTTATAAAGGCTGTTGTTTTTTTCTTCCCACATATTGTATAATTGATAATTAAGAATTAATAATGAATAATTTTTTAGTTGCGCGATAGTATTGGGACAAGGCTAAACTTTTCGAATTAAAAACATTATTAATTACCCAATTGTCCATTAAAAAATAAGGTGCTGTTTGTGCTTGATCTTCTCATTCGTCATTTCATTCACTAACTGTACACCGGGCAACGATCTTATGGATTGCATCAATGCTTTTAATTCTTCAGGAGAAACCGTTTCGCCTTTTATCAGCCACAAAAAATCCAGGTGTTTGAATTCAGGCAATAAATATTCCCCGTCAAACTGGTTGTTGTACAAATAATGCACCAAACAGGTAGAAGGCACTGCATATTCGTAAATAGCGAAGAAGTATTTGCGGTCCCTTTTTTTAAGCTGTATCTCGAAATCATTATTTACCCTGAAATTAAAACCCAGTATCTGGTTGAGTTGCCAGCTGAACTGGTAATCTTTTATAGGAGCTACAATGCCCAACAGCAGCGAGTCTTCAAAAAACTCCTGCGCTAACGTTTCATTGTCGATCTTTAATTTCATGACCGTAGTTTCTAAAAAACAATATCAAAAACCAATTCTTCATTACCTCTTTTCACCTTCACTTTTGTTGCATCGCCTTTATTGAATTTTCCCAATGCACCCATATAACTTTGTACATCGGTGAATTTAATATCGCCCAACTGTACAATAATATCCCCGGTCTTGATGCCTGCTTTCTGCGCTGCTTTTCCTTCGCTTACTCCATCAACCCTTACGCCAGCGCCACTATAAGTATAATCGGGCATGATGCCGAGGCTAACTTTAAAACTGCTTCTTCCTGTAGACGCCGCTTCCCTTGTTTTTGTAAAGGCCAGTTTGCCTTTTTTATTGGCAGCATCAATAACATTATAGATATATTTTACCACCTGCAGTTCTCCATTATAATTTATTTTATCTGCATCATCACTGGGTTTGTGGTAATCACTATGTGCACCAGTAAAGAAGAACAATACCGGGATATCTTTCCTGTAAAAAGAAGTATGATCACTCGGGCCCGTGCCGCTGCTGTCGAATTTAATAGTAAAGAATTTATCTTTTTCTGTAAGCAACTGTCCCCAGCCAGGTGAAGTGCCATAACCACCAATGCTAAGGCCATGTGTGCTGTCATTTAAACGGCCCACCATATCCATATTGATCATGTAATTAGCTGTGCTTAGATCAACAACAGGGTGATCAGTAAAATATTTGCTGCCGAATAAACCTAATTCTTCACCGGAAAAAGAAACAAATAAATAATTATTGTTCCTGAGCTTTGATGCCTTCAGCAATTTTGCCAATTCGATCAATGCAGCAGAACCGCTGGCATTATCATCAGCCCCATTGTGTATTTGAGGTGTTGTGCCGGTGTATAAAGAATTGTGATCTTCGCCATAACCCAGGTGGTCGTAATGCGCACCAAGGATAACCGTGTTGGCTGCACCGTTATTGATGTAGCCAATGATGTTGTGGCCCATTCTTTTCTTATCACCTATATCAACTTTTAATTTGATATCCAGGGTTGCTGTTTCATCACTCAAATATTTTTTACGCATGTTAGTGGTAACATACACTACAGGGATCTTTACCAGTTCTGATTTTGCTTTGGGTTCAAATTTAAGATCATCAGTAATGGGCGATGTATTGAAAATGATCAGCCCTGTAGCGCCCTTGGCAGCAACATCATTTGCTTTTGCTTTTATTGCATCAGTAAGATCAAAATGCGGGTTGTTCTTATTCTCTTCGAGTTTATCTTTCAGGTCCCAGAACCAGATGGTGCCGGACTCCCTTAATGCCATTGATGGCGCAGCTTCCAATGAAGCATTCGGTGAAAAGATAAAAGGAAAATAATCTTTCTCTACTGCAAGATCGGCGCCATTAATGATCAAATGTGTGGAAGGATTGATCTGTTTGCCTTCATTCACTTCAAATTCCTGTATATAAGTACCATTATCTCCTTTTGGAATTAACCCGGTCTTAGTAAACTCGCCGCCAATATATTCATAAGCCAATTTTTCTCCTGCGCTTCCTGTTCTTCTTCCTTCTAATTTATCATCGGCTAAATATCCAATATGTGTTTGAAGATTGGTAAGGATCACTTTATCTGCTTTCTTTAATTTTTGTGCAGAGGCAAACTGGGCTGTTATCACAACTAGCCAAACGAGACGTTTCATATTAACTGTTTAGTAAGGTGAAGCAAAGGTAGTTCAGCCAAAGGCTAAAAGGGTAAATTATATGTCAAAAATTATTGTAAAAAAATTTTATAAGATGTCAGCCAGAGCTTGTCGAAGGCAGCTTGAATTATTAAAACACCGTCTTCGACATCCGCCTACTGGCAGAGACAATTCTTAAAATGCCAATAAACCCGCTTGTTTCCTATTTCGTAACCGCAAACCATTGAATGCAATTAAATTTGTGCCCAATCCCATTTTGACAAAAAAATTAAACATAGCGCTTGTAGGTAATCCAAACAGTGGAAAAACATCTCTTTTCAACGTTCTTACGGGATTAAATCAAAAGGTGGGCAATTTTCCCGGCGTTACAGTTGATAAAAAAACAGGGACCACTAACATTTCCCCGGGCCTTGATGTTACTATTATTGACCTGCCGGGTACTTATAGTCTTTATCCGAAACGTGCAGACGAATGGGTGGCTTATAAAGTTTTATTGAACCAGGACGAAGCCGTTAAGCCCGATATCGTTCTATTGGTGGCAGATGCCAGCAACCTGAAGCGTAACCTTTTATTCTGTTCACAGATCATCGACCTGAAGATACCGGTAGTGGTGGCTTTAACGATGATGGATCTTGCCAATAAAAAAGGAACGCAGATCGATATACCGGGTTTGGAAAGGGAATTGGGTGTACCCATCGTATCAATAAATCCAAGAAAGAACAAAGGGATTGTACCGCTTAAGAAAGCCATTGAACTGGTGGCAGAAAAAATGCAGCATTCGGCGGCACGTGATTTTATTGATATGAATGCTATTGCTGAAGCGCCGATAACTGCGCTGAAAAAACATTTTACGGATTTCAGTAATTACAGGGCTGTGCATTATTTAATTAACCACGAACATTTTTTGCTGGATGCGCCCACACAGCAAATGATCGAGCAAGTTGAAATTGACAATAAATTCAATCCAACCAAAACACAGGCAGAAGAGATCATGCAGCGTTATGGCCGCATCAAACATATCATGCAGCAAACGGTGGTGGAAACAGACCCCCTGCAAAGAACATTGCTGACAGAGAAACTGGATAATATCTTATTACACCGCTATTGGGGTTATATTATTTTACTATCAGTACTCTTCTTATTATTTCAAAGTGTGTTTTGGGTAGCGCAATACCCAATGGATGCGATAGAATGGACATTCGGCCAATTGGGTGGCTGGTTAGGAGATCATTTGCCGCAGGCATGGTGGAGCGATCTTTTAATTAATGGTGTGGTAGCGGGCCTGAGTGGTATACTCGTATTCATACCTCAGATCATGATATTGTTTGGATTGATCACGTTGTTGGAAGATACCGGCTATATGGCGAGGATAAGTTTTTTAACAGATAAGCTCATGCGTAAGGTTGGCCTCAACGGAAAAAGTGTAATGCCGATGATCAGCGGCTTTGCATGCGCTGTGCCCGCGATAATGAGTGCAAGAAATATTGAGAATAAAAAAGAAAGGCTGTTAACGATAATGGTAACGCCATTGATGAGCTGCAGTGCAAGGTTACCGGTGTATACAATTTTGATCGCACTCATTATTCCTTCTAAATTATATTTTGGATTTTTAAGCTTACAGGGATTGGTGATGATGGGATTATATTTATTAGGAACTGTAATGGCATTGATTGTTGCATGGGTATTAAAATGGTTCATTAAAAGTAACGAACGCAGCTTTTTTATTTTAGAACTACCGGTATACCGTGGCCCAAGATGGAGCAATGCTTTAACAACCATGATAGAGAAAGCAAAGATATTTGTGTTTGATGCCGGTAAAGTAATTATGGTGATCAGTTTATTGTTATGGGCTTTGAGTACTTACGGACCTGCAAAAAAAATGCATGCGGTTACTGCTAAATATGACCAGCTGGTAAAAGAGAACCCAAAGCAGGAAAACGAATTGAACAAGCAACGTAATACAGAATTATTGCAAAGCTCTTATGCCGGCACATTGGGCAAAGCCATTGAACCGGCTATCAGGCCATTGGGCTACGACTGGAAGATCGGCATTGCATTGATCACTTCTTTTGCAGCAAGAGAGGTTTTTGTAGGAACGATGGCAACTTTATACAGTGTGGGTGAAGACGCCGATAAAAATAACAGTACCCTGCGCCAGAAAATGGAAGCTGCTGTAAGGCCCGATGGCAGTAAAGTATATGATCTTGCAACGGGCTTATCCTTATTGATATTTTATGTGCTGGCCATGCAATGCATGAGCACACTGGCCATTGTAAAAAGAGAGACCCGCAGCTGGAAATGGCCGGTGATTCAATTACTCTATATGACAGGCTTAGCTTATTTTATGAGCTGGCTGGCTTATGTGATCGTAAAATAAAAAAGTCCCAACATTGCTGTTGGGAACTTTTAGTTCGGGTTTTATTAACTTACCAATCCACAGCATAACTGATCCTGTTCTTTACCTGCGGATATATCTTCCGGTACAATTCGTTCAGCACTTCTTCTTTACGTGGTTCATTATAATTGATATTGTTGATCAGCACCAGGTCATTGCTGCTTAATGCACGCCTGTCGCCGGTATAAGTAGCACGCTCCTGTTCCCACCTGTAATCTTCATTGTAAGTATTATGGCTGATATTTTTTCGGCTAACGACATCTGTTATGTTCACATCCATCTGCCCTCGCGCGGTAAAAGACTGCTTTGTAATATTGATGGTAGCATATACAGTTTGATAGATCGTTTTACCACTGGTATCCCTGCCGCTTTCAATTTGCTTACTCACATTACGGCTGTAAGTATAATTGGTAGGCCTTGGTATATCCATATTACGAAGTGTCAGGTCAACTACCCAATCAGGCTGTATGTTATCACGCCTTGCTTCCCATTCGGTATAGAATTTTGCAGGGTAACGTGCGGCGTAAGTGCCGCCCAATTCCCTTATCAACGTCTGCTGAAAATATTCATTGCTGTAATTATAACCGTAATTGCCCCAACCGCCGGTGTTAAAGAAGAATGAATTATCCTGTACAGGATTGATCACCACATTGATAATGGCGTTTTGAAAAGCTTCCTCCATTTTTGTTTTCGCATCTTTATAGCCAGATACATATTTATCCGTCTTTTTAAGATAGCTGTAAGCCTTTTTTGCATCATCCCTTCTTTCACTTTGCAATAATGTTAAGCCCAGTTGATAATAATCTTCAGCCGCAGCTTGTTTGGCATCGTAAATATCATTTTGATAACTGGCGGGATGTACCAGGCGGCTTGCTGCACCCGAATTGCTGATGGCCTCATACATTTCCTGCAGTATGCTGTATTCATCAATGATCTTATCCCAGCGGCTGATCTCTTTATAAGTTTTGTAGTTGTTTATTTTTTTAAGATGGTTCTGTGTCACTCTTTCATAAACGATCGGCAATGCACGAAAAGCAGAATCATCGTTACTGTGTTTATTTAGTGTTTTGACGATATCAAATAAAGTTTTGTCTTCGTCAGCGCGGGATAAATAATCCTTGCTGGTTTTGCAGGAGGCCAATAAAGTAATAGCAGAAGCAATAAGTAAAAGTCGTTTCATATTAGTTTCGTTTACTGCAATATTGCAAAGCCAGTGCCACTGGATTTAGGAAGGCCGTTGTTATAAATACTTTAACAGTTATGCTGCCACCAGTACTTATGCCAGGTCAGAAAACAATAGTGTAAATACGCTTCCTTCGCCTTCCCTGCTTTGTACCTGTATATTGCCTTTATGCAACAACATGATCTGTTTGCATAAGCTGAGTCCAATACCACTGCCGCTTTTTTTAGTGCTGAAGAAAGGAATGAAGATCTTATCGAGTAATTCCTGGGAGATGCCGCCGCCATTGTCGGCAACCTTGATGAGTAATTTATTATTCTCGTGCAATGCAGATAGTACGATCCTTGGATGGGGTTTTTCTTTTACTGCTTCAAGCGCATTCACCAATAAATTGATCAGCACCTGTTCTATTAAATTGACATCAACAGCAACCGTTAGCTGCGGTTCTTTCAATATTACTTCCAGCTCTACTTTCTTCTGGTCGAGTGTTGGCTGCATTAAAGTGTGCAGGTTTTCAAAAAGATCACGCACAAAAACTTTTTTCAGGTTGGGGTTAGTGATCTTATTAAGGTTACGATATGTTTCTGTAAATTTTAATAAGCCTTCGCTACGGCGCTGGATGGTTTCAAGGCCCAGTTCAAGATCATCCATATTGCCCGAACCCGATGCAGCAAAAGCATTGCTTTGTGCAAGACGGTTCTTTAATGTTCCTGCAAGAGAAGAGATAGGCGCAACAGAATTCATGATCTCGTGCGTCATTACACTTAATAATTTTTGCCATGCCCTTGCTTCTGTTTCATCCAGTGCCTCATTGATATTCTGGCAGGCGATCACTTTGTTTATCCTGCCTTCAGTTTGAAACATCGTGGCAGCAAGCAATATTTTTATCTGCCGGTTCTCTTTGGTTATAGCAACCACTTTTGCTTCACCGGGGCGAATAGCAATGGCTTCCCGGTAAAGAGCGCCATCTCTTTTTTCTAAAGAATGAATAGTTTTCAAATAAGGGATGTCCATCATCCTTTTAAAAGTATCATTCATCCAGTTCAGTTCACCTGATTCGGTCTCATAAGAAATGATACCGGTATCTACCAGCTCTAATATCTTTTGCAGGTATTGGTATTGTACTTCCTTTTCTTTACTGATCACTTTGAATGTGCTGTTGATCTCGTTGAAACCCTGGCGCAGCGGCTGTAGTTCTGCAGGGGCATGCTTCACATTAAAGTATCTTGAAAAATCACGGTAATGTATCGATTCAACAAATTCCTGTACTTCGTCCTGTGCTTTTTTCAGCATCCGGTAAATATCATACATCAAAAAAATCATTACGGCAACCAATATGCCGAGGTACATATAGTTCTGGTTCACTAAAAACCATGCAGCTGCAGTAAGCACTGCAAACAGCAATACCATTTTTAATAATAACCGCCATTCTATCTTTTTAAATATCATCATTTTTCTCTTTCTCAATAATAAGTTTCCGAATCAGTAAAACTGCTACCTAAGTTCCCCCTTCAGGGGGCGGAGGGGGCGATTAAATATCATACTTACTTAACCTTCTATATAAGGCAGTTCTTGTTAAACCTAATTCCTTTGCGGCCTTGGTAATATTGCCATTATGTTTTTCAATGACTTTTTGTATGGCATTGCGTTCAACAGTACTCAAACGAAAATCCGCAATATTGTCTTCATCCTGCAATTGATTTTCCAATGAAGAAAAGATAAGGTCGCTTTCACTGATCATATCACCCTCACTCATGATAACACTGCGTTCAATAACATACTGCAGTTCCCTCACATTGCCCGGGAAATGATATTGCTCCAGTTTATTTAATGCAGTAGCATCCAGTTCCATATCGGGCTTAAGATATTTGGCTGCATATAATTTTACAAAATGCCTTGCCAGCAATCCAATGTCTTCATATCTTTTTCTTAATGGAGGAATGGTGATCTCTACGGTATTGATGCGGTAGATCAGGTCTTTTCTAAAACGGGACTCATTGGCCAGTTCACTGAAAGGCACATTGGTGGCACATATCAAACGGATATCAATGGGGATAGATTGATTGGAACCCAACCGTGTGACCTGCCTGTTCTGCAAAACAGTTAATAATCTTGCCTGCTGCTGTAAGCTGATATTCCCAATCTCGTCTAAAAATAAAGTGCCGCCATTCGCCGCTTCAAATCTTCCCATCCTGTCTTCTTTGGCATCAGTGAAAGCGCCTTTTTTATAACCAAACAATTCGCTTTCAAACAAAGTTTCTGTTAATGAACCCGCATCTACTTTTATAAAAGGCTTATTGGCGCGTAATGAGCGTTGATGAATGGCTTTTGCCACAAGGTCCTTACCCGTACCATTCTCGCCCAGCACTAAAATATTCGCATCGGTGGGTGCGATCTTTTCTATCTTTTTAAAAATATCCTGCATTGGTTCGGATTCACCCAAAAGTTCAGAGCCGATCACTGAATCATTGTTGCCCGATGCTGCGGCTGATGTACCCGATCTTCTTTGTAATAATTCTTTGATGGTTTCCAGCAACCTTTCATTATGCCAGGGCTTTATTACAAAATCGCCGGCGCCTTCTTTTAAAGAACGCACGGCAAGGTCAATATCGCCATAAGCAGTGATCATGATCACCGCCGTTGTGGGAGAAAGTTCTTTAATTTTTTTTAGCCAGAAAATACCTTCATTGCCGGTGTTGATAGAACTGTTGAAGTTCATGTCCAGCAGTATCAGGTCGAATTCTTTTTTGGGGAGCAATGTCTTGATTGCATCAGGGTTTTTTTCGATCACCACTTCCTTCACTTCTGTTTTCAATAACAGCCGGACCGCAGTCAGTACATCCGTATCATCATCAATTACCAATATTGTAGCATTCTTAAGCAGCATTGTTTTGTTTTATTACACGAATTTAAAAACCGAATTACATGAATTATCCAGCCATGGTATGTGTTGATACGAACCACTGAACGATAATCACGACTCACGTCTCATCACTCACGACTTATTTCAATCGCATTCTATGCCAAAAATACAATTGCATGATAACAAAAACCTTATTTAGTTCAACTTAAAAAAACTGTATCAAAAGCGGACACCTGCTGTATCAAAAGCGGACACACGAACAATTTCGTATTTGATAAAAGCCTGATTATTATAGGGTTTAAAAACTGGCACAACTTTCACATACTAAGGCTGAATCAGAACCTTCTCGTGTGTAGTCATGAACAGATCATCCCGGTTTTTTTATACGGGATGATCTTTCTAACCCGCGGTAAGTAACTTTCAGAAAATTTTTACATGGACAGAGTAATAGCAAAAAAAACCTGGAGCAGGAAACGGATATTGACCATCACCGGCATTGCAGCAATTGTATTATTGATCGCAGGCTCCATTTATTTTACTTCGGGTAAAAGCAGGTTGAATGTAGATACCGAACGTATCACCATCAGCGAGATCAAGCAGGGGCCGTTCCAGGAATTTATTCCTGTTAATGGTGTGGTGCTTCCTGTAACAACTATCTACCTTGATGCGTTAGAAGGTGGACGGGTAGAAGAAAAATTCGTTGAAGATGGCGCCATGATGAAAAAAGACCAGCCTATTTTAAGGCTCAGCAATACCGATCTTGAATTGAGCCTGATCAACCAGGAAACATCTGTTTTCAATTTATTGACCCAGATGCAGATCAGTAAAAATGCGGCACAACAAAACACCATCGGCAAACTCACGCAGGCTACGGATGTTGATAATGCTTTAAAAGAAGCGGAACGCATTTATAAGCTGAATAAAAAACTCTACGACGAGAAAGTCATCGGCTTACAGGAATTCAAGCAATCGGAGAACAATTATAATTACCAGGTGCAAAAGAAAAAACTGGCAATGGAGATATTGAAAAAAGATTCAACCTCCTCTCAACAGGAATCAACCCAGGCCGGTCAAACTTACAGCCGTACACAAAATGCTTTGCAGGTAATGCGTAAAAAAGTTGGTGATCTTATTGTAAGGGCGCCGGTTGACGGTCAGCTTACATCATTGGACGCAGAGATCGGCCAATCGAAGAATAAGGGCGAACGCCTGGGGCAGATTGATGTAATGAGTGGTTATAAAGTAAGGGTGGATATTGATGAACATTATATCTCGAGGATCTTTACCGGGTTAATGGGACAGGCAACGGTTGCGGGTAAAGATTATAAGCTGGTGATAAAAAAAGTATATGCACAGATAA
>Ga0068853_100003598_pt1 | contig 11864 bp, 7 predicted proteins | sample KBSCornC32_FD_65655 | JGI IMG/M metagenome (GOLD analysis project Ga0068853, IMG submission 65655) | Corn rhizosphere microbial communities from Kellogg Biological Station, Michigan, USA - KBS Corn C3-2 | ecosystem: Host-associated > Plants > Roots > Rhizosphere > Soil ... | reverse complement strand
TGGCTCGCCGCCGAAATGGGAATTCCCGTTTCGCTCGGCAACACCTTCCTCGAGGTCGGCGTGCACATGGCCTGCGCGCTGCCTGAGGTCGAGTGGCTGGAATACTCGTTCCAGAATTTCGAGCATCTCGTCGAGCAGTACATGGAAATCCGCGATGGCTGGATTTACGCGCCCGACCGCCCGGGACACGGGCTGGTGCTCTCTGAATCCGCGCGCCGCGAATGGGCGCGCCCCGAAATCCTGTCGCACGACGAACTTGGCGCGCCGCCTGCCAACCCACGGGTTCAGGCCGGTCCCCGGCTCGTAAGCGCTGGATGAATGTGACGTGAAGTCAACAAGGAGGAATGACGTGCACAATCTCAAACTGACGGCTGCTATCGCGGCCATCATGGTGGCCACGCCCGTAATGGCGGCGGAAGTCACCGTGTGGGACGTCAACGTCCCGCGCAATCCCACCTACTACGCGGCCGCCAAGACCGCGTTCGAGAAGGCTCACCCGGGCGACACGATCAACTTCGTGGCCCAGCCGGACGCCGAATACTACAACCTGCTGAACACCGCTCTGGCGTCCAAGACCGGCCCCGACGTGATCTGGGCCAATGGTGGCGCCTCGGCAAAAAGCCTCACCGGCGGTCTGCTTCCGCTGGATGACAAACTGCCCGACCTGATTTCGCAGGTGGTTGGCAAGTCGGCCTTCACCGGCGCCGACGGCAAGCTCTACTTCGTCCCGTTCACCCTCCAGGGCCATGTCGTTTACTACAACAAGGACATGTACAAGGCCGTCGGCCTCGACCCTGAGAAGCCGCCGACCACCTGGGCCGAAGTGGTCAAGATGTGCGACGCCTTCAAAGCGGCGAACAAGCCCTGCTTCTTGATGGCCAACAAGGAAGGCTATGAGGCCGAGTTCTTCCTGTCGCTAATGGCGAACCAGTCGCTGACCGCGCAGCAGCAGGCTGACTGGTCGGCCGGCAAGCTCCATTGGTCCGATCCGCCGATCAAGGCGATCCTGCAGACCTGGGTCGATACCTACAAGAACGGCTGGTACCAGGACGGCGGCAACTCGCAGACGATGTTCCTGGACGAGCAGACCCTGTTCGAGCAGGGGGCAGCGGGCAACTTCTGGGGCCTGCTCTCCAACGTCTTCCACTGGAAGGAATTGGAAAAGGTCATGGGTGCCGACAAGGTCGGTGTGTACCCGATGCCGTCCCCCACCGTTGCGTCCGACCAGCATGAAGGCGCCCCGGGCGTCCCGCTCGATGGCGGCGTCGGCTATGGCGTGAACAAGGACTCTGCGCACGTCGACCTGGCGCTTGATGCGATCAAGACGCTGCTCTCGCCTGAAGTGCTCTCGGTCCTCGTGAACGACGCGGGCGTTGTTCCGGCGAACACGACCGTCGACACCTCGGGCATCGACAGCCCCGGCCTGAAGCAGATCATGGGCTGGCTGGCCACTCGCGCCGTGCCGACGACCCATGCCAATTCCTCGGCCGCCGAGCTCGACGAATGGCACCGCCAGAGCCAGGCGCTCCTCAACGGCGACATCAGTGTCGACGATGCGGCAGCGGCTCTGGACAAGGTCCAGGCCCAGGCCAAGCCGCAGAAGTAAGCAAGGTTCTCCCTGGTGGGGGGCGTCTCCGTTACGCTCCCCATCTTTTTATTCTAATATGCAGTCCATGACCGCCACCACGCTGCCCCAGACCGGACAAGTCCAGCGCGTCCGCGCACGTACAAGCAAAGGCCGGCGCGCCGAGGCGCGTATGGCGATGCTGTTCCTTCTGCCCGCCATCGCGCTGGTGCTGGTCTTTCGCATCATTCCCCTGTTCTGGGGCTTCGGCATTTCCCTGACGAACGCGACGGCGACCACTGCGGGCGATTTCATCGGGGCCGGAAATTACCTCAGGGCGATCGGCGATCCGAATTTCCGCGCATCCATTGCCAATGCGGGCGTGATCCTGCTCGCGGTTCCGATTTTTGTCGTCATCCCGATGATCCTCGCCATCCTGCTTGATCAGGGTGTTCCGGGCCGAGGCTTCTTCCGGTCCGTCTATTTCTTTCCGGTCGTGCTCTCGAGCGTGATCATCGGCTCGATCTTCAGCATCGTGCTGGGCTACAACGGCAGCCTCAACGGTTTGCTTAAGATGGTGGGCCTACCGGCTTTCGATTGGCTGGGGCGGTCGCAGACGGCGCTGCCCGTGACCCTCGCCATTCAGTCCTGGTCGACCTTCGGCATGGGCGTCCTCATCTTCCTCGCCGGCTTGTCAACTGTGCCCAAGGACATGGTGGAAGCGGCGCGCCTCGAAGGCGCCAAGATGTGGCAGGTCTGGTGGTACGTGATCATTCCCGAGCTTCGTCCGATCATCGAGTTCTCGCTCGTCATTACGACGATCGGCCTGCTAACCTCGATGTTCGGCCTCATCTACGTGCTCACGGGCGGCGGACCGGGCACTGCCACGACGGTGCCTGAATATCTGATCTGGGCGGCCCAGGGCAGGCTCAACCAGCCGGCCTACGCGACGGCGCTATCCATCATCCTGTTCGTGATCACCGGCATTCTGGCTGCAATCCAGATCCGGATGATGTCGCGCAACGCCAGTCTCTGAGGGCGGCGTGGCGGGGGCAGGGAAAAGACAGCGTCTGGCGCTTCGGATCGCCTCGGTCCCGATGGGATTGCTGGCATTGAGTTGCCTCTATCCAATCTTCTTTGCCGTCAACAATTCGCTGAAGACGCGGCAAGACTACCTGCTCGACCGCTTCGGGCTTGCCAGCAAACCCACCTTCGACAACTACGTTCAGGCCTGGTCGCAGTCGCACCTCGATCAGTATTTCATGAATTCGGTGATCACCACGATCGGTGCGGTGATCCTGCTGACGGTGGTGTCTTCACTTGCGGGATTTGCACTGGCGGCGCTGCGCTTCCCCTATCGCCGCTTCCTGTTCGTCGTGATCCTGTCGACCCTCATGATTCCGGTGCAGGTGATCCTTGTGCCCTACATGCGCACGATGGTCGGACTCAGCCTGATCAACACGCATGTAGGCCTCATCCTGTCCTACACGGCATTCTTCCTGCCGTTCTCGGTTTACATGATGACTGCGTTCTATTCGGGACTGCCGCGCGAACTGATCGAGGCCGCAAAGATCGATGGAGCCAAGCTCCTGCAGGTCTGGTGGCACGTGATGGTCCCGCTCGGAATGCCGGCGCTGATCACGCTTGGCATCATCAACACCCTCAATTGCTGGAACGACGTGCTCATCGCGCTGCTCACAATGCAGAAGAACCGCACGCTTATGGTTGGCATCTCGGCGCTCAAGGGCGAGTTCTCGGACCAGATCCCGATCTTCACCGCTGGCATCGTCATCGCCGCGGCTCCCATCGTCATCCTCTACGTGATCTTCCAGCGGCGTATCGTCTCCGGGATCGCGGTCGGCGCAGTCAAAGGGTAGTCAATGGCGCGAGTTGAACTCCAGCACGTCAGCAAGAGCTTCGCGCAGACCGAAGTCGTCCACGACGTCTCGCTTTCGATCGAGGAAGGCGAGTTCGCCGTCTTCGTCGGCCCCTCGGGATGCGGCAAGTCGACCCTGCTGCGCATGATCGCGGGGCTCGAGGAGACTTCCGACGGCGAGGTGATGATCGGCAACCGCAACGTCACCGATGCCGAGCCGGCCGATCGCGGCGTCGCGATGGTCTTCCAGTCTTATGCGCTCTATCCGCACATGACGGTCGCCGACAATATGAGCTTCGGCCTCCGCATGACGCACCGGCCCAAGCCGGAGATTGCTGAGAAGGTGGGCCGTGCCGCCAAGATTCTCCGCCTCGAGGAATATCTCAACCGCAAACCAGCGCAGCTTTCGGGCGGTCAGCGCCAGCGCGTGGCGATCGGACGCGCCATCGTTCGCGATCCGCAGGTCTTCCTGTTCGACGAGCCCTTGAGCAATCTCGATGCCGAGCTACGCGTGCAGATGCGCGTCGAGCTGAGCAAGCTGCACAAGATGCTCGGCAACACCATGATCTACGTGACACACGACCAAACCGAGGCCCTGACCATGGCCGACCGCATCGTGGTGTTGAGGGCAGGGCGCATCGAGCAGATCGGCGCGCCGATCGATCTCTACCAGAACCCGGACAATTCATTTGTGGCCGGGTTCATCGGCTCGCCCCGGATGAATTTCCTGCCGGCGACCGCGTTGCCGGGCGGACGCATCAACGCGGGAGGTATCGAGATCGCGAGCCCCGTCACGACTCCGCTTAACCCTGGCCAGAATTTGCAGGTGGGGCTGCGGCCTGAGCATCTCGACGAGCGCGATGGCGTCGGCATCGAAGCCAATGTCGACTTTGTCGAACAGCTCGGATCGACATCCTACCTCCATGCCACGCTTCCGAGCGGGCAGCTTATAGTCGCCGAGCGCCGCTCGTCGCAGCCCAGGGCGGGGGACAGAGTCATGCTCCGCTTTGCGCCCACCTCCGTCCGGTTGTTCGGAGAGGACGGAGCGCGCATTCGATGAGCGTTCAGCGCATGGGTTCGGTCATCGGCGTGCGGCCCGAAAAGCTCGCAGAATACAAAGAGCTTCACGCCCACCCCTGGCCGGAGATGAACGCGGCGCTCAATGCAGCAAACCTCCACAATTACTCGATCTATCTGCGCGAGCCCGAGAACTTGCTGTTCGCCTACTGGGAATACACCGGCACCGATTTCGCAGCCGATATGAAGGTGCTCGACGGCCTCGCGATCTCGGCGAAATGGCTGGCGCTCACCGATCCCTGCCAGGCGAAGCTGCCCACCGCGCGCAAGGACGAGTGGTGGTCCTTCATGCCGGAAATCTTCCACCTCGACTGAGGCGCGACCGCCCGCGCCCGTCACTCAGGCACATTTCGACTTCGGAGAGATCATCATGACGAGAGCAGCGTTCTACAAAGGCCATCAATCCTTCGGTGTTGAACAGATCCAGGCGGCAACCCCCGCTCCGGGCGAAGTCGCGATCGACGTGGCCTATTGCGGCATCTGCGGCACGGACCTCCACATCTTCCACGGCAACATGGACGCCCGCACCGGCGACCATCGCGTCATCGGGCACGAAATGTCGGGCCGTGTCGCGGCTCTGGGGGCTGGCGTCGAGGGTCTGGCGGTCGGCGACGCGGTCGTGGTGCGTCCACTGGTGCACTGCGGCGAATGCCCCGCCTGCAAGGCGGGCTACACGCATATCTGCCACAAGCTGAAATTCCTCGGCATCGACCGCGACGGCGCCATGCAGGGCCGCTGGAGCGTTCCGTCCTACACCGTGCACAGGCTGCCCGCCGGCATGAACCTCAAGCACGCGGCGCTGATCGAGCCGCTGGCGGTGGCCTGCCATGACGTGGGCCGCGCGAAGCTCAAGGCTGGCGAACGCGTGCTGGTAATCGGCGGCGGCCCGATCGGCGCGCTGATCGGGGTGCTCGCCAAGCGCGCCGGAACCGAGGTCACGGTGGCGGAAATCAATCCCGCCCGTCGCACCAAGCTCACCCAGATGGGCCTCGCCGTCATCGATCCGGGCCAGACTGACGTGGCGAAATGGTACCAGGACCAGTGGGGCGGCGCGAACGTCGTGTTCGAGGTGTCGGGCTCCGATCCCGGCGCAGCCCTCATGACCGCCGCCGCGGCGACGCGGGGGCGCCTCATCATCGTTGGCATCAATGGCCGAAAGCCCAACGTCGACCTGTTCCAGTTCTTCTGGCGCGAGCTCGAGCTCTATGGCGCGCGCGTTTACGAGCCGCAGGACTACGATGCCGCGATCAAGCTCGTCGCCGACAAGGTCCTCGATTTCGAGAGCTTCATTACCGAGACGCTCGATCTCAGCGACATCCAGAGCGCCTTCAAGAAACTCGACAGCACCCCCGATGCCATGAAGCTCATGATCCAGGTCGGAGACGTGCATTGAGCATTCTCGATCAGTTCCGGCTCGACGGAAAAACGGCGCTGGTTTCGGGCGCCAAGCGAGGCATCGGCTACGCGATGGCCGTGGGCCTCGCCGAGGCCGGTGCGGACATCATCGGCGTCAGCGCGACGCTCGATCCGGGCAAGAGCGACATCGGGGATGCCGTGAGGGCGCTGGGCCGCCGCTTCACCGGCTATCGCTGCGACATGTCCGACCGCGCCCAGGTCTATCAGCTGATCGACACACTCAAGTCCGGGCCCCAGATCGACATCCTCGTGAACAATGCCGGGACGATCAAGCGCGCCCCTGCGGCGGAGCATGGCGACGACATCTGGGACGAGGTGATCGAGACCAATCTGACCGCACCCTTCATCCTAGCGCGGGCCATCGGCGGACAGATGATCGCGCGCGGGCAGGGCAAGATCATCTTCACCGCCTCGCTGCTTTCCTTCCAGGGCGGCATCAACGTCCCCGGCTACGCCGCAAGCAAAGGCGGCGTCGCGCAGATCGTCATGGCCCTCTCGAACGAATGGGTCGGCAAGGGCGTCAACGTCAACGGCATTGCCCCGGGCTATATCGCCACCGACAACACCCAGGCGCTGCGCGACGACCCCGATCGCTCCAAAGCCATCCTCGGCCGCATCCCCGCCGGCCGCTGGGGCAAGGCAACCGACCTCGCAGGGGCCACCGTGTACTTGGCCTCGTCCGCCTCGGACTATGTCAGCGGCCATGTGCTCGCCGTCGATGGCGGGTGGCTGGGGCGCTAACAGGCGGCGGCCAAACTGGCCCCTCCGCCATCACCTCAGGCCTCCTCATGCAGCCACAGCAACCACGTGAGCGCACGCGATTGCTGCGATAGATGCGGCGGATTGTTCGCTTTTGGCTGTCGGTCGACGCGGTTTCCGACACCGCCTGGCCGGGCCAAACGCGGCCATGCGAGACAACGATAACAGACAACGATAACAGTCGTCTGACGCCCGCCGGGCTCGTTTCATTTTGATGCAGCCAAGTCTTGCAAGCCGGCAACAGTAAAAATCGATTACTCGATTCTTAATTCGCACACAGGGCAGGTACTTGCGCCCGTGGCTTCTTCCTGATCAGCATTGGCAGGAAACTATAGTGGCGCGAATAGCGCGACACTTTGGTTTTAGGGGTGCTTTTAGGGGTAGCTCGAAGTCGTCGCGGGGGCGACGGCTAGTTCAATACAAAATCGAAATAGGAACGTCGCGCAGCGGCGCCTTTTGCGTTGCGCGCGACAGTCAGGGGAGACGCATCCATGACCACCACCGTCACGCTATCGGCGGGCCTGCCGAGTTACGACTGGGTCAATCTTCTGACCGGAGCAATGATCCTCGGCCAGTTGACGTCCTCTGACTCCGGTCACGCGACGCTGACCGTCGCCAACTATACATCGCCCTTACCGGACACACTTCCGGTGACGCTCCTCACCGTTCAGATCGTCGGTTCGAACATCAGCGTGGATACGGGATCCAGGCTCTTCACCTCGGGGTCAATCACCTCGATGTCGCTCGTCGCCGACAGCACGACCGTTGCGTCCGTGAGTTACGCCAATGCCCCCGACTTCAACGCGATCAATGCGCTACTGGCCGCTGCGCACGAAAACCCGTTGAATGCGAACGACATCACCTTCGGCGAGCAGCAGCTGTTCTACTTCGAGCCGGTCAGCGTCACGGGTTCATCCGACTCTGAGACGCTCTACGGAGGCATCACCAACAACAGCTCGATGGACGGTGGCGCCGGCAATGACACCTTCGAGGGTAGCCTGGGCAACGACTCCATCACGACCGGCACGGGCAGCGATGTCATCCATCCGAGCCTTGGTCAGGATGTCGTTACTGACTTCGACCTCAACAACGACAAGATCGACGTCTCGAGGTTCGGCGTCATGTCGCTGGCTGGTGCGCAGACGTTTCTGCTCGACCTTGGCAACCACGGCCACACCGTTTTCAACTTCATGGGCGACGGCACACTCACGCTCAACGGGGTCGACTATTCGAACCTGACTGCCGACAATTTCATCTTCGCCCCCACCCCCGGTGGCTACAACCTCGTCGAAGGCACGGTGGGCCCGGACACACTGGCGGGCACCAGCGGCGATGACATCATCAGCTCATACTATGGAGCGGATTCCGTCGATGCCGGGGCGGGCAATGACAGCATCTTTGGCTTCGGTTCGAGCGATACCCTCAATGGCGACGAGGGAAATGACTGGATCGACGGGCAGGACGGCTCCGACCTGATCCATGGCGGCGAGGGCAACGATACGCTTATCGGCGGCGAGAACAGCGACCCCTTCGGCAACGACACTATCTACGGCGACGATGGCGACGACCTGATCTTCGGCAGCGCCGGCAATGACCAGATTCACGGTGGCGCGGGCACCGACACCCTCAGTTTCATGAACGAGACCGGGCCCAATGGCCTGTCCGTCACGTTTACTGCTGACGGTGCTGGCACGCTGACCGACACCTTCTACGACGGCAATATGTTTACCGGGTCCACTAACTTCGACGGCATCGAGGTGTTCGATGCGTCGCTGAACGCTGATTCGATCACCGGCTCGAGCGCGAACGACATCATCCTCGCCGAGGGCGGCAACGACACAGTTATTGCCGGTGACGGCGCCGACACCATCGACGGCGGAGACGGTAACGACCTCATCGATGGTGGGGCGGGCAATGACTCGCTCACCGGCGGCACGGGCGCCGACACCTTCGTCGCATCGACCGGCAACGATGTTATCTCGGACTTCGTCTCGGGCACCGACAAGATCGATGTATCCAACTTCGGGATCAGCAGCTTCGCCCAGCTGCAGGCTCTGTTCGACGACGCCAACCACGCGATCGATTTCGCAGGCGGCAGCACGCTGACCCTGACGGGCATCACACCCTCGACCGGCCTTCAGGCGTCGGATTTTATCTTCGCCTCGCCCACGGCGCAGATCGACCTTCATGTGGGGGTCGAGAACGGGGTTGATTGGCAGCTGCTTCTTGGCACCGTCTTCACCGGCACTCTTGCCATCGTCGATCCAAACACCGCGACGCTGACTTTCCCGGACTACGACAACTCCGGGCTCGATCTTGTTTTGACGCTGACCGGATCGGGTCTGGCGAGCAGCGACACCTCGACCTTCGATGCCGGCGCCCAGGTTGGACATCTGGAGCTCGCCTGGGGACCCACGAGCGTCGCCAGTTTTGATCTGGGCGGTGCCTCCGCCAGCGACACGCAGCTGAACGCGGTCTTTGCCGAAATCGGACATCCCGATTACGCCGACACCATCGGCCATGTCCTCTTCCAGGGTCCGACCGTCATCAATGGCTCAGACGATTCCGAGGAAATCTTCGGCTCGGCAGATTTCCGCGTCACCATCAATGGCGGCGACGGCAATGACTCGCTGCATTCGGGTGCCGGCGGCGGCGAAATTCACGGCGGCGACGGCAACGATGTCATCAACGGGGACAACACCGGCCCGGGCGTAGCGCTCTATGGCGACGCCGGCGACGACACCCTTGGCGGCACTCAGTCGGATGACACGCTCGATGGCGGCGCGGGGAACGACGTCATCCACGGCGATCTCGGCACGGGTGACCTTCTGACCTACGCCGGCGAAACCGGCGGCAACGGCATCGTCCTTACCATCAACGACGACGGCACGGGGTCCGCGACCGACACCTACGGCGACGCCGATACGTTCGATGGCATCGAGATGGTCGAAGGCTCGCGATACGACGATACCATCACCGGTTCCGACCACGGTGACTACCTCGTCGGCGGTAATGGGAACGACTCCATCGTCGGCAACGGCGGAGACCAGGACCGGATCTTCGGCGGCGACGGCAACGACACGATCGACGGCTCGCAGGGCACTCAAAACCTGCTCGAGGGCGAGGCCGGCAATGACTCCATCATCGGCGGCACCGATTTCGATACCCTGCGCGGCGGCGACGGCAACGATACGCTGCTCGGTGGCGGCGGTGTCGAGAGCCTCGACGGTGGAGCCGGCGACGACTTCCTGTCTGCCACTGATGGCCCCGGATCGAATTTCGTGGGCGGCGAGGGCAATGACACACTCATTGGTGGCGTCGGTAACGACAACCTCTCGGGCGGTGAAGGCAATGATTCCCTCGTCGGGGCTGACAGCTCCGACTTCCTCTCGGGCGGGGTCGGCGACGATTGGATCGATGCGGGCGGCGGCGGCGACTACATCCTGGGCAGCAGCGGTGCCGATACGGTGCTTGCCGGCAGCGAATACGACCAGCTCGATTTCTCGGTGTCAGATGATGGTGGCGACCATTCCAACGATGGCATCGTCGTGTCCTTCGACAATTCCGGAGACGCGGACAGCGATCTGAATCAGGATGGCCCGGGCAGTGGGACCGTCACAGGCCAGTTCGGCGGCAACACGGTCTCGATGGGTTTCATCTCCGTTGAGCAGGTCCTCGGCACGACAGGCAGTGACGCGTTCCATGCGGTGTCCGGTGCCTCTGGCACCGGCGACTCCATGCAGTTCTATCTGCCCGATGGCAACGACCAGACGGATGACAGCTATCATGCCCTCAATGTCGTAGGCGGCGACGGCGCCGACAGCTTCGTCGATGACTCCGGGGCCATGCTGAATGACGGCTCAAACTCCGTCGGCGTGCTGTATGTCGACTATGGCCGCGAGCAGCAGATGCATGGCGACAATGGGTCAGCCTATGGCGATGGCCTCGACAGCAACAGCGATCCCCACAGCGAACCCGGCGTCATTATCAATCTGAGCAGCAGTGGTCCGCTGACGGTGGATTCTGGTGTGGCGGCCGCCACCGGCCAGGCCGCGGGCACTGTGGAGGCGCAGAGCGCGCTCGACACCTTCGGCAATGTCGATACGTTCGGCGGCGGCACCGGCGTTCACGCGTTCGGCTTAACCGATGCCGGCGACTATTTCACCGCTGCGGGGTCCGGCGAGAGTTACACCGTCGACTCTTTCCAGGGCAACGACACCCTCATCGGGGGCCAAGGACGCGATCGCTTCCAGGCCGATGAGGGCGATGACTCGATCGTCGGCGGAGGCGGCGGCAGCGACACCAACGACGCCCGCGACAATATCGATGCAGGCTCAGGCGACGACACTATCGACGCCACCGGCAGTTTCTATCAGCATGACGGCAATGTGGACGGCTCGTGGCTGCGCCCCGGCGCCGGCAATGACTTCGTCATCGGCAGCGAGGGCAACGACTACATCGTCGGCGGGTCCGGTCAGGATACGATCCTGGCCGGCGGCGGCCATGACCAGATTGCATACGAGAACGAGTCCTGGGACGGCCTCGATCATTCCGGCGACAACGTCGCCATCACGCTCGATGACGCCACCGTGGTTAACGGCAATCCTGGCGGGCAGGGCAGCGGCACGATTGTCGGCCAATACGCCGAAGCAGTTGTCGCGACCCAATTCTCTTCGGTCGAGCAATTCCGCGGGACCGCGGGCGACGACAGCTTCACCGTCAACGAGAACGCCACGCCCGGCAGCGACGCCAACGGCTTCGAGTTGAAGGAGGGCCACAATGGAAACCAGTTCTATTCGGCCTTCGAGTTCTCCGGCGGCGCTGGCGACGACACGATCTCCGGCAGCAATTCCGGTCAAGGCAAGGCTTTTCTGAACTACAACAACGAACAGTGGATGCACGATGATGTCGGCAACACTTATGGGGACGGATTAAATAGCCACAATCTGTCGTCCTTCGAGCCAGGCGTAGTCATCAATCTAAGCAACGACGACGTCGACACGACCGGCGATATCGCGGCAGCTACCGGCCAAGCCGAGGGCACTGTTCAAGCGGGCACCGCGCTCGACACGTTCGGTAACACGGACACGCTGAGCAACGTCCATGGATTTCAGCTGACCGATACGAACGACTATTTCACCGACGCGGGCAGCGGTTTCCAGGTGAACGTCG
>Ga0068853_100003595_pt1 | contig 11871 bp, 13 predicted proteins | sample KBSCornC32_FD_65655 | JGI IMG/M metagenome (GOLD analysis project Ga0068853, IMG submission 65655) | Corn rhizosphere microbial communities from Kellogg Biological Station, Michigan, USA - KBS Corn C3-2 | ecosystem: Host-associated > Plants > Roots > Rhizosphere > Soil ... | reverse complement strand
GCGTTCCTGCTCGCCTACAACGGCCTCTCGGAAAGCGAGATGTGGCTGGCGAAGGTGGCGAGCGTGTGTGCGCTCGGCGTCGCGATGTTTCCGTGCGGCTGCGAGCCGGTCGGCAAGGAGATCGTTCCCGGAGTGCATCTGACCTCCGCGGCGATCCTGTTCGTCGTGCTCGGCTGGTTCTGCGTCATCTTCATGCGCCGAGCGAGAGCGAAAGGGCATCGCGAAGCGCGTTGGCGCGCGGTGATCTACATGCTGAGCACCGCCGGTTTCGGCGTCGCGCTCGTGCTCTTCGTCGCCCACCTCGTCACGAAGGAGGAGGTCTTCGTCCTCTGGAGCGAGACCGTGGGTCTGGTGTCGTTCGGCGTCTCGTGGCTGACGGCGAGTCGCGTCCTGCCGGTGATCACCGAACCGGGCGAGCGCCAGCACGTGTGGATGTCGACGTCGCGCGAGTCGACTCCGGCGTCTACCGCAACCGCAGCGTCATGAAGACGCTGTGCGGGTCGAGCGCGTAGTCGCCGAACGGCCCGCAGCGCGTGAAGCCGAAGCTCTCGTAGAGCCGCTGCGCCGGCGCGAACGCGGCGCTCGATCCGGTCTCGAGGCTCAGCCGCTCGTACTTGCGCGAGCGTGCGACGTCGACGATGTGGGCGAGGATCGCGCGGCCGGCGCCGCGGCGACGCAGCGCTTCGGGCGTGCGCATCGACTTGATCTCGCCGTGCCTCGGGTCGAGCTCCTTCAGCGCGCCGCAGCCGACGAGCGCGCCGTCGTCGTCCCATGCGGTCCAGAACGAGATGCCCGGCTGGCGCAGCTTCGCGAGGTCGAGCGCGTGCACGCTCTCGGGCGGCGAGAGCGAATGCATGCTGCGCAGATGCTCTTCGAGGAGGGCGCGGATCTCCGGTCCTGACAGATCGTCGGCGACGATGCGCATGCGCCTCCTCGCCGGCGTCAGCGCTGCAGCAGCATCTGCTTGAGGGTCTGCTCGCGAGCGGCAGGCGCGCTCAGGTCGAGCGCGTCGCGCAGCGCCTGCAGGTGGCGCGCGAGGACGCGTCGCGCGAGCTCCGCGTCGCCGGCGGCGATCGCCTCGACGATGTCGGTGTGGTCGGCGTGCGTCGCAGGGCCCGTCAGCCGCCGCGCACCGTGCGTCAGGATCACGAGCGGCATTCGCGAGAGGAGGTCGTCGAGCATCTGCGCGAGGACGCGGTTGCCGCAGCGCTCGGCGAGCAGGCGATGAAACGCGATCGCGAGGCGGTGACCCTCCGCGAGGTCGCCGGCCTTGAACGCCTTCTCCTGCGCTCGCGCGTGCGCGCGCAGCGCCTTCACGGTCGCGGCGTCGTGCGCGCGCGCGAGGAGCTCGACGACCATCGCCTCGATCGCCCAGCGCGCTTCGAGGATCTGGCGGCAGTCGTCGGCCGACGGCTTGGCGACCGTCGCGCCGCGGTTCGGCGCGAGCTGCAGGAGCCCCTTGTGCGCGAGCCGGTGCAACGCGGTGCGCACGCTCGTGCGGCTGACCTGGAACAGCTCGGTGAGCTCGGCCTCCCTCAGCTTGACGCCGGGCTCGAGCCGGTGCTCCTGGACGGCGGCGTGGATCGCGGCGTAGACGCGCTCGTCGGCGGTCGTGCGCGGCTCGTGCGGCGACGAGCCGTTCGCTGCGGAGTGCGTCTGGGGCAAGTGCGCTCGCGTCGAGGAAAGGCGGCGAATTCTAGGCACGCGCGGGCGCTCGCGTGCAACTTTCTCGAGACAAGACGGCCCGGGTTTGTTCTACAACATTCGCAGCTTTCGTCGACCAGAATTCCGGCCGTCGGTGTCGCGCGCCGCGTTGCGGTGCGGCCGCGCCGCGCCCAGCATGCCCCCGACTTCGGCCGCCTTCCCGTCGCTGCGCACGTTCCTCGACGCGCTGCCCGCCGGCGAACTGCTGCGCGTCCCCGGTCTCGCCGAACTCGACTACGTCAAGACCGCGCTCGTCCTCGACCTCGATGCGAGGAAGCGCACTCCGGTCGTGCTGTTCGAGCCGCCCGCCGGCGGCGTCCCCGTCGTCACCAACATCTTCGCCGACCGCGACCGCATCGCGCGTTTGGCCGGAGCGAGCAGGAGCGGGTTCAACGCGGTCTGGAGCCATGCCGTCGAGCACCTGATCGAAGGCACCGTCGTCGCCGCCGGCCAATGCCAGGAGGTCGTCGTCGCAGGCGCCGAGGTCGACTGCGCTGCGCTGCCGATCACGCGCCACTTCGAGGGCGACGCCGGCCGCTACATCAGCTCGGGAATCCTCGTCTGCAAGGACCCCGACACGGGCGTGCGCAACCTCAGCTTCCAGCGCCTGCAACTGAAGGGCGCGAACCGCTTCGGCGCCAGCCTGCACTCGCGCGGCCACATCTGGGAGCACCTGCAGCGCTGCCGCGCGCGCGGCCGGAACCTCGAAGTCGCGGTGGTCATCGGCTGCCACCCCGCGATCTATCTCGCCGCCGCTGCCAAGGTCGCGATGGAGGTCGACGAGCTCGCGGTCGCCGGCGCTTTGCTTCAGCGCCCGGTCGAGCTCGTCCGCTGCCAGACGATCGACGTCGAGGTGCCGGCGAACGCCGAATACGTCCTCGAAGGCGAGATCCTCGCGGACGTCGAGGAGGACGAAGGCCCGTTCGGCGAATACACGGGCTACTCGACGTCGCGCTCGACGAGGAACGTCTTCGTCGTCAAGGCGATCACGCGCCGCGCTGCGCCGATCTTCCTCGACATCGTCCCCGGGATGTCGAACGACCACCTGCTGCTCGGCCGCAGCGCCAAGGAGGCGCACGTGTTCGGCCGCCTGAAGGAAACGGTGCCGAACGTCGTCGCGCTCAACTACCCGAAGTCGGGGACGCACTTCCACGCCTACGTCTCGCTCAAGAAGAGCGCGGAGGGCCAGGCGCGGCATGCGCTGATGCTGCTCTTCGGCCTCGACAGCTACATCAAGCTCGCGGTCGCCGTCGACGACGATGTCGACGTCTACGACGACGACGACGTCCTCTGGGCGATGGCGACGCGCTTCCAGGCCGACACGAACATGTTCGTCGTGCCGAAGGTGTTCTGCAACCGGCTCGATCCGTCCGCCGTCGACGGCATGTCGGCGAAGCTCGGCATCGACGCCACCGCGCCGTTCGGCTGGGACGTGCAGCGCACTGCGCTGCCCGCCGCCGCGACCGAGTGGGCCCGCACGTTCCTCGACCAGCACTGATTCCTCACCGGGAGCCTCGCCATGCATCCAACGTTCTCGCGCCGCGCGCTGCTCGCGCTCGTCTCCGCCTTCGCGGCCGCCGCCGCCGCGCCGTCGGCGTTCGCGCAGGCCGCACCGGGCAAGCCGCTCACCAAGGTGAGCTTCCGCCTCGACTGGAAGCCGGGCGGCCAGCACGCGCCGTTCTATCTGGGCAAGGACCGTGGCTTCTACGCCGCCGAGGGCATCGACCTCACGATCATCTCGGGCTCGGGCTCAGCCGATTCGGTCAAGCAGCTCGGCGCCGGCGCGGTCGACATCGCGCTCGTCGATGCGCTCGTCCTCGTCCAGGCGGCCGAGCAGAAGGTGCCCGTCAAGGCCGTCGCCGCGTACTACCAGCGCACGCCGATCGTCCTGATCAGCCCGAAGACGAAGGCGATCACCGACCCGCAGCAGCTCACCAAGGGCGCCAAGATCGGCTCGAAGCGCGCGAGCGCGACGTCGCAGGGCCTGGCCGCGCTCCTCGCCGTCAACAAGATCGATCCGAAGAGCGTCAACATGGTCGACATCGGCTTCGGCGTCCAGCCGCTCCTCGTCGGCCAGGTCGACGCGCTGATGGGCTTCACGATGAACGAGGCGATCGAGGCCGAGTCGGCGGGAATGCCGGTCGCCGAGATGATGATCGCGAACTACGGCGTCAATGCGTACGGCCTGACGATCGCGACCAGCGACAAGGTGCTGAAGGCGCAGCCCGACGTCGTCCGCGCGTTCATCCGCGCGACGAGGAAGGCCATCGAGGCGAGCATCGCCGACGCCAGCGCCGCCAACCAGGCGCTCGCCAAGACCGTGAGCGAGGTCGACATCGCGCGCGAGAACAAGGTGCTCGCGAAGACGGCGCCGTTCTGGTCGGTGCAGGGCAAGCCCGCGTCGAGCTTCGGCACCGAGACGGCGGCCGGCTGGCAGCAGACGATCGAGACCGCGAAGCGCGTCGGTCTCGTCGAGACCGCTCCCGTCGTCGCCGACGTGATGGCCGAAGGATTCGCACAGTGAACTTGGCGGCGGCGGCGGCGGTGGCCGCTCCGCCGTGCATCTCGCTGCGCGGCGTCGGCGTCGTCTTCGCGGCGCGTGGCCGCCCGGTGCAGGCGCTCGCCGACGCGACGCTCGACATCGCCGAGGGCGAGTTCGTCGCGCTGCTCGGTCCGACCGGTTGCGGCAAGAGCACGCTGCTCAGGCTCGTGAGCGACCTGCTGCGGCCGACGAGCGGCGCGCTCTCGGTGCGCGGCGCCCCAGCCGCCGACGCGCGCCGGCGCAACGACTTCGGCTTCGTCTTCCAGGAGGCGGCGCTGCTGCCGTGGCGCACCGCGCACGACAACGTCCGGTTGCCGCTCGAGGTCGTCGGCTACGACGAGACGAAGCGCAGCGGCCGGTGCAAAGAGCTGCTCGCGAGCATGGGCCTCGCCGACTTCGGCCACAGCTATCCGAGCGAGCTCTCGGGCGGAATGAAGCAGCGCGTCGCGATCGCACGCGCGCTGTCATGGAACCCTTCGATCCTGCTCATGGACGAGCCGTTCAGCGCCCTCGACGAGATCACCAAGAACCAGCTTCAGGACGAGCTGCTGCGGATCTGGCAGCGCGAGCAGAAGACGATCCTCTTCGTCACCCACAACATCTCGGAGGCGGTCTATCTCGCCGACCGCGTCGTCGTCATGTCGGCGCAGCCGGGGCGGATCAAGGAGGTGATCGCGGTCGACCTGCCGCGGCCGCGCGGCCCGGAGGTCCGCGACACGATCGAGTTCGTCGAGCAGGTGCGCGACGCTCGCCGGGCGTTGATGTCGTGAAGGCCGGGCGAGCATGACGGCGACCGCGATCACGGTGTCGCGCCGCGGCCAGCTCGAGCGCTTCGGGCCGCCGCTGCTCATCCTCGCGCTGATCCTCGTCGTGTGGGAGCTCGCGGTCCGGCTGCTCGAGGTGCCGCCATGGCTCCTGCCCGCGCCGTCGAAGATCGCGCTCCGTTTCGGGCGCACGCAGGACCTCGCGTACCACACGGGCCTGACGCTGCTCGAAGCCGGCTTCGGCTTCGCGATCTCGGCGGTGCTCGGGCTCGCGCTCTCGGCGGGGATCGCCAACTCGCGCTTCCTCGAGCGCGGCCTCTTTCCCTACGTCATCGTCTCGAATGCGGTGCCGATCATCGCGATCGTTCCGCTCCTCAACATCTGGCTCGGCTTCGGCATCACGACCAAGATCGTGATCGCGGCGATCATCACGTTCTTTCCCATCGTCACCAACACGACGCGCGGCCTGAAGTCGGCCGATGCGCGCATCCTCGACCTGATGCACTCCATCAACGCGACCGGGCCGCAGGTCTTCTTCAAGGTGCAGCTGCCGAGCGCGCTGCCGTTCATCTTCGCGGGCTTCCGGATCGCGGCGTCGCTGAGCCTCGTCGGCGCCGTCGTCGCCGAGTTCTACGGCGCCGACCGCGGCCTCGGCTATCTCGTCATCACCGCGGCGACGCAGCTGCGAACCGACTTGCTGTTCGTCGCGATCATCGTGCTCGCGGCGATCGGCGTGACGACGTTCTGGCTGTTCGGCTTTCTCGAGCGGCGCGCGCTGCACGGTGCGGTCGAGCAGGAGCGGCCGCGATGAAGGCGAGGAAGTCGGCGCCTCGTGCGGAGATGCTCCCCGGCCTGCTGATCCGCGATGCGCTCGTCGTGCCGACCGGCGCCGCCGCCACGGCGCCGTTCTTCGGCTGGGTCGCCGTCGCCGGCGACCGCATCGCCGGCGTCGGCAAGGGCGTCGCGCCGTCGCTCCCCGACGCGCGCGTCGTCGACGGCGACGGCCGCGCCCTGATCGCCGGCTTCGTCAACACCCACGCGCACTCGCATTCGAGCCTGACGCGCGGCAGCGCCGAGGGGCTCGCGCTCGACGCGTGGATCGCGACGATCGAGCGCGAGCAGGCGTGCCTCTCGGAGGAGGACGCCGAGGTCGCCGCGCTCGCGACCTACGGCGAGCTGCTGCTTTCCGGGACGACGACCGTCGTCGACATGTGCCTCTTGCCCGAGCCGGCCCTGCGGGCGGCACGCACGATCGGGATGCGCGTGATCGTCGCGCCCTACGTTGTCGACGTCCGGACGTTCGCGCCGAAGCTCGCCGACGTCGCGCGGCTGCTCGAAGCCGAGCGCACGTCCGGCGACCGCACCTCGATCTGGGTCGGCCTGCACGACCTCGAGTCGTGCGCCGACGACACGATCGCCGCGGGCGCGGCGCTCGCGCGGCGCTTCGGCACGGGCCTCCACCTGCACTGCGCCGAGAGCCGCGTCAACGTCGAGCGCACGCGCGCGCGCACCGGCCGCTCGCCGATCGCGCAGCTCGACGCGCTCGGCGCGCTCGGCCCGAAGACGCTGCTCGCGCACTGCGTGTGGGCCGACGACGCCGACATCGCGCTCCTCGCGGCGCGCGGCAGCAGCGTCGCGCACTGCCCCCACGCGAACCTCAAGCTCGGCTCGGGGATCGCGCCGGTGCCGGCGATGCGCGCGGCGGGCGTTCGCGTCAGCATCGCGACCGACGGCGCGAAGGCGAACAACCGCCTCGACCTCTTCGACGTCATGAAGTTCGCGTCGCTGCTGCACAAGGGCTGCACGCTCGACCCGCGCGTGCTGCCGGCCGACGTCGTGCTCGCGATGGCGACGCGCGACGGCGCCGCGGCAGTCGGCGTCGACGCCGGCGAGATCGCCGTCGGCAAGCTCGCCGACCTCACGCTCGTGGACCTGCGCCGATTCCACCTCCAGCCGGCGACGCCCGAGGCGATCGCGACCAACCTCGTCCACGCCGCGCGCGGCAGCGACGTCGACACCGTGATCGTCGGCGGCGAGGTCGTCGTCGAAGGCGGCAGGCTGAAGCGCGTCGACGAGCAGCACGTCCTCGCGGCGATGCGGCGCAGCGCGGCCGCGCTGACCGGCTGAACGGCGCGAGCGGCGGCGGCCGCGGCGCGGTCGCGAGCGGTTGCAAGTCACGCCCCGGGCGCCGTTGCGTGTCGCGGCGCTCAAGCGGCGCGCCGCGCCGCCGATATCGCGACACCCTCGTTCATCGGAGTCGCGATGAAGCGCTTGTTCGTTCTCTTCATCTGCACGTGCGCCGTCGCCGGCGCGGTCGTCTCGTGCGGCGGCGGCGTCAACTACGACGACACCGTCGTCACCGACAAGCTGACCGTCGTCGGCGCCGGGAGCTGATCGATGGCCAGGACGATCGTGCAGTCGCTCCGGCTGGCGCTCTTTGTCGCCGCGTTCGTCGCGACGCCGGCGCTCGCGCTCGACGCCAGCTCTCTGAAGCTCCAGGTGTACGCCGTGATGCTGTCGACGAGCCCGCAGTGCACGAATCCGGTGACGGTGTTCTCGAGCCCGACCGCGACCGAGGTCGACTTCCTCGCGACGCCGACGCTCGGCAGCGGCAACCCGCCCGACGCGACCTACAACTGCGTCGTCATCAAGATGTCCGACCTGATCAAGTTCACGCCGAGCGCGTCGTCGGGTCTGTGCACGGCGGGAACGCAGTACACCGCCGACGTCTGCCGCAGCGACAACGTCGGCACGACGCAGGCGCCCGACGCCGTCGGCGCGCCGAACGCGTGCAACGGCACCGACGCGGCGCCGGTCGCCGACACGGTGTACCTCTACCTGACGACCAATGCGTCGGCGGGAACCGGAGGCAGCACCTTCATGCAGCCGACCGGACCGACGAGCGGCAACGGCCTCAACCTGACGGCGCCGCTCGTCATCGCCGGCACCGCGAAGTCGAAGTTCATCGTCAACGCGACCGGCAAGGTCGGCGACGACGGCGTCAGCTGCGGAATGAATCCGCCGGTGTTCGGCTTCCAGAAGCTTCCGTAGCCGCGCTCGTCGCCTCGGGCACGACCCCGCCGCTTCCGTCGGCGTCGCCGAGCTCGAGCACCGCACTCAGGCCGCGGCCATGCGGGCCCGCCTCGAGCGTCAGCGAGCCCCTCATCACCGCCGCGCAACGCGACGCGATCGCGAGGCCGAGGCCGACGCCGGCGCCGAGCTGCACACCGGCGCTGCCCTGCGCCCAGCGCTCGACGATGCGTGCGCGCTGCTGCGGCTCGATCCCCGGCCCGGTGTCGGTCACCGCGATGCGGACGCGTCGGTCGCGGTGCTCGACCGTGATCGTCAGCGTCGCCGGCGAGCCGCCGGCGCCGTAGCGGAGCGCGTTGTCGATCAGGTTGGTGAGGACGCCTTCGAGCAGCGTCGGCGATGCCATCGCGACGACCGGTGCGTCGAGGCCTTCGGCTTCGAGGTCGACTTCGGCGGCGTCGGCACGGCCGACGAACGAGACGACGATGTCGCGCACGAGCTCGTCGACGCGCACCGGCGCGAGCCTGACGCTGTCGCGCGCTTCGTCGGCGAGCGCGAGCGCGAGCAGCTGGTCGACGAGCCGGCTCGCCCGCTCCTCGCTCGCGACGATGCGCTCGAGCTGGCGGCGCCAGGTCTGCGGATCGTTCTGCGCGAGCCCGTACTCGGCGAGGGCGCGGATGCCGGCGAGCGGAGTGCGCAGGTCGTGCGCGACGTTGCCGGCGAACTCGCGCTGCGCCTGCACGCCGAGGCCGACGCGCGCGAGCAGCGCGTTGACCGCGTCTCGCAGCTTCTCGACGTCGCTCGAGACGGGCTCGCCGGCGATCGGATCGAGATCGCTCGAGTGGCGGCGGTCGAGCGCGCGCTGCAGCTCGCCGAGCGGCTTCAGCTCGCGGCTGATCTGCCGCCACAGCACCCAGCCGAGCAGCAGCAACAACGCCACCTGCGGCACGAGCGACCGCTCGAGCAGGCCGAGCAGCAGGGTCTTGCGCGCGTGCGTCGTCTGCGCGACGTAGACCGCGAACGGCCGCTCGCCTTGGCCGCGCAGCGCCGCGACGCGGACGGTGTCGCCGTCCAGGACCGCGTCGTGGAAGATGCCCGCGGCGTGCGCCGGGTCGCCGAGCGCGGCGAGCTCGACGTTGCTCGCAACGACGCGGCCGGCGTCGTCGACGACCGCGAAGTACTCGCGGTCCTCGCGGTCGAAGAGCACCGTGCCGACCTCGTGCGCCGTCAGCGCGAGCTGCAGCGCGCCGTCGCGCTCGACGACGCTGGCCGCGATGACGTAGGCGTCGTCGAGGAGGGCGCGGTCGAACGCGCGGCCCGCGAGCACCCACGAGAGCGAGAACGCGACGGCGCTGCCGATCGACCAAGTCGCCGCGAGGGGCAGCAGCACGGCGACGAGCAGCCGCGAGCGCAGCGAGCGATGCGCTCGCCGGTGGCGCTCAGCCATGCGGCGGCCGCTCCGGCTCGATCAGGTAGCCGAGGCCGCGCAGCGTCCGGATCGTCGAGCCGCTGCCGACGAGCTTCTTGCGCAGCCGCGAGACGAAGGCCTCGAGCGCGTTGGCGCCGAGGTGATCGTCGAAGCCCGACAGCTTCTCGGCAAGCACCTTCTTGCTGACGACGCGGCCGGGCGGCGTCATCAGCTGGACGAGGACGTCGTGCTCGCGTGCCGGCAGCTCGAGCTCGCTCTTCGCGTCGCCGCCGACGACGAAGAAGCGGCCGACGTTGCGCTCGAAGCGGAGACGACCGACCTCGGCGACGTCGCCGGCGCCGTGGACGCGGCGCGCGAGCGCGCGCAGCCGCGCCTCGAGCTCGCCGAGCTCGAAGGGCTTGCCGAGATAGTCGTCGGCGCCGGCGTCGAGGCCGGCGATGCGCTCCTCGATGCGGTTGCGCGCCGTGAGCACGAGCACCGCGGCGCGGTCGCCGCGTGCACGCGCCGTGCGCAGCGCCGCGAGGCCGCTGCCGTCGGGCAGGTTGAGGTCGAGCACGACGGCATCGAACCCCTGCACGTTCCAGAGATGCCCGGCCTGCTCGAGCGTCCACGCGCTGTCGACGCGGTGGCCGGTGTCCTGCAGGCTGCTGCGGATGACGCCGTGCAGGACGGCGTCGTCTTCGACCAGGAGGATTCGCATCGTCGGCGGTTCGCGGGTCAGGGTGCGGTCAGGCTGCACATGGGATAACTGTCCGCAACGATACGTCAGCGGCATGAACCGGGAACTCTTCGACGTGGTCGCCGGCATCCTGACCGATGAGTTCGACGTCGACGCCGAGCGCGTTCGGCCGGACGCGACGCTCGTCAGCCTCGGCCTCGACTCGCTCGCACTGATGGAGTTCGTCTTCGCTGTCGAGGACCGCTTCCGCACGCGCATTCCCGAGGAGCGGCTCGACCCGCGTCAGGCCGGGCTGACGCTCGCGCGGCTCGTCGACGCGCTCGACGCGCAGCTCGCCGCGATCTCGTCCATCGCGCGGACCGACGCGGCGTCGCCGACGTGAACGGCGCGCGCGCACTGTCGGGCGTGCGACGCCCGCCGTGGTCGGTCGTCTGCGACTTCGACGGCACGATCGCGCTCGAGGACGTCACCGACGCGCTGCTGTTGCGCTTCGCACGAGCGGGCTGGCGCGAGCTCGAGGTCGCGTGGGAGGCCGGCCGGATCAGCGCGCGCACCTGCATCGCGGGGCAGGTCGCGCTGCTCGACTGCAGCCGAGAGGAGCTCGAGGCGTTCGTCGGCGAGATCGCGATCGATCCCGCGTTCGACGCCTTTGTCGCGGCGGTGCACGCCGACGGCGGATCGCTCGTCATCGCGAGCGACGGTCTCGACGCCGTCATCGCGGCGATGCTCGCGCGCGCTGCCGTCCGTGGGCTCGACGTTCGTGCCAGCCGGCTGGTGCAGCTCGGCCGGCGCGAGTGGCAGCTCTCGTTTCCGCACGCGCGCACCGGCTGCGGAGCGGCGACGTGCAAGTGCGCATGCCTGCGCGAAGGCGAAGGCCGCACGCTTTTCGTCGGCGACGGTGCGTCGGACTTCTGCGCCGCTCGCCGCGCCGAGATGACGTTCGCGAAGTCGAGCCTGCACGAGCACTGCGCCGAACACGGCGTGTCGCATCGCCCGATCCGCGACTTCGCCGACGCGCTGGCGGCGTGGCGCGCGCTCGCCGACGACGCGTCGTCCCTCCCCGCATCGCGGGCGCGCGAGGAAGTGGCATGAACGAACGCGCGCTTCTCGCCGACGAAGCGCGCTACTGCTCGTTCGGCGACACCGTCCACTACGTCGAGCCGCCCAAGCTCTTCGAGCGCTGCTCGGGCAGCTACCTGTTCGACAGCCGCGGCATCCCGTACCTCGACCTGCAGATGTGGTACTCGGCGGTCAACTTCGGCTACGCCAACCCGCGCCTGGCCGATGCCATGCACCGGCAGCTCGACAAGCTGCCGCAGCTCGCGAGCCAGTACCTGCACGCGACCAGGATCGAGCTCACCCGCGCGATCGCCGAGGACGCGCTCGCCAAGTGGGACGCGAAGGGCCGCGTCCATTTCAACGTCGGCGGCTCGCAGGCGATCGAGGATTCGCTCAAGGTCGTGCGCAACGCTCGCTGCGGCAAGAGCCTGATGTTCGCGTTCGAGGGCGGCTACCACGGCCGCACGCTCGGCGCCTCCGCGATCACGTCGAGCTATCGCTACCGGCGCCGCTTCGGCCACTTCGGCGAGCGTGCCCACTTCGTGCCGTTCCCGTACCACTTCCGCGGCGGCGCCGGCATGACGAAGGAGCAGTACGGCGAGCACTGCGTGCGCCAGTTCGAGCGCCTGTTCGAGAGCGAGTACCAGGGCGTCTGGGACGCGCG
>Ga0068853_100003584_pt1 | contig 11887 bp, 9 predicted proteins | sample KBSCornC32_FD_65655 | JGI IMG/M metagenome (GOLD analysis project Ga0068853, IMG submission 65655) | Corn rhizosphere microbial communities from Kellogg Biological Station, Michigan, USA - KBS Corn C3-2 | ecosystem: Host-associated > Plants > Roots > Rhizosphere > Soil ... | reverse complement strand
GTCATCATTTTCGATAGTCACTGGTTTACCACCGGCTATCATCTGTATGACGCGGGCGAGCATTTTTCCGGAAGCTATGTTTCTGATGAAATGCCCTGGTATCTGTTCGATCAGCATTACGACTACCGCGGGGCACCCGAACTTGCGCGTGCCTGCCAGTCGGTCGCTGAGGAGCGAAAGGTGATGGGCTTGGCGATCACCCACCCGTTGCTCCCTCGACAATACGCGACGATCAATATCGTCAACGCTTTGAAGGTTCATGAACGGGTGCTGACTGTTGGCACCTGCCAAAACTGCAAAAGCGAGCATTTCCTGGAATCAGGCGGCGTTGTCGGTGAGGCGATCCGTCGGATCCCAGGGCGCGTCGTCCTGCTCGCGTCTGGCGCGCTCAGCCATAAGTTCAACGGCATCAATTGGGTGCAGAAAAACCCGCGGATATACGATCCGGAAAACGTCTCGAGCCCGGAGAATGTCGCGAGCGATCGCGACGCCATCGCGCTGTTGGAGCAAGGCCGTCACGATGTCATCGTCGACCGGTTTCCCGACACCTATCGGAAGATCCCGTGGGAGGGGTTCGGGGGACACTATTTGCAGATGGTTGGCGCACTCGGTGGGCGGGACTGTCGGTCGAAGGGCGAGACGCTCTCGGATTATGAAAACGCCCGCGGCACCGGCAACATCCACATGTGGTTTGAGGTATGAGCATGAACGTCCTCGAAGGCCCGCGCATCGAACGGCGTCGTGTCGTCGTCAACAATAGCGCTTATTGGGGCACCATGCGCGACGATGGGTTGCTTGCGCTCGATGACGGGCGTGATGTCGATCCGACCGATCTGGTGCATCTTCCCCCGCTCGAGACGATGCCGAGCAAGATTATTGCGGTTCATCTTAGTTATTCCTCGCGAGGCATCGAAAGCCGGAATAATCCTCGCCCGACCGAGACGCCGACCTATTTCACCAAGCCGATCACCGCACTCAACGGTCATGGAGGCGAGCTGGTAAAGCCCGATGGCATCAAATATTTGAATTATGAAGGCGAGTTTGCCGCGGTGATCGGCAAACTGACGCGCAATGTGACCCCCGAAGAGGCCTGGGATCATATCGCTGGTTTTGTCCCGGCGCTCGACATGGGCGCGCAGGACTTTCGCGACACCGATCAGGGGTCGATGCTGCGCGTGAAAGGAATGGACGGCTTCTGTCCGATTGGTCCTGGTATCGTCTCGGGCGTCGATCCGCGCCGCGAAACCCTGCGCACGTATCGCAACGGCCGACTGGTGCAGGAGGCTTCGATCGGGGACGAGATGATCTGGGGTCCGGATTACATGATCGCTGATATCGCGCGGTACATCACGTTGCTGCCGGGCGATGTGGTGCTGACCGGAACGCCCGCGCACTCGCGTTCGCTTGATGTTGGGGACACAATTGAGGTCGAGATTACAAATCTCGGGCGTCTACGAAGTCATGTCGTGGCAGGCCCGCGCCCGCGGGCGGACAATATCGGACATCCGCCGATGGACACGCCCGAGGTTCGGCGCGTCGCGCTGGGCTTTGACGAGCGCGTGCGAGAGGATTTCAAGGTCAATTATCGTATGCCTCGGGAGGATCGGTCGTGAGAGTCGGTATCGTTGGCGCCGGCGCGATCGGTTGTTGGCTCGCGGCCCGCTTGGCGGGTGCCGGGCACGAAGTATCCGTGTTTGCGCGCGGTGCGACTCTTGATGCGTTGCGCGACAAGGGACTGCGCCTGACTGACGATGGCAAAACCTCGTCCTACTCCGTGGCCTGCGACGACGATGCAGCCAAGCTCGGCAAGCAAGATCTCATCATCATCGCTGTCAAGGCACCCGCTATGGCCGCGATTGCGCCGGCGGTCGCAAGCATGCTCGACGGTAAGACGATCGTCCTGCCAGCCATGAATGGCGTGCCGTGGTGGTTTGCCCGCGGGCTGAAGCTTGCTGAGCGGAGCGCCAACGCGGTCGTCGATCCGACCGGCGGGATCGCTGCTGCGATTCCCCACCGCCACGTTGTCGGCTGCGTGGTCCACGCCAGCGCCTCTCTCATCGAGCCGGGCCATGCGCGTCGAAATATGAGTGATGTACTGCTCTTGGGCGAGCCTGATGGTGGGGCCAGCTCCCGGGTCGAGAGGCTTGCCGAGGCGTTCATGTCCGCAGACCTGAATGCAAAAGCGAGCTCGAACATCCGGCAGGAGATCTGGTATAAACTCTGGGGTAACATGACGATGAATCCGGTGTCTGCGATCACCGGTGCGACCGCGGATCGGATCATCGACGATCCGGACGTTCGAATGCTGCTTATAAATGTCATGAAGGAGGCCGCCCAAGTCGGAGATCTGATCGGTTGTCCGATTACGGAGCCTGGCGAGAATCGAATCGACGTTACCCGAAAGCTAGGCGCTTTCCGGACATCGATGCTTCAGGACGTCGATGCTGGGCGCCCGATTGAACTCGATGCATTGCTAGGCGCGCCAAGGGCAATTGCCGCGTCGCTTGGGGTGCCGACACCGTACATGAACACACTGTACGGGCTCACTCGCTTGTTCGCGCAGACTCGGAACATCATGCCATGAACGCGGACCCGCTTGGCGGGCTAACTGGAACGTTCTCCGGTCGCTTGGTGACCGATCCGGAGGCGATGGCGCCTTTCCTCGTTGACTGGAGAGGTCTGTGGCGTGGGGATGCGCTAGCGGTGGTCCAGCCAGACACTGCTGCGGATGTCGCTACGGTTATGCGCTGGGCGAGCAGCACGAACACCCCGGTCACGCCGCAAGGCGGCAACACCGGTTTGTCGGGCGGATCGGTTCCCGAGGCCGGCGGCCGTGGCATCGTGCTGTCATTGACACGTCTCAATCGGATTCGTCGTGTCGATCCGGTGAACAATAGCATGACCGTGGAGGCCGGCTGCGTGTTGGCGCAGGTACAGGCGACAGCGGACGAGGCAGATCGGCTGTTTCCATTGAGCCTCGCGGCCGAGGGGAGTTGCACAATCGGCGGGAATCTCGCCGCGAATGCAGGGGGAACGGGCGTATTACGCTACGGCAATGCGCGTGAACTATGTTTGGGGCTCGAGGTCGTGACGCCCGCCGGCGAGATATGGGACGGTCTGCGTGGCCTGCGAAAAGACAATACCGGCTATTCGCTGCGCGACCTGTTTGTCGGCTCGGAGGGAACGCTTGGCATCATCACCGCGGCAGTTCTGAAACTCTTCCCGCGCCCGGTGGCGCGTGTGGCGGCGTTCGCTAGCGTCACCAGCCCTCACGAGGCGCTGTCCGTTCTGACCCTGCTTCAAGCGAAGCTCGGCGATGGCCTGACTGGCTTCGAGCTGATGTCTGACGTCTGTCTCGATCTGGTTCGCGAGCATGTTCCTGCGGCGCGCCTTCCGGTCGAAACGGGGGGAGCCTGGTACATTCTGCTCGAGGTGAGCGATCTCGCCTCTGAAGAACGGGCCACCGCCGGGCTCCAGGACGCGCTGATGGCGGCTTATGAAGCCGGCCACCTGATCGACGTGGCATTCGCTTCCTCGCTTGCCCAGACCCAGGACTTTTGGTCGTTGCGCGAGAATATTTCCGAAGCGCAGAGCGCCGCTGGCAAAACGATCAAACACGACATCGCGGTGCCCCTTTCTGACATCGCCCGCTTCATCGATGAAGCAACATCGGCGGTGCTCGCTCGCCATCCCGACGTTCGGCTCGTGATCTTCGGACATATGGGCGACGGCAATCTGCATTTTAATATGTCGCCGGCGCCCGGTGAAGCGGCGGCGACCTTTCTCGCACGCCAGGACGACATCAATCGGATCGTCCACGACCTGGTTGCGTCCCACGCCGGCTCGATTTCGGCCGAGCATGGCCTTGGCGTCCTTCGACGGGAGGAAGCGGCACGTTACAAATCGCCAGTGGAAATCGAAATGATGCGGTCGATTAAGACGGCGCTCGATCCGGCTGGCATCATGAACCCTTACAAGGTTCTGGACGAGCCCTTGCAAGCTCGTCGGTCCTCATAGCAGCTCAAGAAGGTGATATTGTGCGCCATCATAACCTGATCGGGGGCGAGTGGGTGGCGGGACGCCCGTCACCCAACGTCAATCCCTCGAATACCGATGACATCGTCGCCGAATATCACCAGGCGACTGTCGCCGATGTCGAGGCTGCGATTGCGGCAGCTCGCACCGCATTCCCAGCTTGGTCGCGGGGGCCACTCCAGGAACGCGCCGACCTTCTCGATCGCGTTGGCCATGAGATCCTGGCTCGCATCGAGGAGCTCGCCGATTTGTTAGCGCGCGAGGAAGGAAAAACGCTGCGGGAAGCGCGGGGGGAAGTCACGCGCGCAGGTCACATATTTCGCTTTTTCGCGGGCGAGGTGGTGCGGCAAACCGGTGACCGGCTTTCGTCCATCCGTCCTGGCGTAGAGATCGAAGTTACGCGTGAACCGGTGGGAGTCGTCTCCCTCATTACGCCATGGAACTTTCCGATCGCGATCCCGGCGTGGAAGATCGCGCCGGCGCTCGCATACGGCAACACGGTCGTGTTCAAGCCGGCCGACCTGACGCCGGGCAGCGCTTGGGCTTTGGCAGAGATGCTGCATCGCCACGGTACACCGGCCGGAGTCTTCAATCTTGTAATGGGCCGCGGTTCGGTGCTGGGATCTGTACTTGCCGGCCCGGGTGTTGATGCCGTTTCATTTACCGGGTCGGATGGGATCGGGCGCGGCATTCTTGCCGCAGGTGCCGAGCATGGCTTCAAGGTGCAGCTCGAAATGGGCGGTAAAAACCCGCTCATAGTGCTCGACGATGCGGATCTCGACGTCGCAGTGAACTGCGCCCTGGACGGCGCTTTCTTTGCCACAGGTCAGCGCTGCACCGCTTCCTCGCGACTGATCGTCGCGAAGGGCATTCACGACCGGTTCGTCGACGCGCTGACTCGTGCAATTGCCGACCAGGTTGTCGGCGACGCCCGAGCGGCCCAAACTACGATCGGGCCGGTTGTGGACGAGCGCCAACTCGCAAGCAATTTGCGCCACATCGACGCCGCGAAGGCAGCGGGCGCCACGTTGCTTGTTGGCGGCCAGCGGCTTGAGCGGGGAACCCCCGGCTTCTTCCAGGCGCCCGCTTTGTTCGTAGACACCGATCCTAGCATGCCGATCAACCAGCTCGAAGTTTTCGGACCGGTGGCTTCGATCATATCCGTCGAGGGATATGATGAAGCACTCGCCGTGGCAAATGCCGTCGAGTTTGGGCTAGCTGCAGGGATCTGCACCACCTCTCTCCAGCACGCGTCGCATTTTAAGCGCAACGCGGAGGCGGGCATGGTGATGGTCAATCTGCCTACCGCAGGCGTCGATTATCATGTCCCGTTCGGTGGGCGGAAGGCATCGAGCCACGGCCCGCGCGAGCAGGGCAGCTATGCCGCGGAATTCTATACGACGGTGAAAACCGCTTACACCCGCCCCTGAGGACTTCCTATGCCCCTTCAAGCAGACACCATCCGTTCGCTGGCAGAAAGCCTAGATCGAGCGGAGCGTTCTCAAACTCAGGTCGGGCATTTTTCGATTGCCCATCCGGATATGACGGTCGACGACGCCTACGCCATTCAGACCGCATGGGTGAACGCCAAGATAGCTAGCGGCCGCAGTTCGATCGGCCACAAGATCGGACTGACAAGTCGGGCGATGCAGCGTGCAGGCAATATCACCGAGCCTGACTTCGGCACCCTGCTCGACGACATGCTGTTCCAGGATGGTGGCGAGATACCGACCAAGCGGTTCATTGTACCGCGTGTCGAAGTGGAACTCGCGTTCATCCTGAAAACGCCTCTCTCGGGGCCGACCTGCAGATTGGTCGACGTGCTGAATGCAACCGACTTTGTCATTCCTGCCATCGAGTTGATCGACGCTCGGATCGAGCAGGTCGATGCTGCCACGAAAGCGACACGCAAGGTTGTCGACACGATCTCCGACAATGCGGCAAATGCGGGCATCATCCTCGGCGGTCGTCCGATTCGTCCTCTCGACGTCGATCTGCGATGGGTTTCCGCGATCGTCTCGCGGAATGGCGTAATCGAGGATTCAGGGGTTGCAGCCGCCGTTCTCAATCATCCCGGCAACGGCGTGGCGTGGCTTGCCAATAAGCTGCATCCGTTGGGCAAAACGCTTCAACCCGGCGAAATCATCCTTGGCGGCTCCTTTACTGCGCCGGTTCCGGCGCGCGTCGGAGACACCTTTCATGTGGACTACGGCGCGCTCGGCGCGGTCTCATTTCACTTCTCCTAGGTGCGAAACCTGCAGCAGTACGGCCGCAGTGGTACCAAAGCCCTTCTCGGCTGCGGTGGCTCGTGCTCTCCCATGCCCGTGTGCCAATGGCTCCGATCGACTTGGTCATTCCAAACGCGAGCATGCCAGCAATAACCGCGATCGGCATGGCCTTCCGTGCCGAGGCGGGACCGGATCAATCAAGTCTTTTCATAGACTTGTTTGATCCTTTCGCTTGTCTGTCCGAGTTCTGGCCCGATGATCGAAACTGGGCTGCTCCCGATAATTTCAAGAGTTGACGGTATGAGGTCAAAAAACTTCCTGATCTTCGGATTTTCGATATCCGCTTTGGTAGGGGGCGTCGCTCACAGCCAGAACAAAGCCGAGCCCGCGGCGCCTCAGCCGGCGGCGAGCGCGACCTCGGCCCCGCCCTATCCCGCCTTTTTCACAAAGGCATGTTCCCAGTGTCACGACTACAGCGTCGTGACAAGCCAGCGGCACACACCCCAGGAATGGAGTGATCTTGTCGATAAGATGGTCGATCTGGGCCTTACCGCTCCCGACGACAAAGTAGCAGAGATTAAGGGCTACCTGGCTCGTACTTTTCCCAAGGAATAGCCGCTTCACGGGGGAGGACTTCTGCTGAGTTCGAAGCTCGTCGCTGATCGATGTCACAAAAGACAAGGGGGACCCGCTCTGATGACTATCTGCCGTATCGCAACCGATCGCTCTCGTGCGACAGCGTTCATTCGCGGGATGTGCGGAGCGACCATACTTTGTCTTAGCACGAGTCTGGTGGCGCTACCGGCATCTGCCAAGGATATCGTGATTCACGCCGGCACGCTTCTGGACGAGGTAACCGACGCGCCGAAGCACAATGTTTCGGTCGTCATCCATGACGACCGCATTGTTTCGATCCAGACAGGCTTCGTGTCTCCCGTCGGCGCTGAGATTGTCGACTTAAGCAGGTTCACGGTCCTTCCGGGCCTGATCGACTGCCACGTCCATATCACGTCTCAGAAGAAGAAAGGCGACGCAATCGCCTTTCGGGTAACACACTCGCCCATGGACCTCGCGCTTGGCGCGGTTGGTGCGGCTCAGCGAACGCTCAATGCAGGCTTTACGACGATCCGCAACCTCGGCGCTCCTGCGGGATCCGACGTTGCGCTGAAGCGCGCGATTGCAGAGGGTTTGGTGCCCGGCCCCCGCATGTGGGTCTCAATGGATCAATTGGGTCCGACCGGCGGCCACTCTGATCCTTCAAATGGCCTTGATGCAGCATTGGAAGACGAGAGCTGGAGGCATGCCGTGGTCGATGGCCAGGACCAGGCGATCACTGAAGTCCGGCGCCATCGCAAACTCGGTGCAGATCTTATCAAGATCATGCCATCGGGCGGTGTGACATCCATCGGAGATGATCCGAGGAAGGAAACCATGACGCCGGATGAAATGTCGGCAGTCATCGAAACCGCTCACTCGCTAGGAATGAAGGTAGCGGCGCATGCTCATGGCAAAAAGGCCATCGACGACGCCACACGACTTGGAGTTGACTCGATAGAGCACGGCTCCTTGGCTGACGCTGAATCGCTGCGGCTGATGAAGGCGCATGGCACCTACCTCGTGTCCACGCTTCTCGTCGCCTACACGGCATCGGCGGTGGCGCGGACGCATCCGGAACTGCTTAATCCATCGGCGGCCGCCAAGGCGCTGGAGGTTTCACCGCATACGATAGCGCTTCTTGGAGAAGCTTACCGGGCTGGTGTGAAGATCGCGTTCGGCACAGACACAAATGGCCTGTCGGACCACGGAAACAATGCGCGTGAATTCGCTCTTTTGGTGAAAGGGGGAATGTCTCCTGCGGCGGCGATCGCGGCCGCGACGCGAAATGCGGCCGACCTTCTTGGAGCGGCCGGCGAGATCGGTCAGGTTAAAGCCGGAGCGTATGCCGATTTGATCGCAGTGGCTGGCAATCCGCTTACGGACGTCACCGAACTGGAGCGCGTGCAGTTTGTGATGAAGGGCGGTGAGCTCATCAGATCTTCCGTCAAATAGTTCACGGAGCGGCGGAACCGGGAACTGTTGCCGCGAAGAAGATGATTTCGGATTATTTCATGCGCGAGCCGGCTGTTCGGTGAACTACGGACTGGAGAGTAACATGGATCAGATCAACAATTTGCACTCGGCGGAGCAGGGCGGGGATGTACGCCCCGTTCGTTGGTCTGGATCGAACGGCTGGTGAGGATCGATACGACCAGTCGAGCTTCCAATCTCGGCCTCATCGAGACGGTTCGTGACGAGTTGTGCCAGCGGGGGCTCGACCCGTGGCTGACTTACGATGCGGCGGGGGGCAAGGCCAATCTGTTCGCGACGGTCCCCGCTGCCGATGGCCGCGTGACTGGCGGCACCGTTCTCTCTGGCCATACTGACGTAGTTCCAGTGGATGGACAGGATTGGAGTTCTGACCCGTTCGCCCCTGAGGTTCGTGAGGGCAAGTTGTACGGACGCGGCACGGCCGACATGAAAGGGTTCATCGGTACGGCGCTGACCCAGATTCCTGACCTGCTCACGCGCCGACTGCGCTCGCCTATCCACCTCGCTTTATCGTTCGACGAGGAGGTGGGCTGTCTGGGTGCGCCTCTCATGTTGGCCGAGATCGCGAAGAGAGGGATCGCGCCGCAGGGCTGCATCGTTGGCGAGCCAACGAGCATGGAGGTCGTCGTCGGTCACAAAGGGATCAACATCTATCGTTGCCAAGTTCATGGGCGCACGTCTCACAGTTCGCTGCCACAAAACGGCGTCAATGCCATCGAATATGCAGCGCGGTTGGTCTGCTTCATTCGCGACATCGCCGACGAACTCCGCCGTGATGGCCCTTTTGATGGTGCGTTCGATACACCGTTCTCGACTGCACAAACCGGCGTCATCGCCGGCGGTGCTGGCACTAATCTGATCCCGCAGCTTTGCACCTTTGATTTCGAGTTCCGGAACCTGCCGGTCGTCGATGCCAAGAAGCTTTATACGCGTATCACCGATTACGCCCGGGAAGTCCTGCTGCCTCGAATGAAAGAAGAAGCCGAAGAAGCCGATATCGGTTTCGAGCGCCTGGCCCTGGCGCCCGCGATGGAAGCGGAAGAGGAGGCGAAGATCACCGCGCTCGTCCGGGCTCTGGCGCGCGACACGGCCGTCCGCAAGGTATCTTACGGAACCGAGGGTGGCCAGTTCCAGGAGGCGGGCATTCCGACCATCATCTGCGGGCCCGGTGACATTCTTCAAGCACATCGCCCGGATGAGTTTGTAGCGCTCGATCAGATCACGCGCGCGGAGACATTTCTCGCGGACTTGATCCGGGCAAACACCGCGCAATGACCGATGGCTCCACGGCTGGTCGGTCGATCCATCCGGCCCGGGCGATAGTCGTCGCTTCGATCGGTAACGCACTCGAATGGTTCGATCTCGTCATATTCGGCTTCCTGAGCACTATCATCTCACGACAATTTTTTCCTGCCTCCAATCCGAGCACGGCGCTCCTGCTCACCCTCGCCACGTTCGGCATCTCCTTCGTCATCCGGCCGCTCGGGGGCATCATGCTCGGTATCTATGCGGACCGGGTCGGCCGGATGCCTGCGCTGACTCTCGGGGCCACGTTGATGATGGCCGGGACGGGTATGATTGCGATGATGCCTACCTACGCCTCGATCGGCGTTTGGGCGACTATTGGCCTAGTGGTCGCGCGATTGATCCAAGGCTTTTCGGCTGGCGGCGAGTTCGCAAGCGCTACCGCCTTTCTGGCTGAACAGTCACGCACACGACGTGGCTTCTTCGCATCCTGGCAAATTGCGAGCCAGGGGATCACGACGATGCTTGCTTCCGGTGCTGGCGCGTTGCTCTTCACGATGTTCACGCCTGCGCAGCTTGATGCATGGGCGTGGCGCATTCCCTTCTTCTTCGGTATGCTCATCGGCCCCGTTGCCCTCTATATTCGCTTGCGGGTCCCGGAGACCCCCGAGTTCGAGGCAGTGGTCGCGTCGGAGGCACCACTGCGAGAGACGTGGTCTCATCAGAAGTGGGAGCTGTTGATCAGCATCGGCGCGACCGTACTCAGTACGATAGGCAATTTCGTGATCCTGTTCGTTCCGACATTCGCCTCCCGCGAGCTGGGGCTCAGCGAACGAGATGCGTTCTTCGCCACACTGTCGGCCGGCTTCGTTCAGTTCGCGCTATCGCCGATCATCGGCCTGCTCGGTGACCGTATTGGGCGGCGGCCCATCATGCTCGTTAGCTCGGCGGCGATGCTGGTACTGATCTATCCGCTGTATGCTTGGCTGATTGGGTCGCCGACGGCGATGACCCTGCTGATCGTCCAGATCATATTCGCAGGCTTGCAGATCGCATATTTCGCGTCTCAACCTGCCTTCATAGCCGATTTGTTCCCGACGCGGACGCGCAGCACGGGCATGTCCCTAGGCTACAATGTCGCAGTCACACTGTTTGGCGGACTCGCGCCCTTTATCCTTGCGAGTCTCATCCAGGCCACTGGCAACAAAGCATCGCCGAGCTTCTACGTGATGGTCGGCGCCGCAATTAGCTTCGCGGCCGTGTTCGTTTCAAACAGACCCGGCAGCACCTTAAAAACTGTCAGGAAATCATAATAAAAGCGATGCGCAAATGGTAGTATAATCACGAGTGCAAGTGCAAAAGTAAACAATATAGCAATAATTTTCAAGTAATCATCTAACTTCTCAAATAAAACTGAGAAAAATAAAGTAATTGTCAATACGTAGCAATTTAGATGTTAAATTAAGAATATATACTTGTGAGAAAACGTCTAAGCGCTCCGTGCTCACCGCCTTGATATCCAATTCTCAGGGTTAGGACGCAATGAAACAACCTTTGTCTGAGGGGCGCGCGCGACGTTCCAAATCTCGACCTGATTTCAACCAGCTCGAGACATTCTTGAAGGTTGCAGAAGCGCGTAGCTTTGCTGAAGCAGCCCGCCAGCTCGGCGTGAGCCAGCCTGCGGTCAGCCAAACCATCGCCCGGCTCGAAGACCTGTATGGAGGCGACCTGTTCGAGCGGCGGCGGGGATCGCCCGTCGCCCTCACGCCTATCGGTCAAGCGATCTTGCCGGCAGCACGGCTTTTACTCTTCACGGTCGACCAACAGATCGTCCGCGCCTTGGCTACCGCGCAGAGCAAGGTTGGTTCATTGACCATCGGGTTTCATCCCGCTCTTGCATTTGGTCCGCTCAGCCACGCTCTCGCAGAAATTCGCGAGACCGGCCCGGACGTTCAATTCCACCTAGTAGAAGGCTCGCCAGGCGATCTCTACCGCTGCCTTAACGAGAGGACGCTGGATATCATGTTCATGGCCCTTCAGCCGCAAATTGGAGGCGGCGCGAACATGCAGGAGCGGCTTTGGGCAGACGCTCTGGTCGCGGCCCTGCCCGATCACCATCCTCTCGCCGCCAAGAGCAGTCTGCGATGGTCAGACTTGTCATCGACCACGGTCATTCTGAGATCCCATCAAGGTGACCTGTCAGATTATCGAGCGTTCGCGGCCCGGATGGGCGACCTTCCGCTGAACTGCGATCTTCACGACGTGTCGCGCGGAACCCTGATCGAAATGGT
>Ga0068853_100003580_pt1 | contig 11896 bp, 8 predicted proteins | sample KBSCornC32_FD_65655 | JGI IMG/M metagenome (GOLD analysis project Ga0068853, IMG submission 65655) | Corn rhizosphere microbial communities from Kellogg Biological Station, Michigan, USA - KBS Corn C3-2 | ecosystem: Host-associated > Plants > Roots > Rhizosphere > Soil ... | reverse complement strand
GTGCGGCGGCCTTCTTTCACCCAATCGATCATCTTTCGAGCCAACTGGTGGCTGATCATGCCATGACCGCACATAGTAGATAGCATCAGAACCTGGGAACTAGGCAGCTTCTCGGTTTTGCCCTCGAATCCCAATGAATAACCGACGCTGTGGCGTGGTATGCCCGCGTAGTAGCAGCACTGCTCGGCACCGTCAATGGAGGTGGAGATATTGATACTAAGACCAAAATTCTCCTCTTTGATTCGCTTGACAAAGTCTTCCGTCGCCGGCCGGTTGTCGAAAACTGCTGCGCACGTGGTAGGGGTATCCAGTCCCCTAATGACGGCTTGAAAATCTGGTGTCACGTCGCGTTTCCAATGCGACAAGGGATTGACGTCCCTGGACGGGCGTAGCGCCCCGCCGTGGCGCGCATCACCCAGATTTACAGGTTTATATTCCAAGGCGATTTCGAGGAAACGTCGTAATTTCGGCAGCGAGTCCTGATCGTTCTTTCCCTTACTGGCGATTGCAAATACGACGTAGTCATCTTTAAAGCTATCCGCGTTGCCAAATCTGTGCAGTGTGTTCGTCATGCATTTACCTTTTCAGAGGAAACCCGGGCGACTTGCGCAGCATTCAAACGGCCGAGACCGATGTTCGTTTTTGCCCGCTCGAGCTTGTATCCCAGACGCTCCAGAATCGGCTCGACAAGTTCATCTTCACCCTCCGAATCGCAGCGTACGCCGACGCCGAGAGCGACGACCGTGTCCAATTTCTTCTCCACTTCCCATACCAACCGGATAATTTCTTCGGTCCGGGAAATCGGCACTTTGATTTCGACAATAGCGGACATCAACTTTTCGTTGAGAATGTCGGGCCGTATGGTCCCGGTTGTGACGTCGCTCATCAGGGAGGTGATCGGGTTTTTTTTCTCGAACGATACACCCGCGCGCGCCAGCGCGGAACACATCTCCTGGACTTCGTAGAATCGGACTCCTACGGCCGGTCGACCGAACTCAATAGTGAATCCGACTTCACCGACTTGTACACGACCGCTGACATCGTTTGTCTTGACTTCTTCCGTGCCACGGCCTTCCACTCCGGTGGATTCATGGGGTACCCTGGGATCAGAAAACGCTCGTCGGACGATACGTGGCCAGGACAATTCATCCGGCTCAAAGGCAGCTGTCGGACAGACATCGGGCTCCGGGTCGAATCGAACCCGCGCCAGCTTCAAAAGTCGGCGTAAGGTTCGTACTAAAGTTGGGTTCAAATGCTCTTGGCTGAGGCCGTTGTAGCAGGCATAACATTCGACGCATTCATCGGAATTGATCTGGGCCCGATTGCTGACGGGATCTATGTATATCGCTTCCATCGGACAAACATAAGTGCAGTTGCCGCAGGCAACGCATTTTTTAGGGTTGATCCTCATAGGGAAAATAGTCTCAACGCTACTGTTAAATGATATATCATGAGCGTCCGATTTGTCAGCACCTGGGAACTCCCGCACGGCTGGACCTAAAGCCATCTCCCATGAAGTCATCACAACGTGAAGCTCGCTCAGACGAAGAAGCATTCCCTTCCGGATTCGACCTTGAGCGAGACTCTATAATTTATCGCCGCCTAAATGTATCCCTGCCTATACCCAGACCTCGGCCGCCTTATCGTTCCGTCTTCGCGAAAGTAGCGTCGCTCTGGCTCTCGATTGGGGTGTTGTGTCAACTCCAGGGGCAACAGGATCACAAATCCTGGAAGGATTACGGCGGCGGACCGAACTCCTCGCATTTCATGGCGCTGGACCAGATCAACAAATCCAACGTCAATCAACTGCGCCTGGCGTGGACGTATCCCACCGGAGACGACGAATCCTACGTATTCAATCCCCTCGTCGTGGATAACGTCATGTACGTCCTTGCACGGCAGAGTTCGTTGGTGGCTCTCGACGCGACAACCGGCGACGAAATCTGGATCCACGAAAATCTTCCTGGCTTGGCAACTCGCGGCATAGCCTATTGGGAGAGCAGCGATCGGAAGGATCGGCGGCTCATTTTTGCCATCAACAATTACCTGGAAGAAATTGATGCCGGAAGTGGGAAGTCTATCTTGACCTTTGGAACCCATGGCCTGGTCAACTTGAAGGAAGGGCTGGGCCGTGATCCGAAGACAATCGTTCGCATTCAATCCAACACGCCCGGCCGCGTTTTTGAAAATCTAATTCTGATGGGTTCGGCAACCGGAGAGAATTATCTGTCGCCACCAGGAGACATTCGCGCCTATGACGTAATCACCGGCAAAATGGTCTGGACGTTTCACACCATTCCGCATCCTGGTGAACCCGGCTACGAGACTTGGCCCAAAGATGCCTGGAAGTATTCTGGCGGCACGAATACGTGGGGCGAAATCACCCTGGACGAAAAACGAGGCATCGCCTACTTTCCCACCGGCTCGCCCACGTATGACTATTATGGGGCCGATCGGACTGGAAGTAACTTGTTCGCCAATTGTCTGCTGGCGCTGAACGCACGCACCGGGAAGCTCCTATGGTATTTCCAAATGGTCCATCACGATCTTTGGGATTACGACGATACCGCCGCTCCCCAGCTCGTGACGGTTCGTCACGAAGGGAAGAGGATCGATGCGGTAGCGCAGTCCACCAAGCAAGGTTTTCTGTTCGTATTCGATCGAGTCTCTGGTAAGCCACTATGGCCGATCGAAGAACGTCGAGTGCCCAAGAGTGACATGGCTGGAGAGCAAGCTTGGCCTACGCAGCCATTTCCTACGGCGCCGCCGCCTTTCGCGCGCCAAAAAATGACGTCCGACGATATCAATCCGTATATCCTGACGGCGGAAGAACGCTCTCGCTGGAAAGAAAGGATGCGACACATTCGGAATGAAGGCATGTTTACACCACCGGGTCTGACAGAGAGCTTGTCGCTACCGGGGGCTCGGGGGGGATCAGATTGGGGCACGGTGGCCTCGAACCCTGGTAAAGGACTGATATACCTCACGACGCAAGACTGGCCCACGATCTACAAACTCGGTCTCGAAGATCCGCTCAGTGAACGAGCAAGTTCCACAACGGCCGGACGAAACCAATCAGGCCGGGATATCTACGAAAGAAGATGTCAGGCATGTCATGGCACTGAGGGAGCCGGCTCGGTATCCGGTCCTCCCGCGCTTGCGAACATTGGCGCACGGCTGGGGCCTGGTGTTTTCAGACAGGTAGTTCTGGGGGGGCGCGCGGAAATGCCGGCATTTCCTGATCTGGATAGTGCCGCTATAAGCGCTTTGCTGGAATACCTTGCCAAGCCGAACGGGAAGGCTCAAAGCACGAGCACGACAAAGAGGCCGATGCAGCAACCGAAGAAAGGGCCAGTGGTAGCATCCGGCGGCGCGCCCGGGGGGCTCGAGATTCCGACGGCCAATAAGGTGCGCTACAGCCCCTTGGGCGGCCCGCCGTATCCTGCCGACCTTAACTTACACTTGCATCGCTACTACACGGGTTGGGGTCTGTATCCCGACCAACCTTTTGTGATCGGTCCTCCATGGTCTTCGCTCGTGGCTTACGACCTGAATCGCGGGACAATTAAGTGGAAGGTACCTTTAGGGCAGGACTCAAAGGCCGCGGAGGAGGGCGCTCGGAAAACCGGCGCTTTCATGGCGGAGCGCCACGGAATCATCGTTACGTCGACCGGCCTGGTTTTCACTACCGCATCGGACGGCTATGTCCGCGCTTATGATGCGGAGACAGGTGAAACGCTGTGGTCGGCGCGACTGCCTGCAGGATCTGAAGGTATTCCAGCCATGTATGAAGTGAACGGGCGCCAATATCTGACCATCCCCTGTTCATCGAAAATAAATCCCGGAGGTGGGCACCTAACAATTGCGACCGGATCGGTGTCTGGAGAAGAGGGTCAGAGCCGACTTTCAAGCTATCTAACCTTTACCCTGCCCTAAAGCTCGGGTTCCGTTCAACGATATTTGATCTATCACTTGACTTTCTCTCCGGTGAAGAATACCGTCAATCGTCAGACGGGCCAAGGAATGTCCGTTTTCGAAAGGATCAAATGGGATTGAATATCGAAAGGATGCTCACGGATTTCGAGGAAGGCAAAATCACGCGGCGCCAACTTGTCTTCGCCCTGAGCGCCATGACTGCCCACGCCGAGGAAGCGCCACGGCCGAAAGAACTTCGGGCCGTCAGCATTAACCATGTCACTGTGCGCGTTCCGGACCTTCACCGCACATCCCAGTTTTATCAGGAGTTCTTTGGAATGCGGTTGGACCAGAGTGCAGAGAAGGTGCATATTCTGGCTGCCGGGGACGGGTTCTTCGGAGTTGAGCAAGGAGACGAAACTCCCAGGGTGGATCACTACGATTTCGGTATAGAAGGCTTCAACGCGGACGACGTCGTGGCCAAACTGAAAGCCCGTAATCTCACCCCGATCGGCACAGCGAAAGATTCTCTGAAATTCCGGGACCCGGACGGATTTCTCGTGCAATTGAATGCCAAAACCTATAAAGGCCACGTAAGTTAGCGGCCCGGTCACTATAAATTGCCCCCGTCCTGCCTCAATCCCCCTTGACATCCACGATGGCTGGCCTATAATCTATCATCGTTAATAGCTTCACCCAATTGTGAATCGAAGGGGTTCTCACATGCAGAATCGGGGGCGTGCAGCGTTTGCCGTTGGGATGATTTTGTTTGGCCTACGGCTTTTTGCCCAAACATCGGCGGGCATCAGTGGATCGGTCCTGGATTCGAGTGGCGCGCTAATTCCGGGAGCGACCGTTACGGTGACGAATCTCGAGACGGGCGCCAAACGAGAGACCGTGAGTAGCGACGGCGGCGCATATCAAATTCCGCTTTTGCAGCCGGGGTCCTATACTATCGTGGTAAGAAAGCAGGGATTCAAGCAGGTTACGCGCGACGTCCGGCTCGAGCTGAATCAGATCGCAGAGATTGACTTCAATATGGAGACCGGCGCTGTAAGCGAAACTGTCGAGGTACAGGGAGTGGCCCCCCTTCTCGAGCCGAACACTTCGTCGGTAGGACAAGTGATCGAAACGAAAGCAGTCAGCGATCTTCCCTTGAATGGCAGAAACTTCACACAGCTTGCGATTCTAGGTCCCGGAGTAACGGGCGTGGGTTATGCAGCATCCGGGACGATCGGCAGCGGGACCCGGCCTGATGACATGCGGCCTGGCACGGAGCTGTTTTCAAACGGCAACAGAGAACAGTCGAATAACTTCATGCTCGACGGCGTCGACAATAACTTCCGCCGCAATGGCCTGATCACTTTGCGGCCGTCGGTTGAGGATGTCCGTGAATTCAAAATCCAGACCAACCTCTTTCAAGCTGAACAAGGTCGCAACCCCGGCGCCACGGTGAACGTGATTACCAAATCGGGATCGAACTCATTTCACGGTAGCGCCTATGAATTCTTTCGTAATACTCAGCTCGATGCGAAGAACTTTTTCGCCAAGCCCGGAGCGCCAAAGGCGCAGTACCAGCAGAACCAGTTTGGAGCTAGCCTGGGCGGCCCCATCCGGCGCGATAAGCTTTTTTTCTTTGCTGATTATGAAGGTTATCGGAAGCGGCAAGGAACGTTCGCGTCCGTAAATACGGTTCCGACTGTCGCAATGCGCAATGGCGACTTTTCCGCAGTCCGACCCGTCTACAATCCGTTTTCAGTGCATCCGGCAGCGGGAACAGCCAGCGGTTTTGCGCGGGATGCATTTCCAGGAAGCATGATTCCTAAGTCGATGTTTGATTCGGTGACCAGCCGATTGATTCAGGCTTACCCGTTACCCGACACCGCGGCCCTCGCGAACAACCAAGTGACGAATCCTGTGCTCGGCCAATCCTGGGACCAAGGAGACATTCGTGTGGATTACAACCTGGGCGCGAATACCACCATTTTTGGACGCTATTCACAGCAAAATACGTTGACGCTGCCTCCTTCTACGTTCGGGTTGAGAGTGATCCCCGGCCTGGATGTGCCAGTGGGGCTCGGAAACTCCACCACCTACGCCGGCACTAACGATCTTGTCGCACATCATGCCGTAATCGCAGGAACCCATGTGTTCAATCCTACGCTCATTATTGACGCACGCTTCGGATATGGCCGCTTTCATCTAAATGCGTTGAAGGACGGTGCTGCACCGGGAGCAAATTTGGGAGAGAAGCTAGGGGTAAAGAACTCGAACCAGGGCCCATTCTCCTATGGGCTCCCAATCTTCTCGCCATCCAATTATTCCGGCATCGGCGGTCCAGCCGCACTACCCACCCTTCGACTGGAGAACACATTCAATCCAAATGTCACGCTGACCAAGGTTTCCGGTGCCCACACGATTAAGTTCGGCACGAATATCGTTCGTCGGCAGATCATTGATTTTCAGACCAATCAAGGTGACGGTCTCTTTAATTTCGATCCGACTTTCACAGCGAATCCCAATAGTCCGGGAACGACCGGTGATTCGATGGCGAGCTTTTTATTGGGCACGGCGTCCGGGATTAGCCAGGATTTTCTGCTCGTATGGCCGGGAATCCGGACTATAGAGATCGGCTCATTTATACAGGACGACTGGAAGGTTAACGCACGCCTGACATTGAATCTCGGTCTCCGCTATGAGTACACGCCTCCTCCGGTTGAGGTAAACAACCAGTGGGCCAACATAAATCTAGTCACGGGAAAGTTACTTATTGCGGGAGTTAATGCGGACCGGCAGGTCGGCGTGCAAAACGACGGAAACAACTGGGCGCCCCGCTTCGGCTTCGCATATCAAGCTCGATCTCACACAGTAATTCGTGGCGGGTTTGGAATCTTCTATAACACGCAAGGCAATGGCTCTGCCTTGTTCCGTCTACATCGGCAGCTTCCATTCGGCCCAAGCTACTCCGCTACGGTGGATCAGTTCTCCGCCACGCCGATGCGCGTACAAGACGGCTTGCCCCCAATTCCGAAGGTCGATACGCCGACCCTGATAAACAATCCGTCCGGTAATTTCAACGTAGTGCCGCCAAATTATAAAACCGGCTATGCGCAGCAGGGCAATTTCGGGATTGAGCAAGAAATTCCGAAATGGCAGTTAGTTTTGAAGGCCGCATACGTGACCAATCTCGGCCGGCAGGTGGATTCCAATTTCAACATCAATACGCCAGATCCTGGGCCAGGAACTCCGGCGTCACGTCGGCCACTGCGTAATATCTTGCCGAATGTAGTCAATGCGACCTATGGTGATACCACGGGAATTTCCAACTATCATTCGCTTCAAGTGACGGCGGAGCGACGGTTCGCAAAGGGCCTCGGATGGCTAGGTGCCTACACCTACTCCCACTCAATCGATAACGTCCCGCTGCAACAAGGCGGAGGGGCCGATGGACCGATTCCGCAGGACATTCGGTATCGTTTCTTAGATCGCGGAACGAGTGGGTTTGACATCGAGCATCGGACTTCGCAGAGCGTTATCTACGATCTGCCTTTCGGAAAGGGACGGCATTTCGACATCTCGAACTCCTTTGCGAATGCCATCTTCGGTGGCTGGCAAGTGAATGGAATTCTCACGATACAGAGTGGGTTGCCGTTCACTCCCACACTGGCTACATCCGTCTCCAATGCCGGTGGGAGCCGACCGGATCGTTTAACATCCGGCGGAACCGCGGATCCGACAATCACTCATTGGTTCGATACATCTTTCAACAGAGCAGGTGCGGCATGGGCCACGCCACGTCAATTCACTTATGGCAACGGAGGCCGTAATATTCTTCGCGGGCCGGGCCGCACGAATCTAGATTTTTCGACATTCAAGGTGATACCGGTCACCGAACGCTTCCAATTGCAGTTTCGCGGCGAGTTCTTCAATATTTTCAACCATCCTCAATTCGATCTTCCAAACGCGACGATTGGAAGCGCGGCAGCAGGCGTGATATCGTCAACCGTCGGTTCGCCTCGGGATATTCAGTTGAGCCTCAGGTTGACATTTTGAGTCGGGCAGGACGATTGGCCGGACGGCTCTTTCTGTTCGCCGGTGCAGCGGCATTGGTGTGCCGATGGATGCCGGCAGCGGATGACGATGGGAAGATTCTTCGTCCGGCCGACAACGCATCGTATGCGGGCGGCGAAGTGGATTTAGTTGCGACCGCGGTATCCGGAAACCTTCAGCTCGACGGGATGCCCATTCAAGCTTCTCAGCCTTTTCCGAATGTATTTCACGCGATCTTAAAGGTTTCGCCCGGATCGCACACGGTGGTTTTGACGTGGCCGGGCGGTAGGAAGGAAGCGCATTTCTTTGCCGGGCCTAACCCTCCAGCCGCTTTTCAGCCGTTTCATCAACACCCTCCTGTCCCGGGCGTACAGTGCACACAGTGTCACGGCGTAAATCAGCACGGCCGCTTCGTGTTCAAGGGAGGCTGTTTTGAGTGCCACAACCGTGATACCTTTGCCAAAATTCACACACATGATCCTGGCGTGCTGGAGCAGTGTGGAATGTGCCACAACGCCCACGGATCAACCGTAAAGGCGCACCTTTTATATTCGAAAGAAGTGGCTTGTAAGATCTGTCACGACTGACGGTACGTATTACCGCGGAACACGCACATACGAGCGGTCAATTTCCGAAATTTTGCCCGTTCCCGCCATGCCCATGTCAGTCGCTAGCTCGCTCTGCAAAATATTCATCACCTGAACGACGCCCGTTTGTCCGAATGCCGCTAAGCCCCACAAATACGGCCTTCCGACTCCGATAGCAGTAGCGCCCAGAGCTAGCGCCTTAAAGACATCGGTACCGCGCCGGAAGCCGCCATCTACCAATACTGGAATCCTGCCGCCGGCGGCCTGGACACATTCTGGCAACGCAGCGATCGTGGACCCAGTCTGATCCAATTGCCGGGCTCCATGATTGGACACAATAATCCCGGACAATCCGTGTTTCACAGCGAGCTCCGCATCTTCGGCGGTGAGCACTCCTTTCACCACCACTGGAATCTTACTTGAGTCTCGGAGTTGTCTTAGTGTGTCCCACGTTGGCGTGGGAAATGGCCGAGGCTTTGGCGGCTCGCCCGCTGTCCAAAGCACATCGCCGGGCTTGTAGGTCAACTCGCCCTTGGCATCTCTGGGAATTCCATTGGCTTGGCACCAGCTGCGCACCAAGCCGTTGTGCATGCTGCGCTCGCGATGTGAGACGACATATATATCGACCGTTACCGAGATAGCTGAGCAACCCTGGTCCTCAAGCTTTTCTGAAAATGTCGCCATTTGGTTCTTGCTGCGGAATTCGGCCGCCGTCGTGTATTGCCACCACACTTGGGGTCCTTTACCGGACGAAACAATATCGCCGACACCCCCCGACATGATCATCATGGAGTCTGCAGCCCGAGCCGCAAAGGCGCTCTCCCGTTCTCCATCGCGCACGAAGCAATTTTTGCCGCCCGTCACAGTCATATAAATTGGCTGCTTGAGTTGCTTCCCAAACAATGTAACGGAGGTATCGATTTTGCTCACGTCGTTGCGAAGAAAGTGAGGCCGGATCGCGATCTTATTAAAGTCTTCGCGATTAGCGCGAAGCGAGACTTCGTCGTCGGACCCTTCATCCAGGTAGTCCCATGCCACAGGGTCGAGCTTGGCCTTAGCAAGCTTTGCGAAGTCAAAAACATTCACTTGCTTTAGCACAGGATCGGCGAGCTCGCTATATTTGTAATCCGCAAAAAGAGGGGAACTAGCTACAAACTGCAAGAATGAACGTATAGCTTGGCGTCGATTCACAGAGTAGAACCTATCACAATTCCACAACGGAGATCAATGATAGATCAAATAGCATTGCTTACGACGCTTTCTACCCTCGCTGGCCGCCATAGACACGCTCAGCATTGCGAAACATAACCTTCTCCAAACCATCGAATTTGTTCGCCAGAAAGCTCTCACCGATACTAATCTGCAGATCGATGCTGTCGACATAAATTCCACCTGCGTCGCTCACAGGCCAATTTGTGCCAAAGATGAGTCGATCTTCGCCGAAAGTTCTGAACAGAAATTCGAGTGTGGGCTCGTAGGGTTCCGGATCGGCAATCGGCTGAAATTGAATCAGACCTGCTGGGGCGCCGGTCACTGTCTGAGCGCTGAGCTTGTGGGTATCGGACACTTTGATGTGCACGCCAGGAGCGGCGGCAGCCTGGTACATGTCGGCTTTCCACGAATCCTCGACGTCGAACGCAGTCGCCTTGCCGGCGAGATGGTCCATTACGATCGTAAGGCCGGGCACGGCGTCGACGATTGAGCGCAGAACCGAGCCCGTGATTCCGAGAGTGTCGATCATCAATCTCCGCTTCGCAAGGAACGCCAGATTAGTCAACACATTTGGCTGAATGTTGGCGAAGACGTGATCTGTGCCCGGTTGGAAAATCCCGCCACCTATACGTATGCCGACCCAATTCTTGTCGTCGGACAATTGGCGAACCTGTGCGGCAAAAGTACTCGGCGATTGCGTGACATCCAAGTTGCCTACCACGCTTAGGATTTTGTTATCGGCCGCGGCGGTCTGCAACATCCAGAGGTTGGACTGAATGATCTTGTCGGGGGGAACGCCCACACTCGATTCGATCAAGACGACTTTGTCAACCTTCGGCCCACCCACTCGGGCGTCATAATCGGGCATCAGGCGATCCACTTCGAGCCATGGGATGCTGCCGCAGCAACCGCTTGGATAGGTGGCATTGTCACTCATCGGTGGCTGATTGCGCGGGAGTTTCCAAAGATGAATATGGCTGTCTATCACCGGAGTCCCTTTGCGTCCGTCTGATTTTCGACGGAACACGCCCGCCTGCGCTCTTTCCGTATGCCCGGCGAGAGCGGCGCCGACAGCTGCCATTCCGGATCCTAGAGTGGATGCGCCCAAGATCTGGCGGCGCGTCCAGCGGCCTGAGACTCCTTGCTGATTATCTGAAGAACCAAAAGCTTCATTGCGGGGTGGCTGATTACGCATTTTGACGACAATCCTTTCATGGAGATCCGGTCCCTTGGGGACCTCTGAACTATCAACGATGATAGATTAATGTAAAGACCCTAGCCTGTCAACAGGACTGGGATATATTTTTCATTATTTCTCTTCAGCTCCAAAGATATAGACATCCGTGGTAACTTTCACTAGCTGAAAAAACAGCGCCCAATTTCCGGCTTAGTGCTCTATCGTCGTTCAGGGCTATGGACTGGGCGAGCATCGGGAATTACCATTAAGATTATGAGAACTAAGGCAATTCAACTAGCCCTGGCGTTATGGGCTGCTGGCCTTGTCGGTGCTCAAGACAAGCCGAACATACTCACCCCGAAAGAGAGTGCGGAAGGATGGACACTCTTGTTTGACGGCAAGAGTCTCGAGGGCTGGGAATCCCACCCCACGTTTGCAGCTCCGGCAACCGGTGAATGGAGTGTCGAAGATGGGACGATCACATGCCCAGGTACGACAGCTGGCTGGCTTGCGACGGACGCTACCTTTTCGGACTTTAACTTGAGACTGCAATTTCGTGGAACGGAGAAAGTCAATAGCGGCGTTTTCCTACGCTCCGAAAAAGCCGGCCAACCTCACCAGACCGGATATGAGTTGCAAATCTGGGACTATCAGCCGCAGGGCTACAACACCGGCAGCCTGGTCGGATCTTTGAAAGCGTCGCCAGTGAAAATTATTCCCGATAAGTGGAACACATACGAGATCACCGCGGTCGGAGATCACTTCACGATCGTTCTGAATGGCAAAACGTTACTCGACGCTCGCGACTCGAAACATGCCTCCGGTGTGATCGGATTGCAGTGTCAGAAAGACAATCACATTCAGTTCCGCAATATTCGGCTGCTCCCGCTCAAGAACCCGCGTCAGTAGGGCGGCGGCCGCTTGGTAAATTTGCGGCCAATCTCCGCCGTCTCTG
>Ga0068853_100003579_pt1 | contig 11897 bp, 7 predicted proteins | sample KBSCornC32_FD_65655 | JGI IMG/M metagenome (GOLD analysis project Ga0068853, IMG submission 65655) | Corn rhizosphere microbial communities from Kellogg Biological Station, Michigan, USA - KBS Corn C3-2 | ecosystem: Host-associated > Plants > Roots > Rhizosphere > Soil ... | reverse complement strand
AGACCTCTGGGGCGACGTCCCTTATTCCAAAGCACTCCAGGGCGCAGGCAATTTCCTGCCCACCTACGACAAGCAGGAGATCATCTACGACAGTGTCCAGGCCCTCCTCGACCAGGCCGTAGTCGACATCGACAAGAAGGCCGGAGCCGCAGTAGGCTCGGACGACTATTTCTATAAAGGCAATATGACCCAGTGGAGAAAACTCGCCTATAGCCTCAAGGCCAGATACTATATGCACCTCACCAAGGCTCCCGGACACAACGCCGCCACCCAGGCCGGCCTCGCACTGACCGCCCTCCAGAACGGCATGACGGGCACAGCGGACGAATGGAAATTCGCCTATCCCGGATCGTCGACCTCCCAGAACATCTGGTACGTCAACATGCAGCCCCTATCGACCCTTGTGGCTTCCTCCGCGATCGTAGACACACTCAAAGCCCGCAACGACCCGCGCCTGCCCTTCCTGATCACCAAATCGATCAATAACGGCACCTATACCGGACGCGCTATCGGCACGAACAGCATCGGCAACCTGCAAAGCTACTCCCTGCTGGGCAGCGCCTACTGCAGCGTCAACTCCCTTGAATACATCATGCCCTATACGGAAGTGCTTTTCATCCAGGCAGAGGCCAACCTTATCCAGTCAGGAGTCGCCGCCGCGCAGCCCTTTTATACCAACGGGATCACAACCCATATGACCAGGCTGGGCGTCGCCACCGCAGATATCAGTACCTACCTGGCCGCCCGCGGCACCCTGCCCGCCACCGGCGCCATGGAAATGCTTATGCAGGAAAAGGTGATGGCCGACTTCCTCTCGCCGGAGAACTACAACGACTGGCGCAGGACAGGCTCCCCCCACCTCGGCATCGTCCCCAACGCCCAGGCGCCCGCCATCCCCCGGAGACTGATCTACCCCCAGACCGAGATCAACGCCAACCCGCAGCCCCAGCAGTCGGCTACCCTCGTCGACCGGGTCTGGTGGGACGCGCAATAGCACCGCGCGACAACACCTCCGGACCAATACATTATACTGAACATTAATACGTTCTACTGACGACAATAGCCGGCGCAAAGCCGGCTATTGTTTTTTAATAAAAAAACTACCCCCGAATACGACAAATGGTACGGTTTTTAGTGTGTAGAAAGGACGCAACACAATTAAAACCAATAACTTATATGAAAGTAAGTCTACGCATGTGTCAGAGTAAACACTTAAGACGGACGGTTGGAAACGCTGTATTCCGACGAAAAACGCTCAACCAGTCCAATCCTGTACCGCAATAAGACGTTGTTATCCTGCTAAAATTCCTATTATTCCTGTACTTAAAAGCTGCTCTGATTTTATCATGAAATTCTATGTCCAGCCCGTAAAACTTTACACATTACTGATTTCTACACTAACTTCGATTACAGGCCTTCACGCACAGAACCTTCACATTTTTGCCTCGCCGAACGGGTCGGCGACTGCTGATGGGACATCTGCTGCTGCCCCTGTAAATCTCGACCGTGCGCGAGCGGTAGCGCGGGCACACCCCTCCCAGGCCTGTATCATCTACCTGGCTAACGGGGTGTACAAGACGCTAACCCTCAACGCAACCGACAACCGCACCGCGGCCGATCCTGTAGTGTATGTATCAAGCTCTCCGCACGGCGCTGTATTCACGCCGGAGAACTACCTTGACAGAAGCAAATTACAGGCCATCCCCGACAGCATCAAGTCGCGTATCATCAACGCCACCGCAAAGACTATGGTGAGACAGATCCCGCTGAGCGCCCTTGGCATCGTCGACACGGTCCAATGGCCCGCACAGTTCGGCATCAGCGACCTGGTATCTCCCAAGTTCTACAAAGACGGGATCCCGCTGCCAATGTCCAGGTACCCCGCCGGCGTCGCTACGATGCCGATGATACAGGTGATCAACTCCGGCGTCTACAAAGGCGTCCCTGGCGGTATTTTTAAATACCGGGACGACCGCGCCAAATACTGGACAAAGGCCATCAATGACGGCGGCGTATGGCTCGCCGGCAACTGGCAGGCACAGTTCCAGATGGACGTGGTCCGCACCTATAGCGTAAGCACGGCCGACAGCCTTATAACACAATCGATCGGCATCTACGGCGGCCTCGGCGCCAAGCCCTACGGAAGGCTGGTACCTGGACAGGAGCCCTACTACGCGCTCAACCTGGTCGAAGAGATCGCCGCAGAGGGACAGTGGTCCGTCAACTTCCGCACGAAGATGCTCTACATCTGGCCGCCCGCTACAGGCACGATCACGTCCTCAGGCAACAGCAAGTCTCCGGCCATCTCCGTGACCAACTGCGACAATACCCAGTTCATAAATATAGACGTCCGCGGCGGATCGGGCAACGGCTTCGAGCTCCACGACTGCCACAACGTCCAGATCGACGCTTCCCATATCAGCCTCTGCTCCGGCAACGGCGTGACGATCACCGGCGGCACCTGGTGCACCGTCCAGAGCTGCGACATCGACTCGGTCGGCGCCGGCGGCGTGATCATAGAAAGCGATAATTTCACCGCAGACCAGTTCAACGTCACCAGGTCCTACCACAAGGTCATCAACAACCAGATCTATAGCTACGCAAGAGAAGCCCTGCTCTATTCCGCGGCCGTCAACACCCAGGAGGCCGTAGGCGTATACGTAGCCTTCAACAGGGTCCATGACAGTCCCCAGGTAGGCATCCTGTATGGCGGCAACAGCAATACATTCGAGTACAACGACGTCTTCGACGTGGTGAAGGTCTATTCCGACATGGGCGCCTTCTACAAGGTCGAGATCGGCGAACTCTGGCTTTCCAGGGGCAACAAACTCAACCACAACTACGTCCACGACGCCCTCGCGGCCAACGGCTTTTATAACGACAACTTCTCTTCGGGAGACAGCACCATATACTGTATAACCGAACGCGTCGCAGAAGGCTTCTTCAACCACCAGGGCTATTTCCAGGCCTATGCCAATAATATCTCGGTCAACACCCAGTATCCGGTGACGACCATGATCGAAGGCACCACCAGCCCGACCTATACCACCCACTACAACTCCCTGAAGAAGATGTGGACCAACAGCGCAGCATTCCGCGCGGCCTATCCCGAATGCGCCGACATGGTTGGCAACGGCACCCCCAATACTTCTTACTGGTCGAAAATTTGGCCCTCCTTTACGGGCTGCGTCTTTACCTGCAACCCCGGTATCTTCTCCAACACCAATATCGATTCGCTCTTCAACCGCGACGGGACCACCAATTCCACCTACGCGCGGACGGGACCGGCGTTTACAAAATGGAACGCCTATTTCCAGGATAATTTCCGGCTCACCACCAGGACGACGCCCATACTGCCTTTTATCATGGACAGCCTGCTGAAGACCGGCGCCTTCAACCTCACAAAAGGCAAGGACTGGCACCTCAACCGCATCGGCCTCCACAAGGACGAGTACAGGTCCGACGTGACCGGCCTGACGATCCCCGGAGCCGATCCGAAAATGAAACTCAACTTCTCCAGCGCCAGCGGCCTCAAAACACCCGGATCCGTGACCCTGACCATGGGCATCAAGTTCCCGAACGCCGCCAACGTGATCTCCGCCACCTACTGGCTGGACAACGGCAAGGCGATCACCGGCCTCAGCATCTCGAAGAAGAGCATCGCCTATGACTCGGTCGTATATGTCGCCACCTGGACCAACCCTCCCGCCGGCACACATACGATAAAAGTACAGGGCAACGACGGCGACGGCAAGTTCTGGCAGTATTTCTCGAACACCGTCACGTTCACGGTCACCTCCACGGCCGCTGCCGCCACAACCGACTCGGCCACCTACAGGGTAGCCAACGCGTTCAGCGACAGCACAGCCGCCACAGCAGCCCGCAGCGCAGACAGCGCAAGAGCCGCCGGCCTCGACAGCCTGAACGCCCTCTCCCTGTCGCTGTATCCCAACCCTGCGAAGAGCACACTGAACGTCAGCTATAACAGCGCAACCGTACAACAGGTAGACCTGTACGTCTATGATATGCTCGGAAGGATCATGCTGAAGAAGACGGTGGATATGCAGGCCGGCCCCAACCTGGTAGCCCTCCCCGTAAGCGGTCTGCCAACCGGCTCATACCTGCTGACTCTACAGCCCAAATTCAGCACGGTCAACGCCCGAAGGTTCGTAGTCCAGCACTAGGTCGTAATCAAAACAACTAAAAACAGCAAGGCCGCCCCACAAAGGGCGGCTTTTTTTATTCCCCTCCATCCCCACTGCAAACCTGCGACAGCGGCATTCGATACATTAGCGTATAACCTTATACTATATGAAAAGAATTCTACCCGTCTGCATCGCGCTGATCATATGCACCTTCACCTATGCCCAGGAGACCAAACTCGACACCACGGAATACAGGACCGGCAAGACCGGTAAACCCTTCTTCGCCGCCTTCCGCAACGACAAACACCCCAACCAACGCCTCAGGAATGCCAACGCCTTCCTCCGGGATTTCCTGAAGGCGTCCCCGGAAGACGACCTCCGCCTGGTGTCCTCCACCACCGACGAGATCGGCGTTAGTCACCACCTGTATCAACACTATTACAAGGGCATCATCGTCGATGGTTCGACATTTTTCGTCCACGGAAAGAACAACAACATCAGCTTTCTCAACGGAGAATACGAGGATATAAAAATGCCGGGTACCAACCCGCGCCTTTCAGAAAACCAGGCGCTCCAGGCAGCCCTGCGATACGCGCCTGCAAAAGTCTACCGCTGGCAGGACAGCGCCTTCGAACGCCTCGTACGGCAACAGACCAACGATCCCCGCGCGACCAACTACCCATCCGGCCGGCTCGTGATCTGCAAGCCGACACTGGACACCACAATAGCCTGGGCCCTCTCGTGGAAATTTACCATCACCGCCGTCAGCCCGACATTCGCACTGGATATTTTCGTCGACGCCGGCACGGGAAAGATCCTGAAAGCGACATCCCTGATCTGCACAGGCAACGTCAACGGCACCGCCCAAACGAGATACAGCGGCACACAGAATATCGTGGGCGATGCCAACGGCGCCTCGTATCGCCTCCGGGAGACCAGGAATGGCGTACAAATCACCACCCTCAACATGAACCATAATATATATCCTTCCTACGGCTCCGCTTTCGACTTTGCCGACAACGACAACAACTGGACCACCGCGGAACACCCTGCCGACGACATAGCACTCGACGTCCACTGGGCCTGCGAGAATATTCTCGACTATTGGCGCAACGTAAGGGGAAGGAACAGCCTGAATAACGCCGGCATAGCGATCCAGAATTACGTGCACTACAGCACAGGGTATAACAACGCCTTCTGGGACGAAACCCTCCACAACATGTCCTATGGAGACGGCGACGGCATCCTGTTCCGGCCTTTCACCTCGCTTGACGTGTGCGCGCACGAACTCGGACATGGCATCTGCCAATATACCTGCCACCTCGACCACCAGGGCGAACCCGGCGCTCTCAACGAAGGATTCTCGGACATATGGAGCGCCGTTATCGAAAACTACGCCGCCCCCAACAAGCAAAGATGGCTGGAAGGAGAGGATTTCACCATGCCGCCCTTTATAGCCGGCCGATCGATGTCCAATCCCAAAGACCCCAATGTCGTCTTCCAGTGCCCCAATACCTATGGCGGCGCCCTCTGGGCAAACACCGCCAACCCGAACCAGAACAACGACGAGGGCGGTGTACATACCAACATGGGAGTGCTGACACACTGGTTCTACCTCCTTTCCGACGGCGGCGCATCCACCAATGACCTCGGCCACGCCTTCTGTGTTTCCGGCATCGGCATCACCGACGCAGCCAGCATCGCGTGGCGAACCGAGACCACCCTCACCACCAGCGCCAACTATGCTTCCACACGCAGCGTCTCCATACAGGCAGCCACAGACCTCTTCGGGGCCAGTTCCCAGCAGGTGCGGTCCGTTACCGAGGCCTGGTATGGTGTCGGAGTAGGTGGCAGCGCGTCCACCTGGGTCGGCCAGTGTTCCCAGGGACAGGTCGACTGCAGCACCGTCAACTTCGTTGCGCCATTCGCGTCCGCAAACTACAACTGGTCGCTGGGCGGAGACCTGACGGTCAACGGCTCCCAGTCGTTCACCACCACCAGCGCGGGCATAACAGCGACAGGCACCCTTGGCGGCGTCTATGTCACGGGCTCCGAGCCGGGCTGCGCCGGCACGGTTTTACAGGCCAATGCCGGCTACGAACCATTCCGTTCGACCATCAACTTCGACGTTCCCCTGCCGGTCATCGGCCATAGCCAGTTCTTTGCCGTTCACATCGACCCCATCTACCAGGCCTATAGCTATCTATGGTATGTCAACGGAACGCTGGTCGGCCAGACGTCTGACCCCTCTTTCCACAATACCAACGGACAGGACTTCTGCAGCGACGGGACCGACGGGAATACGATCTCCGTGAACGTACTCACCTATTGCGGGGAATTTGACGACGTGGCGGAAGACCGTTTCGACTGGACCTGTAATTACTTCGCCGCAGCCAATACAGCCGGCGGCCGCAGCGCCAATCACCTCCAGGTCGCCGACAGCCTGGCCGCCTTCCAGGTCTACCCTAACCCGGCAAACGATCAGGTGACCGTTGCCCTTCCAACAGGCGGACAGCCGTCTGCGATCCGGCTTATGACGCTCACCGGTACAGTACTTCAGGAATTACGGTCGGGAAACGGCCAGGTCCGGATCACGACCAGCGCACTGCCGGCAGGCGTGTACATGATTCAGATCACCAGTGCCGGAACACAGACGGTGCGAAAGATAGTCGTACAGCGATAGCTGCTTCTATTTCATATCGAGGATATACGTCGCCACAGCACCCGGCTCCAGCACGGGGCGAACCCTTTTGCCCTTGAATTCGAGCGTGAACGTCTGCTGCGCCTCCGTATTATTCAAGACCACCACCACGTCCTGGTGATCCGGGGTCCGGAATGCGACGTTTGGAAGACTGTCGTCCGAATTGCTCACGACGCGCACCGATCCGGGGCGTACGAATTTGGCCGCATGCGCGACGATATAATAGCCCGGATTCCGGGTCACCTTGTCACCGTCGATAGTCACCCCTCCGAGACAGCGGTCGCAGCCTCCGCGATCGGTATGCGGTTGCAGACTGGGGTTCGAAGACAGATTCCACTCGATGACCGTCTTGCACCAGTTGCGGGAGGCGCCGATGATCAGATTGCCGATATGCTCGGGGATGTCCTTTTTGAAATCGCCGGGCGCCCCAACCCACTGCTCCGTAAAATACAGGTTCTTGTCCGGGAAAGCGTCGTGTACCAGGGACAGCGAATCGATCTTACCGCCGTACAGGTGAAACGCCGAGCCGTCGATATACTGCCTCGCCTCCGGGTCTTTCAATACGGTAATGGGATAGTCCGGACGGTCGGCATTGTGGTCATAAATGACGATCCGGGTATCGATACGCGCCCGCTGAAATGCCGGCCCCAGCGCACTCTTTATAAAATCCCTTTCCTCTTCCGCCGGCATGAACATACTGGGATTGTTGCCGGGATGCAGGGGCTCATTCTGCACGGTAAGGGTCTCTATGAAAATACCCTGATCCTGCATCGCCAGAATAAATTTCACCAGATAGTTGGCGTAGGCGGAATAATACTGCTTCATGAGGCTGCCTCCCCTGCTGTCGTGATTGGTCTTCATCCAGACCGGCGCCGACCAGGGAGAACCCATGATCTTTATCTGCGGGTTGACCTCGATGATCTGCTGCAGCACAGGAACGACCTCCTTCAGCGTGGGTCCGAGGTCAAAATGCGTCATCAACGTATCCGTCCGGCCCTCGGGCAGGTCGTCGTAGGAATAGACATGGTCGCTGAGGTCGGAGGCGCCGACGCTGATCCGCAGATAACTGATGCCGATATGGCTGCTGTCGGTCCCGAACAGCTCGCGCAACAGAGCCCCGCGGGCGTCCGGACTCATCCGCAGAAGGTGCTGGGCGCTGCCGTCCGTAAGGGCGAAGCCGAATCCCTCCATCTCCTGCATGCCCCTGGCCTCGTCGATCCGGATAAGAGGGCCCGTCACGGCGCCGTCCTTTTCAGGGCGCAGATCCGGCTGCTGCTGAAAGAATACACTGTGTCCCGGGTCGGTCAGCCAGACCGATACCGCCCTGTCCTTTTGTGCAAAGCCATATTTGACTGAAAAAACACAGACAGCAAAACCAAGCAAGGCTACTCTTTTGAACAATGCCATTATTTTATGATTAGGGTTGCAATAGAATGCGGCAGACTTTCCGTGACAGCCGCCTGCCCTTTTACCATCAGGTGATACGGCAGGGCTTTGTCCGTGTCATTCATCACAATGACAACCACACTCTGGTCTTTGTTCACAAAGGCCGTCGTCTGCAGCGCGGCGCGGTTGGACGACACCGCGATACGCCGGGCGCCGGGACGGACGAATTTGGAGAAATGACCGATATAGTAAAAGGCATTGGTATAGATCAGCTGCCCGTTGCGGGTGTCCGCATGCACCGGCGCAAAACAGAAATTGCCGACATGATTGGGGCCTCCGTGTTCGTCGAGAAGGATATTCCAGTCTGTCCAGGCCACAGCCCCTCCGTTGAAATCGTTGATCATCGAATAGCCGTACTTTTCTCCCAGCGACCAGTTGCCCAGACTGTCGAAATCGAACTTCTCCTTGCAGCCCTCCGTAAAGATCAAATTCTTCGACGGGAAGGCCTCGTGTACCAGCTTCAGATTGTCGAATAGCATCGGCCCGCCCGTCCAGGTCTCGTACCAGTGAAAGCCGATTCCCCATACGTATCTGGCGGCGGCAGGGTCTTCCAGGATGGTGCTCGCCTGCTGATACAGCAGGTCGCGGTTATGGTCCCAGCAGATCAGCTTCCTGCTGCTCATCCCTGCCTTTTCGAGGGTGGGCCCCAGATATTTCTTGATAAAATCGCGCTGCTCTTCCGCCGTATAGATACAGGACTCCCATTTTTGTTTGGCCATCGGCTCATTCTGCACCGTCAGACCCCAGACAGGGATACCCTTCGCTTCGTACGTGCGGATGAACTTTACAAAGAAATTCGCCCACGACTGTGCAAACTCCTGTTTGAGGTGCCCGCCCTGGATCACGCTGTTATTGTCCTTCATCCACGCCGGCGGACTCCACGGACTGACATAGAGCTTCAGCTGACCACCGGCCGCAGCTATAGACTGCCTGATCAGCGGTATCCTGAACTGCTCGTCGTGCGCGACACTGAACGTCTTCAGCTGAGGATCGTTGTCCCCGACATAGCTATAGCTGTCGCTGGAGAAATCGCAGCTCTGGATATTCGTACGGGCCAGCGTATAACCGATGCCCTTGTCGGGACTGTAATAGGCCGTCAGCAACTCCTGCTGCCTGTCTTTGGATAGTTTGGCAAAGGTTTCCGCAGACGCGTCGGTCAGCGCCCCGCCGATGCCCTCTACCTGCTGAAAGGTCCTCGACGCGTCCACAACGACGAAAGGCTCCGTCTCCAGCGGCTGCCGAAAGGCGGAGAAATGCAAAATACCATTCTGGGTAAGACGAAGGTCGGTCCGCGCAGCAGTTGTATAAACGGTCGCAGAAGGCTGGCCGAACCCCACCACAGTGGCCAGAGCGGACAGCACGAAAAGGCTAGCTTTTTTGTGCACGTTGAAATAAAGTTTTAGGCAGATAAAGTTAGGGGGTTTTATACACGTTACAAGGCGCAGTGCGTATGATAATTGACCAGACGTATAGATTCAGTAGTGATAACATGATCCCTGTACCGGTCTTCGATCGCCGCCAGCACCAACTCTATCGCCCCGGGGTCGGAAAGACGCACCAGTTGTTTCACATAGTCCCCGATATCCGGTATCCCCTTCAGATAGTGACCATAGCGGCCCCGCATCTCGTTGATCCCCTGCACAGGACCGTTCCAGGCCAGCCCTCCCGCCAGATGCTGCCGGCAAACCGCGACCCTCTCCTCCACAGTCGGACCCGCCGGCAGCCGCCCCGTCTCCAGATAGTGCCGGATCTCCCGGAATATCCACGGATAGCCGATCGCCGCCCGCCCAACCATGACGCCGTCCACGCCATACCTGTTCTTATACTCCGCCGCCTTTTCTGCGCTGTCGATATCGCCGTTGCCGAAAATGGGGATCGTGATCCGGGGGTTGTTCTTTACTTTACCGATCAGGGTCCAGTCTGCCTCGCCTTTGTACAGCTGACAGCGCGTACGGCCGTGTATCGTCAGAGCCCTTATCCCCGCGTCCTGCAGACGAAGCGCCACCTCTTCGATGTTCTTCGAGTCGTCGTCCCAGCCCAGCCGCGTCTTCACGGTCACGGGCAACCGCGTCGCACGTACACAGGCTTCCGTCAGCCGGACCATCCTGGCCGGGTCGCGGAGCACACCCGCGCCGGCGCCCCGGTGTACAATGCCCTTCACCGGACACCCGAAATTGATGTCCAGCAGATCGGGACCCGTAGCGTCCACGATCTCCGCCGCCAGTTCCATACTTTCTTCGTCCCCGCCATACAGCTGGATACCCACAGGACGCTCCGCCTCGAAGATGTCCAGCTTGCGGCGGCTGCGGATCGCCCCCTTTATCAGACTGTCAGAATTGATAAATTCCGTATACGTCAGATCAGCCCCATAAGCCCGGCAAACACCCCTGAAAGGCGGATCGCTCACGTCCTCCATGGGCGCCAGCAGCAGAGGGAAATCCGGGAGCTCTATTTTGCCGATCCTGATCATACGAATTTGTGTTTCGGACGCAAAAATAGCACTAAAACGCGCGCCAAACGGCAATAAAGTAAACCATTACCCCGTTGAAGGCGAAACTCTAAACCAATTTTACTATGAAGATCAAATCTACTTCACTGTTAGGTCTTTCCGTTATCGCAATTTCTACCCTTTTCTTTGCCTCCAGCTGTAAAAAGAGCAACAGCGGCGCCTCCGGCCAGCTCAGCGCCACCGTCAACGGGACGTCCTTCCAGCCTTCGCTGGCCACTGCCATCGACGAACAGGGTCATATATTGGTCGCGGGAATACAGGTTATCAGCGGCGACACCGTAGGGATGACGCTATCCGTACCCGATACGGCAAAAGCAGGCTCGGTGATCTCTCTTGGATTAAACTACGACGACATCATGACCTTCAGCCACTCCAGGACCCAGATCGCCTATGACACCTATGAGACTTATGCACACGGGACGATCAATGTCTCAACCCTGGACAAGACGAACAAGAAAGTGGCAGGCAGCTTCACCGCCACCCTTTATAACTTTACCGGCAGCGCCGACAGCGTAAAGGTCACCGGCCAGTTCAACACCACCTATCTTACATACTAAACCTGATAGAGCCTGGCAAGCCCAGCCAAAAAAGCCGGATAGTCAGACTATCCGGCTTTAATTTTTTTATGTGTCCTGGCCTCGTCCCCCTTTCGGGACCCGAAAGCCTATTTCATCGTTCCTGCAATGAACATATAGGAAAGGAACATCACCAAACCAAGGAATCCGATCGCCAGCGCGATCGTCAACCCGGCATTGCCTACAGAATGTGCTTTTTTCATATGGCGGGATTTTTTTGTTGAAAAAAATCAAATCTCACCTAAATATATGATAAAAAAACCGCATTTGCAAGCCCCCTCCGGGACAACAATATCGGTCTGGGATAAAAAATTGGGGGAATATAATTTTTTACCCCGTCCCATTTTTGTCTGTACACTTCGTGTACGAACCGGACTCCGTCCAGTTAATGCTTTTCACTCATATAAAACACCAGTTTACCCCCAGCCATGATCTCTTCATGGGTGATATACCTCCGGTTGATCGGCGTCCCGTTCAGCTCCACCTTCTTCACATATACATTCTTAGCCCCCTGATCCTTC
>Ga0068853_100003578_pt1 | contig 11898 bp, 12 predicted proteins | sample KBSCornC32_FD_65655 | JGI IMG/M metagenome (GOLD analysis project Ga0068853, IMG submission 65655) | Corn rhizosphere microbial communities from Kellogg Biological Station, Michigan, USA - KBS Corn C3-2 | ecosystem: Host-associated > Plants > Roots > Rhizosphere > Soil ... | reverse complement strand
TCCATGGCGCCCAGCACCGCCGTCACGTCCGCCAGCATATGGCCCTTAAGCTGGAAATCCATCGACTGGAGATGCGAGAAAGCCGTCGGCCTGATCTTGCAGCGATAGGGTTTGTTCGACCCGTCGCTGACCAGATAGACGCCGAACTCGCCCTTGGGGCTTTCGGTCGCGACATAGACATCGCCGGCGGGCACATGAAAGCCCTCGGTATAGAGTTTGAAATGATGGATCAGCGCCTCCATCGACTGCTTCATTTCGCCGCGTTTGGGCGGCGAGACCTTGCGGTCGAAGCTGGCGATGGGGCCTTCCGGCATCTCGCTCAGGCATTGTTTCATGATGCGCGCCGACTGCCGCACTTCCTCGACGCGGATCATGAAGCGATCATAGCAGTCGAAATTGGTGCCAATGGGAACATCGAACTGCATCCGGTCGTAGACATCGTAGGGCTGCGACTTGCGAATGTCCCAGGGAATGCCGCTGCCCCGGATCATCGGACCCGAAAAACCCCATTTCAGTGCATCTTCCTTGCTGACCACGGCGATGTCGACGTTGCGCTGTTTGAAGATGCGGTTATCGGCCACCAGGCTGATCGCATCCTCGAACAGCCGGGGAAGCCGGGTGTCGAGCCAGTCGGCGATGTCGGTGAGCAGTTTCAGCGGCACGTCCTGATGGACGCCGCCGGGCCGGAAATAGGCGCTGTGCATGCGCGCGCCCGATGCCCGCTCGAAGAAGTTGAGGCAATCCTCGCGAATCTCGAACAGCCACAGGTTGGGCGTCATCGCGCCGACGTCCATCACATGCGACCCAAGGTTCAGCATGTGATTGCAGATACGCGTCAGTTCCGCGAAGAAGACCCGCAGATATTGCGCGCGGATCGGTACTTCGAGGTTCAGCAGCTTCTCGATGGCCAGCACATAGCTATGCTCCATCCCCAGCGGCGAACAATAGTCGAGCCGGTCGAAATAGGGCAGCGCCTGAAGGTAGGTCTTATATTCGATCAGCTTCTCGGTGCCGCGATGGAGCAGTCCGACATGCGGATCGCACCGCTCCACGATCTCGCCGTCCAGCTCCATGACGAGGCGCAGCACGCCATGCGCGGCGGGATGCTGCGGGCCGAAGTTGATCGTGTAGTTCTGGATTTCCGTGTCGCCGGGCGACGGATCGTCGGCATTCACTACGTGGTCCAGCTTTTCGATATAGTCGGACATTAGGTCTTGTCCCCCGACGGCTTCGCAGCTTCGCTGTTGGCAGGCTCACCTGCCCCCGTCTGACCCTTATGCTCGGTCGTCTTGGGCGTAGGCGGCGGCGGCGTCGATGGCACGGCGGAGGGTGGTGGTGGAGCCGCCGCGGGCGTCGGCGCGCCGGGCGCCTGCCCGCCGGCCTTCTCGTCACCCGGCAGAATATATTCCGCGCCTTCCCATGGCGACATGAAGTCGAAGCTGCGGAAATCCTGTGCCAGCTTCACCGGCTCGTAGACGACGCGCTTCGCATCCTCGGAGTAGCGCAGTTCGACATAGCCGGTCAGCGGAAAGTCCTTGCGCTGCGGATGCCCCTTGAAGCCGTAATCGGTCAGGATGCGGCGCAGGTCGGTGTTGCCGGAGAACAGCACGCCGTACATATCGAACACCTCGCGCTCCAGCCAGCCGGCGACGGGCCAGATGTGCGTGACGCTGGGCACCGCATGATCCTCGTCCGTCGCCACCTTCACGCTCAGGCGATGGTTTTTGGTGACGCTGAGCAGTTGATAGACGACCTCGAACCGCTCGGCCCGGTCGGGATAATCGACGCCCGCGATCTCCATCAGCTGCTGGTAGGCGAACTGGTCGCGCAGGATGACCATCACATCGGCCAGCGCAGCGCGCTCGACCGTCACGGAAATCTCGAAATGCGCCTCGACGACCTCGACCATCGAAGCGCCCAGCGCGGCGGCGAGGGCGTCGGCAAGGCCGTCGATCGGATTTACGCGCGGCGCGCCATGCACCGCACTCACCGTTCGATCGTCCCGATGCGGCGGATCTTGCGCTGCAATTGCATCACGCCATAGAGCAGCGCCTCTGCGGTCGGCGGGCAACCGGGGACGTAGATGTCCACCGGCACGATCCGGTCGCAGCCGCGCACGACGCTGTAGCTGTAATGATAATAACCACCGCCGTTCGCGCAGGAGCCCATGGAAATGACATATTTCGGCTCCGACATCTGGTCATAGACCTTGCGCAGGGCCGGGGCCATCTTGTTGCAGAGCGTGCCGGCGACGATCATCACGTCCGACTGGCGCGGCGAGGCGCGCGGGGCGGCGCCGAACCGCTCCATGTCATAGCGCGGCATGTTGACGTGGATCATTTCCACCGCGCAGCACGCCAGACCAAAGGTCATCCACCACAGCGAGCCGGTGCGCGCCCACTGGAACAAATCCTCCGTCGTCGTGACGAGGAAGCCCTTGTCGTTGACCTCGCCGGTCAGCGCATTGAAGAAGTCGGCGTCGGGCGCCGTGACCGGCGCGGTCGCGGGCCGTTCAAGCTCTACTCCCAATCGAGTGCTCCCTTCTTCCAGGCATAGACGAGGCCGAGCACCAGCTCGAAAATGAAGCCCATCATCGTCAACCAGCCGGCCCAGCCGATCTCCTTCAGGCTCACCGCCCAGGGAAACAGGAAGGCCGCTTCGAGATCGAAGATGATGAACAGGATGGCGACGAGGTAGAAGCGCACGTCGAACTGGCTGCGCGGATCCTCGAACGCGGGAAAGCCGCATTCATATTCGCTGAGCTTGTCGGCATTCGGCTGGTGCGATCCGGTCAGCCGGCCCACCGCGATCGGCAGGAAAACGAACGCGCCGGACAGCAGCAGGGCGATCACCAGAAACAGGAGAATCGGCAGATATTGCGAGAGTTCCGGCAAGGTGCGTCCCCATTGCGTCGCATACTATTGGGCCGGCTTTAGGACTGCTGCACGTGCGAAGCAAGGGGGCCAGGATGTGAGAATCGCTCGCAATACAAGGCAGCCCGGCACGCCTTGGCCGGCCGGGCGGTCAGCGCAGCGCGCCGGCGACCAGCTTGTGCAGCTTGCTGTGGATCACGTCGTTGGCCGCCAGTATCTCTGCCCGCTCGATCGGCTGGTCGCCACCGCGAAAATCGGTCACGAAACCGCCCGCTTCGCGCACAAGCAGCATGCCCGCCGCCACATCCCAGGGCTTGAGGCCGCTCTCCCAGAACCCGTCATAACGCCCCGCCGCGACATGGGCGAGGTCGAGCGCGGCGGATCCGAAGCGACGGATGCCCGCCACGGACGGGGCCACCGCGCCAAAGATGCGCGACCATTGCGGCATGTCGCCATGGCCGAGGAACGGAATGCCGGTCGCGATCAAGGCGTCCGACAGGTCGCGCCGCGCGGACACGCGCAGGCGGCGATCATGAAGCCAGGCCCCCCGGCTCTTCTCCGCCCAGTAGCTTTCGTCGGTGATCGGCTGATAGATCAACCCCGTCGTCACCTCGCCCCAACCGTTGCCGTCGCGTCGCGGCTCCTGGACCGCAATGGAGATGGCGAAATGCGGGATGCCGTGCAGGAAGTTGGTGGTGCCGTCGAGGGGATCGATCACCCAGCGCGGCTTGGTCGGGTCACCCTCGATCTCGCCATTTTCCTCCGCCAGGAAGCCCCAGTCGGGACGCGCCTTGCGCAATTCCTCGATCAGAGTCTGCTCGGCGCGCTTGTCCGCCATGCTGACGAAATCGGCAGGCCCCTTGCGGCTGACCTGCAAATGCTCGACCTCGCCGAAGTCGCGGCGCAGGCGCGGCGCGGTCTTGCGCGCGGCGCGCTCGATGACGGTGAGAAGACCGGAGTGGCTGACCATAAAATTCTCCGCACTCCCGCTTGCGGGAGGTTCGATAGAGACACGTGTCTCTATCGAAGGGGTGGGCACGATTACGCGAGCAATCGTCAGCAACGCTGGAGGGCAGGTCGCAGGCCCACCCCCAGCCCCTCCCGCTTTCGGGAGGGGGGTTTAACTAGTCGACCTTGCGCAGATAGGTGCGCTCATACACATCGACGACGATGCGCGTACCGCTGCCGATATGCGGCGGCACCATCACGCGCACGCCATTGTCGAGGATCGCGGGCTTGAAGCTGGAGGAGGCGGTCTGCCCCTTCACCACGGCGTCGGCCTCGACGATGGTCGCCTCGACCTGCTCGGGCAGCTGCACCGAAATCGGCCGCTCGTCCCACATTTCCAGGGTGACATCCATGCCGTCCTGCAGGAAGTCGGCGGCGTCGCCCAGCAGGTCACGCTCCAGGTTGATCTGCTCGAACGTATCCTTGTCCATGAAGACGAGCGCGTCGCCCTCGGCATAGAGATACTGGAAATCCTGCGTGTCGAGCCGCACCTTCTCGATCGTGTCCTGCGAGCGGAAGCGCACGTTGGTCTTGCGCCCGTCGATCAGGTTCTTCATCTCGACCTGCATGAAGGCCCCGCCCTTGCCGGGCTGGGTGTGCTGCGTCTTGGCGACACGCCAGATGCCGTTTTCATATTCGAGGATGTTGCCGGGACGAATGTCCACGCCGCTGATCTTTGCCATGGAACGGGCCTGCCTGTGTCTGGAAAAAAATGGAGAAAGAGCCGGTGGCGGGCCTTAGCCCCATCGCTTGCCCGAGGCAAGGGCTGGCCAGTTACGGGACAGGCAAGGCTCCCGTCACCGGCTTCGCCATTGATGCGCCGCCCGGGACGTGGATAAAAGGGTTAAGAATGTCCTTCCCTTTCCCACCCATCCGTCGCGGGGCGTATCGCAAGCTCTTGCTGGTCGCAGCCGCTGCCCTGTCACCGGTCGCCGCCCATGCGCTGAGCGAGGCACAGCCGCTGCGCACCGGCGAGTTCGCATGGGCTGATGGACCGCAACCCGCCGCCGCCACCGACACGGCCCGTGGCCTGTCGATCACCATCAGCATCGCGGAGCAGCGGCTCTATCTCTATCGGGACGGGCAGCTTGTCGCCATGAGCACCGCCTCCACCGGCAAGCGCGGTCATTCCACCCCGCTGGGCGACTTCACGATCCTGCAAAAGCGCCAATGGCACCGCTCCAACATCTATTCCAACGCGCCCATGCCCTATATGCAGCGCCTCACCTGGACGGGCATCGCGCTCCACGCCGGCCATCTGCCGGGCTATCCGGCATCGCACGGCTGCATCCGCCTGCCGCTCGCCTTCGCCAAACAGCTTTTTGCGATTACGACGGTGGGGGTTCCCGTGACCGTGGTCGGAGCCACCAAAAACGTGCCGATCGTCAAGCTGCGCTTTGCGGACATCGAGTGGATTGCGGACGACGAGGTGGTCACTGCCCGCCCCGCGCCTTTCGTAGCGCCGGTCGGGGCTGTCGCCGTTCCACTCGCCGCTCCGCCAATCGTTGACGACTTGCTGCCACCGCCCGCGCGGCAACCCTCGACTACGCCACACTGGGCCTCGCCCGACGCCATCGAGGCGGTGCGTAAAGGGGAGGCCCCCAAGCTGGATTTCGAGATGGTGCCCGAATGAGGACGGGAAGGGACCGGCTCCGGTAGCGGGATTTACCCGAGCACCGCGTCGAACGCCGCGACACCCGCGCCCGGCCCGCCGGCATGGCCCCACACCGCCCCGCTGACCGCCAGGAAATCCGCGCCCGCCCGCACCAGCGGTCCGGCATTTTCGGCCGTGATGCCACCAATCGCCACGCAGGGAATCTCGAACACCGTTGTCCACCACGACAGGATCGAGGGATCGGGACGATGCACCGTGTCCTTGGTCGTCGTCGGGTAAAAAGCCCCGAAAGCCACATAATCGGCGCCCGCCTCCCCCGCTTCCATGGCGAGGTGGCGGCTGTCATGGCAGGTGATGCCGATCTGCGCGGTCGGCCCCAATATCCGCCGCGCCTCGGCCGGATCGCCATCGCCCTGGCCGAGATGCACGCCATCCGCGCCCAGCCTTTTGGCGAGTGCGATGCTGTCGTTCATGAGGAAGGCGACGTCCCGGTCCGCGCAGAGCCGCTGGATCGGTTCCGCGATCCGCGCGATCGCATCCTCATCGCCAAACCCCTTGAGCCGCAACTGGAACGCCGCGACTGGCCCGCCATCGAACGCCGCCGCCAGCAGTCCGACGAAATCCGGGTCGATCGCCGGCGGCGAGATAAGATAGAGCTGGCAGGGCGCGCGCGTGTCGTCCGCATCGAACCGTGCGGCAAAGCCGGGGTCGAGCGGCTCGATGTCATCGTCATCGTCGATCATCGCGACGCACCCGCCCCCGTCATGCTCAGCCCAGCGCCTTCTCGATCGCGCCGACGATCACCGGGTCTTCCGGCGCGATCTGCGGCGAGAAACGATCGACGACCTGGCCGTCGCGATTAACCAGGAATTTCTCGAAGTTCCACAGCACTTCCGGATCCTCGGTCGCGTCGATGCCGAAACCGCGCAGCTTCTCGCGCTGCGCGCTCGCATCGCCGGTCTTCTCCGGAACGGCCGTGGTCAGCGCGGCATAGAGCGGATGCTTGTCCGGCCCGGTCGCGACCACCTTCTCGAACATCGGGAAATCGACGCCATAGTTGGTGGTGCAGAAGGTCGCGATTTCGTCGTTGGTGCCGGGCTCCTGCCCGCGAAAGTCATTGGCGGGGAAGCCCAGCACGACCAGGCCCTTGTCCTGATAATCCTTGTAGAGCTTCTGCAACCCTTCATATTGCGGCGTCAGCCCGCATTTGGAGGCGACGTTGACGACCAGCAGCACCTTGCCCGCATAGTCCGCGAGGCTGGCGCTTTCACCCTTGATGGTCTTGAGCGGAATATCCTGAATCGCGGTCATGGCTTGGTCTCCAAGGAATTGGGTCTGCGGGTCATAACGATGCCCGCGCCAAAACAAAAGCAGCCGACCGATGACTATTCATCAAGCTGACAGCGAGAAGCAGGCAGGCTCATCGGATGCGCAATGCTGCCGCCCTCCTCCCGCTCCTGCTCGCCCTTGCCGCCTGCGCGACCGGCCTCGCTCGCACAGCCCCGCAAAATTCGGCGCGGCTGGGCCGGGCCGTCCCTGTCGGCGGTATCACCGTTCGGCCGGATCGGGTGGTCGAGGACAGCCGCTGTCCGCGCGATGTCCGCTGTGTGTGGGCAGGCCGCGTGATCGTCGGCGCCATCGTCTCGGGCGGTGGTTGGTCGCGGCGGGTCGATCTCACCCTCGGCGAGCCTGTCCCGATCGCCGATGGGACATTGACGCTGCAATCGGTAACGCCCGAAAGAGGCAGCGCTCGGCCCATTCCTCTGCGGAACTATCGCTTCCAGTTCGATTTCCAGGGCGGCCTGTAGGCACAAAAAAGGGGCCGGGCGACACGCGCTCGGCCCCTTTTGTAACGGATTAGTCCGATCAGGCGGTGACGGTCGTCTTCTGCGTCGAGGCCGCATGAATCTCGTCGATCGCCTCGCCCAGCGACGCATCGAACTCAGCGTCGCTCATCTGATGGCGCAGGTCATTGAGGAGCGCGCGGCTGAAGCTGGCGATCATGCCGCGATTTTCGGCCAGCTGGCGGCAGGCGTCGGCGCGGCTGAAGCCGCCCGACAGCGCGACGACGCGCAGCACGCGCGGATGATCGACCAGCGGATCGAACAGGCCGGCCTTCTCCGGGATCGAGAGCTTCAGCATCACCTTGTCGTCGCCCGGCAGGGCGTCCAGGGCCTTGAGGATTTCCTCCAGCAGAATCTGGTCCGCCTCGGCCCGCTCGGGGCTCTTGATGTTGATCTCCGGCTCGATCATCGGGACCATGCCGTGCGAGAGCACCTGGCTGCCGATCTCGAACTGCTGCTTCACAACGGCGGCGATGCCACTCCGGTTGGCGAGATTGATGACCGACCGTTCCTTGGTGCCGAACACGCCCAGCGCCTTCGACTTGACCAGCAGCACGTCGAGATCGGGATTCGGCTTCATCAGCTGAACGCCGTTCGCCTCGTCCTCAAGCCCTTTGTCGATCTTGATGAAGGGCACGACGCCCGCCTCGATCAGGACGGTGGGAACGGGCTTGCCGTCGATGGTGCCGTCCATGGTACGCTCGAACAGAATCGCGCCGAGCACCTTGCCGCCACTGAAGCAGGGCGAGGTGATGATGCGCGAACGCATGTCGTGGATCAGGCCGAACATTTCCTCATCGGTGGACCAGGCGCCTTCCTCGATGCCATAGCCCTTCAGCGCCTTGGGCGTTGATCCGCCGCTCTGGTCGAGCGCGGCGATGAAGCCTTCGCCGGTGGCAATCTTCTCACGCATGTCGAAGCTCGTCATTTGCCCTGTTCTCCATAGGTCTTGGTGGCAGTTCGCCCGTTCGGCCTCGCGCCGGCAACGAACTGCTCATTGTGCAGTGCAGTAAACTCAATCCCGGCCTACCCTTTTCGGCGCTTCGGCTCAACCTTGATAACCAAGCCCGGTGGGCCAGATTGGTACGCCGATGCGATGACCCGAGGATGCTCGCCGCCGCAACCGTCGATGCTTAGCGGAACAGCGCCTTGACGCCGGGCAACTCCTTGCCCTCCATCCACTCCAGAAACGCGCCGCCCGCGGTCGAGACGAAGCTGAAATCGTCCGACACGCCCGCCTGGTTGAGCGCCGCCACCGTATCGCCGCCGCCCGCGACGGACACCAGCGCGCCCTCCCGGGTCAGCGCGGCGGCGGTGCGCGCGAGGCTGACCGTCGCCGTATCGAAGGGCGGCATCTCGAACGCGCCCAGCGGCCCGTTCCACACCAGCGTCTTGCAGGTCTTGAGCGCGTCGCCAAAGGCTTCCGCCGCCGCCGGACCTGCATCGAGGATCATCTCGTCGTCCGCGACCTCATGCACGTTGCAGATGCGCAGCGACGCGGGGTTGGCGGCAAATTCCTTCGCCACCTGCACGTCATAGGGCAGGTGGATGATGCAACCGGCCTTGTCCGCCGTGTCGAGGATCGTGCGGGCGGTGTCGGCGAGGTCATGCTCGCACAGGGATTTGCCGACCGACACGCCGCGCGCCGCGAGGAAGGTGTTGGCCATGCCGCCGCCGATGATGAGATGATCGACCAGGGTGACGAGGTGGTTGAGCACGTCAAGCTTGGACGAGACCTTCGCGCCGCCGACGACGGCGGCAACGGGCTTCACCGGCTTGCCGAGCGCCAGTTCCAGCGCGTCAAGCTCCCGCTCCATGCTGCGTCCGGCGAAGGCGGGCAGTTTGTGCGCCAGCCCCTCCGTCGAGGCATGGGCGCGGTGCGCGGCCGAAAAGGCGTCGTTGACATAGAGGTCGCCCACCGCCGCCATCGCATCGACAAGCGCGGGATCATTCTTCTCTTCGCCCGCGTGAAAACGGGTGTTCTCCAGGATGGCGATGTCACCGGCGCGCATCACCGCGACGCCATCAACGGCGGCCTGTCCCGCGCAATCGGGGATGAACTGCACCTGCCGGCCCAGCACCTTCGCCAACGCCTGGCTGACGAGGCTGAGCGACATCTCGGGGGACTTCTGCCCCTTGGGACGGCCGAAATGGGCGAGGACGCACACCTTGGCGCCACGATCGGCGAGTTCCAGGATCGTGGGTGCGGCCGCGCGCAGGCGGGTGTCGTCGCTGACGGAGCCATCCTGCATCGGCACGTTCAGATCCTCGCGCACCAGCACCACTTTACCGGTGATGTCCCCCATGTCGTCGAGGGTCTTGAAGGGTTTGGTCATGCCATGCTCCAACCATATCTGCCGTTCGCCCTGAGCGAAGTCGAAGGGCAAAGCTGAGCGGAGCGAAGCACTACGCCTCGCTCCGCTCGGTAAAGGGCTTCGACTTCGCTCAGCCCGAACGGAATATTTACAGGAACTTCGCCACGACACCCGTGGTATCGATCATGCGGTTCGAGAAGCCCCATTCATTGTCGTACCAGCTCAGCACGCGGACCAGTCCGCCGTCCACGACGGCCGTCTCCAGGCTGTCCACGGTCGAACTGCGCGCATCGCCATTATAGTCGATCGACACCAGCGGCTCGTCCGAATAGCCGAGCACGCCCTTGAGCGGGCCGGATTCCGAGGCCGCCTTGAGCAGGCCGTTGACCTCCTCGATCGTGGTCGCGCGGGTCGGGATGAACTTGAGGTCGACGACCGAGACGTTCGGGGTCGGCACGCGGATCGACGAGCCGTCCAGCTTGCCCTTCAGCTCCGGCAGAACCTCACCCACCGCGCGGGCGGCGCCAGTGGTCGTCGGGATCATCGACAGGGCGGCGGCGCGGGCGCGGCGCATGTCCTTGTGCAACTGGTCCAGCGTGTTCTGGTCGTTGGTGTAGCTGTGGATGGTGGTCATGAAACCGCTCTCGATGCCGATGGCGTCGTGCAGCACCTTGGCCAGCGGGGCGAGGCAGTTGGTCGTGCAGCTCGCGTTGGAGATGACCACGTCGGCGGCGGTCAGCGTCTCGTGATTGACGCCATAGACCACCGTCTTGTCCACGCCCGTCGCGGGGGCGGAGATGACGACGCGCTTGGCGCCGGCGGTCAGATGGGCGCTGGCCTTGGCCTTGTCCGCGAAGATGCCGGTGCATTCCAGGGCGATCACGACGCCCAGTTCCGCGTGCGGCAGATTGGCGGGGTCGCGCTCGGCGGTCACCTTGATCTTCTTGCCGTCGACGACCAGATATTCGCCGTCGACCGAAACCTCGCCGGCATAATTGCCGTGGACGCTGTCGCGCTTGAACAGGAGCGCGTTGGACTTGGTGTCGCCCAGGTCGTTGATCGCAACCAGCTCCAGATCATGATCGGTACGCGACAGGATGGCGCGCGCGACGAGGCGCCCGATACGCCCGAAACCATTGATTGCAACCTTGACTGCCATGGACCTTGTCCTCCTTTAGTGGTGTCCGAGCGCCGCGCGGATTTGCGGCGCTATCTTCGCGGCCGTGAGGCCGAAATGGTCGTAAAGCACCTCCGCCGGGGCAGAAGCGCCGAAGCTGTCGATGCCGAAACGCAGGCCGGCGATGCCGGTGATCGCTTCCCAGCCGAACGTAACGCCCGCCTCGATCGAGACGCGCAGCACGTCATGGGGCAGCAGCGCATCGCGATAGGCGGCGTCCTGCGCCATGAAGCGCGACCAGGAAGGCATCGAAACCACGTCGACGCCGATACCGTCTGCTTCCAGCATGTCACGCACGTTTACCGCGATTTCAACCTCGGAGCCGGTCGCGACGATCACCGCCTTGCGGGGGGCGATTGCGGGGCGCAGCAGATACGCCCCCTTAGCGCTCAGCATGCCCCCCTCGCTCCGCAATTGTGGCAGATTTTGGCGGGTTAGCGCCAGAACCGAAGGGCCGTTGGCATTCTCCAGCGCGAGCTGCCAGCACTCGGCCGTCTCGATCGTGTCGCAGGGCCGAAAAACGTCCAGATTTGGGATCATGCGCATCGACATGACATGCTCGACCGGCTGATGGGTCGGGCCATCCTCGCCCAGGCCGATGCTGTCATGCGTCAGCACATAGATGACGCGCGCATGCTGGAGCGCAGACATGCGGATCGCGTTGCGGCAATAATCGGAGAAGACCAGGAAGGTGCCGCCGAAGGGAATGACGCCGCCGTGCAGCGCCATGCCGTTCATCGCCGCCGCCATGCCGAACTCGCGAATGCCATAATAGACATAGCGGCCGGCATAATCGTCGCTCGTCAGCGGCCCGGTGGATTTGGTCTTGGTGTTGTTCGATCCGGTCAGGTCCGCCGATCCGCCAATCATCGCGGGGATATTCTCAGTGAGCGGGCCGAGCGCCATTTCGCTCGCCTTGCGCGTCGCGACCGTCTGCGGCTTGGCGAGCAGGCCGTCGATATAGGCCGTTATCCCCGTGTCGGCCGGCAGATCGCCCGCCATCCGCGCGGCGAATTCCGCACCGCGAGGGTTGGCGGCGAGCCGCGTTTCCCAGTCGCCGCGCACC
>Ga0068853_100003576_pt1 | contig 11902 bp, 7 predicted proteins | sample KBSCornC32_FD_65655 | JGI IMG/M metagenome (GOLD analysis project Ga0068853, IMG submission 65655) | Corn rhizosphere microbial communities from Kellogg Biological Station, Michigan, USA - KBS Corn C3-2 | ecosystem: Host-associated > Plants > Roots > Rhizosphere > Soil ... | reverse complement strand
TTTACAACATTGCCGGCGTACTGCGGATGATTATCGCCGTAATAGCTGATGAATTTGCCATCGTGCTCATACGAGGTGAAAAATGCGGGCTCTCCTTTTTGAGCCTCGGCAACGTGCAGCTTGCCGTCAGCTCCGCGTTCGACCTTGTGCGGCTGAAAGAACTGTCGCCACTCGTCCATTTTAAAAGTGCCGGGCTTTTCCTTCTCGTAAATTACGTTCGGCGATGTTCCCGCTGCGACGCAGACGGTATGCGCAGGGAATTCATGCATCTCGCCGGTCTTCTCGAACTTGCCCGTCTCGGCGACGTATTCGAGTCTCTCAAAAATGAGGGCCTTCACCGCGTTGTACTCGTCCGGCACCGCCTCCGCCGGGTTCATGCATTCGATGATGTCAATGCCTTCCTCGAGGGCTTTTTGCACTTCCTCGTGATTGAGACGGTACGCGGGAGAGTCCTGTAGCCGCTTGCGATAGATGAGCGACACGCCGCCCCAACCGCGCACGACCGGAATGAAGTTTGGCTGCTCACCCGCCTCAGCGGCGCGTGCCCGCTCGGCACGGATCTCGCGGCCGTGCTCGAGAAACTCCTCGAGGACACGGTATTCCTCCTCATCGAACTTCTCGACGACAGCTTCCTCGCCAAACTCCGTTACGACCTGCTCGTATTTATCGAGCATCTTTTCGCACTGGATCGGGTAATACGCAAAAAGCTCGGTTGCAGTATCAATGCCGGTCAGCCCGCCGCCGATCACAACAGCCGGGAGTCGAACCTGGAGATTCGACAGCGTGTCCTTTTTAAATGCACCCGTGAGCTGCAACGCCATCAAAAAATCCGACGCCTGGCGAATGCCGCGGATCAGGTTGTTCTTCATCGGCACGATCGTCGGTCGTCCCGCACCTGTCGCGATCGCGATGTGGTCAAAGCCGTAATCCCACCCGTCCTCGATCGTCAGCGTCCCGCCAAAACGCACGCCGCCGTAGGCGCGAAAACGCTTGCGTCGATACAGCATCAACTGCATCATGTTGAGGAAATTCTTGTCCCAGCGGACAGTGATCCCGTACTCCGATACGCCGCCAAACCCCGAGAGAATTCTCTCGTCAAGGCTGTCGGTGATCTCGTCGATGTCGCGGATCGGCTTTGGAATGCTGCGGCCCAGATCGCCTGTCCACTCGGATGGCAGCGGCTCGATCTTCAGTCCGTCGACTCCGATGACGCCAAAACCTTCGTTCAAAAGATAATGCGCGAGCGTGTATCCGGCCGGCCCGAGTCCAACGACGAGCACATTCTTACCGTTGTAAGGCAGCGGGTACGGGCGTTTTGCATTGAGCGGATTCCAGCGCGTGAGCAGGCTGTATATCTCAAATCCGTACGGCAGATCGAGCACGTCGGTGAGCGTGTGCGTCTCGGCCAGCGGGATATTTACGGGCTCCTGCTTCTGAAAGATGCAGCCCTTCATGCAGTCATTGCAGATGCGATGACCGGTGCCCGCGCACATTGGGTTATCGATGGCGACAAGAGCCAACGAGCCGATCGAATCGCCCTGCCGCTTTAGCAGGTGCATCTCGGAGATGCGTTCGTCCAGCGGGCAGCCCGCCGTTTTGATGCCGAGAGGGTTTCGCTTTACGGTGCCGTCGGGATCATGCAGCCCGATCGAGCAGCCGTCTTTTTCCCGCTCGTGGCAGATCAGGCAGTAGTCGACCTCGTAGAGCGATTCACGCATCGTCCCGCGGTCGTCGGTCAGCGTAAACCCGACGCGCCGTCTCAGGATGTCCTCGCTCCCGCGCATGACATTCGGCAATTCTTCGCGCGGGTGAATGAGGTGGACAAGATTCTGATAATCCAGCGCGTGCGGCACCTTGAAGCTGTACCATTTCCGCGCCTTTGTCGCGAAAGCGGCCGCCGACCAGGCTTCCACCACCCGGATCGCTGCTTTCACTGTCAGCAGATCGCCGGTCGACTGCTCCTCAATGATCGCCTCTGAATAAACCTTGCCAAACTCGCTGTCTTTGAGCTTGTCGTACGCGGCTTGAACACGAGTAACCGTGTCATGCACCGACGGGGGATATTCGTCTGCGGGCTTTGCGAGAGCCTCCTCGGCGTCAAGCAAACGGCAGGTCATCTCGGCGATCGACAGCTCCTCGTCATGGATGAGCGTCTCGTCAAAAGCGGCGTTTCTGAGCTGCGTCACGGCCAACCAAAGCCGACCTTCATTCAACTCGGCGAGCTGTTCCGGTTTGAACTTCTTCGTCGCTCGCCGCTGAACAAAGAATTTATATTTCCAGATAGGATTTTGGACCGTGACCGCCTGCCCGAGCTCCGCCTTTGCCTCCGTTATCTTGAATAGACGCGCGACAAAGTCAGACAAGTAAGGTGCCGCATCCGTCAGGATCTTTGACTCAACGCGGCGCTCAAACCCCTCGCCTCGAGCCGCTATATATTTGTTGAGAGCGCTGCTCAGGACCGGATCTTGCTTTTCGACCTCTAGATAAAAGACCTCCGCGAGCTGTTTAAGCTTGATCGCGTCATATAGGTCGCAATACCGAAATCCATCGATACCGAGCTCGATATCGTGGTCAGATGGAGCATTGGGAAAAGGCGTCATAAACAGTGCCGCACGGCCGTTATCGCCGTGCAAAGGGCAAATGAACAATATAACATTCGCCGGATTTTGCGGCCAAAGGCGCAAAATTCATGGGGCGCAATCGCCGAACGTTTCTGATACAATCGAGCCTTAACAGGCAAAGCCATTTGGTAGTCGCGGCATCAAACGTGGCCACGGGGTTTTTTGCTTGCAAAGTAGTTAGGTTATGGAAAATGATCAGCGGTTAACGCCTCTGCCGGTCGCTGCACACGACCTGCAGACGAGCGCGATAGATGTCTCTCTCCCGTATGCCGGGTCCTACGATGAGAGTCTCGACAGCAAGCGCAGTCTCCGGCAATACTTCAACATTGTTTATAAGCGACTCCCGCTGATCATCACTTGCACCGTGATCATCACCGCCGCGGCGGCTCTATACTCGTATCGTCAGCCATCAATTTACTCGGCTACGACCGAGATGATCATCAATCCGCGTAAACCTGCCCAAACGCAGAAAGATTCGATCAATATCAACTTTGGCGAGGACCAAAAGTATTACAACACTCAGCTCCAGCTCCTGAAGAATCAGGACCTGATGAAGCGAGTCGTTATAGCGCTTGGTCTGCAGCGCGAGCCAAATCTCTTTGACGATCAAAATCGAGGGATCGTGGCGGGCGTCAAATCGCTTTTCGGTGGTGGCCAAAAGCAAGCCCAGGTCCAGGACCAGTTGCCCGTCGTCGCGGACGATGCGCCCGCCGACAAGAACCAGCCGCAGCTTTCTCCGGAGGAGAACGCTCGAGCCGAAAGCTATGCCGGGATCCTGCTTGGAAGGCTCAATGTCGAGCAGGTCGAACGCACTAATATCGTAAACATAACCGTTGAGAGCTCAAATCCGGTCATCTGTGCAAAGGTCGCCGACAAAGTTGCCGAGCTGTTTAAGGTTGAGGATGCCGATCGCGAAACCGCCGGTGCCCAAAAAGCATATCAGGACCTGAACAAGTCCATTGATGATCTCAAAGCCACTATAGCTCAGGAGGAGACCGGTCTTATCCAAGAGATGCAGAACGCGAATCTTCCTCTTGAGGACAAAGGCAATGAACTCAGGTTCGGAGATCTGCAGACCCTGTTAACTCAATTACGCACCGCTGAGAACGACGTCAACACTCTCGAAGCCAAGTATAAGGCCGCGGTCGACGCGAGCGGGACAGGCGACATTCTGGCGGTTGTGCCCGACAACGTAGCCATTCAGAACGCCCGCAATCAAAATCTCAAGAATCAGGCAGATCTGCAGAAGCGGATCGAGGACATCGAGACAAAGATCAACACCGCACGCGAGGAGCGTGAAAAACTACTGGTGCGGTACACGCCGCAGTATAAAGACGTGCTTGCAAAAGATGCTCAGATCAAAGAGCTTGAATCGCAGCGTGAGCGTATAGAAAAAGAGGTTTCCAAGCGTATTAAGAGCGAAGGTGAAACCCTTGAAAAGAATGCTGAGAAAGAGGTCATAGCTAGTTTGCGGGCCGCTCTCTCTGCGGCGCAGCAACGCCAGGCAAGGCAGCTTGAGCTCTTTAATCAAGCGTCCGCAAAGGCGAGCAGCGAGGGTCAGGCCGAGACGCGATTGACCACCCTAAAGGACGAGCTCAAGAACAATCGTGATCTGCTCAGTACATACACGCAGAGCCTAAAGGGCCAGGAATTGGCCCTCGAGAGCGGTCGGCCCGACAACATCCAGATCCAGAATCACGCGATCACGCCTACGGAGCCTGTCGGCCCCAAGCGTAAGCAGAACATCTTGGTCGCGCTCCTGCTCTCGTTCGCGGCAGGCGTCGGTTTGGCTTTCCTTTTGGATTACCTCGACGATTCGGTCAAGACGTCTGACGATATCAGCCGACATCTGGGTCTGCCCACGCTGGCACTTATCCCTCACTACAATACGCTCGATAAGCGGAGCCTAATTCCATCAAAGGCGACAGGGGCGAATTCCGGCTCGACGGCGCTGATCACCTTGGAGGACAAGCGCTCGCCGATGGCTGAGGCGTATCGGCATTTAAGGACAAGTCTGCTATTCTCGTCCGCCGGCAAGCCGCCGCAGACGATCCTCGTGACGTCGTCACAGCCCTCTGAGGGTAAGACGACCACGGCGATAAATACGGCTATTACGCTCGCCCAATCGGGAGCCGAGGTCGTGATCCTGGACTGCGACCTTCGCCGTCCGCGGCTGCATTCGCATTTTGACCTGGACAATAGTCAGGGACTGACAAACTACCTCTCGGGCGATAAAAATACGGAGAATCTCATCCGTACGTACGAGGAGCTGCCAAACCTAAAGGTCATTACAAGTGGCCCGATACCGCCGAATCCTGCGGAGCTGCTTAGCTCGAACGAGATGCGGAATCTGCTCACGTTCCTATCCGGACGATTCAAGCACGTCATCCTCGATTCGCCGCCCGCGATCTCGTTCACGGACGCCGCGATCCTTGCAACCCAGGTCGACGGCGTCGTTCTCGTGGCGATGGCGAATAAAAGCTCGATCCACCTCATGCGCCAATTCAAACAGCGCGTCGGCAATATCGGTGCCCGGATCTACGGCGTCGTGCTCAACGGTCTGCAGGCAGATTCGCAGGATTACTACTATTACTACGGGTCGGGATACTCCAGGTACTATTCGGATGGGGACGATGTCGAATCAACGACTACCGAGTGATCAAAAACTCAGCGATCGTGCAAAGGAGGGCCGACGGCCCTCCTTTTTATTTGTCCAGTTTCGACATCTGCTTTAGCAGCATGTCCGCATAGATCCGGGGGCGGTCGATGTGGTGCAGCGCGACCTTTCCACCGTCTTCGCTTGCGTTGTCGATAACGATATCACCCAGTCCCGCCAATCGCTGAAGTGCCGTTGCCGACACCGTCACGTCCTGTATTCGGCGCAGTGGAATGTTTCGCGTATTGGTTGCGATGAGCCCCGAATCGATCTCGAGCGACGTTTCGGTCAACTTGTAGCGCAGCAGCTTTTGCCGGAGATGAAAGTACGCCGGGACCAGAAAGATCAACAAGCCGATAATGATCGCGTAGATAATAGGCACGGAGGTCGTAAGTGCGGCGAGCAGGGCCACTAGCAGCACCGCACCTATAGCCGACGCGATATAACCTGCCTTCACAAACAATAGCGTGGGCCGTATGTCGAAAAGAGCAGTGTCCTGTGAGCTTTCGTTATCGATACGCTGGACGGGCGCGGCCGCAACAGGCGCGATGTAGTCGCTTTTACGGCTTGCAACGCGGGTCTCGATCTCGGTTCCGTCAAACGCCTGTCCGCACTTGCGGCAGAATGCCGCCGTGTCCTTATTCTCAGCTCCGCATCTGTCACAAAACATCGCCCGTTATTATGCGGCGTTAGGTGCTCAAAACACAAAAACGCGGCCCGTGTAACGCACACGGGCCGCATGTCTCGCGACTATTTGGAGAAGAGTGTTTACTCTCGTGGTGGGAACTTGTTCCGAGAGACCACCAGCGGTGTCTCTCTATCCAGCGATCACTGGTTAACTAATCTCATGCGCCCGTCGGCGAGGCGAATGGCGAATGCATTCGGCTCATAGACCGCCAGCGGACGCGCCTCGCGTTTCTCGAGGCGGGCCGCCTCTGTGCTATTAACACGACGATAGGTCCGTGCGAATGTGCCGTCTGAGATCGACGCATACCGCTCCGTGATGCGGCGGACGTACTCGCGCGTCTCAGAGTATGGCGGTATGGTGTTGCCAAACTTCATCACGGCTCCCTCGCCTGCATTGTAGCCGGCAAGCGCGAGGTTGACGTCGCCGCCAAACATGTCCAGCAACAGCCGCATGTATCTTACGCCGCCATCGATGTTTTGCTTTGGGTCAAAGATATTCTCGACGCCCATTCGTCGTGCTGTCGCGGGCATGAGCTGCATCAGACCGCTGGCGCCTTTATTCGATATCGCACGCGTCTTAAATGTCGATTCCTGATGCATCTGTGCATAGATCAACAGTGGATCGACGCCCCAACGGCGACTTGAGTCGACAATATACGTGTCGATGGTTGTGTCGCCTGTCGTAAACCCTTTGAGGCCCGAATTCGCGCTCATTCGCATCGCGCGATCGGCCGGATAGCTCGAATGCTCGCGATCCGCTAGCCCTTCGCTCGGATTCATGCTGCGGTCGATGGTCCGCGGCTTGACCGGCGTGACCATCGCCGTTTTCTTGTTAAATTTTTGATCGACCGTGGCGTTCTTGCCATTGGTCTTGCGTGGTTTGACGGCTACGCTCGCCGGTTTGGGATCGGAAACATCAACTCCGCGAACCGTATCGAAATTATCGAATATTCGCGGTCTTTGTTGAGCAAAACAAGGGACGACTCCAATTAGAAGCAGCAGTAGCAGACAGATTTGTTTCATTTTGAGGTGTGTAGACGGACGGGTATCCAGGCGACACGCGAGTCGAACGACCCGCGGCGTTACATCGCCTATTGAATAAAAACGCGCGATGGTGGAAAGTTTCCACGAATAACAAAGATTTTTAACAATGCATATCTTGTAGAGCGCGCAGATGCGCGCACGCCGCTCACCGTGCGCACTGCGCGCTTAGCCGTCTCGCCGCTCCGTACCGCCGAAACGCCTTTCGCCCGCATCAAATGGCAGTACCATCGCGGTTTTGAGAACCAACTCTCTGGCGGCTGCGTATTCTGGTAAAATTGGGATTTCTTTTGGGAGGGTTTTATGAAGAAGGTTGCCATCTTGGCCGTCATGGTCGTCGCACTCGCGGCAGCGGCCTATTCGCAGGCACAGGTCGGATCAAAGATCGAGAATTTCTCGCTTCCCGATGTGGATGGGAAGACGCAGTCGCTCGCTGACCTGAAAGGCTCAAAGGGCACGGTGGTCGTTTTCGTGTCGATACGGTGCCCCGTCGTCCGCGGCTATAATGAGCGGCTCAACGAGATCGCCAAGGTGTACAAAGCCAAAGGCATCACCCTCGTCGGCATCGACGCAAACATCACCGAGCCTGCAACAGACGTCAAGGCGCACGCGATGATGAACTGGGATTTTCCGGTCCTGATCGATAAGGACTCGAAGATCGCCGACAAACTCGGTGCCAACGTGACCCCCGAAGCTTTCTACATTGATACTGATAACGTACTCGTGTACCACGGCGCCATCGATAACGATCGGTCTGGCCGCAATGTAACCGAGCACTTTCTGCAGACGGCTTTTGATGCAACGCTGGCGGGCAAAAAGCCAGCCCGCACCTCCGCCAACGCCTTTGGCTGCACGATCCAGAGAACGGCCCAATAAATGAACTCACTTACCGCGCGTATTATCATTCTCGTCGCGATCTTCACGATCGGTACGTCGCTGGCGATAGGTCAGCAAACACAAAAGCCAGCAGCGCCCGTTGGTCCTGCTATCAAGCAGATCGACCTCGAAGGTCTCAAAACGGTGCTAAAAACAGACGGCAAGCCACGTCTGATCAATTTTTGGGCGACCTGGTGCGATCCGTGCCGCGAGGAGTTTCCGGAGCTAGTAAAGATCGATGCCGCATATAAGGGAAAGATCGACTTTATCTCAGTTTCGCTCGACGATCTCGAGGATATCGGCACAACCGTGCCCAAATTCTTGCATGAAATGAAGGCCACAATGCCTGCGTATCTCCTCCACGCGTCTGACGAGGACGCGGCCATCGCTGCGATCACGAATATCTCGAGCGATTTTCACGGGAGCTTGCCATTCACGATCCTGATCAAACCAAATGGCGAACTCGCGTATTCCCACGCCGGCAAGATCCATCCCGATGAGCTAAACGCCGCTATCGCAAAGCAGCTCAGTGCAGGCCAGTAAAGCACCTCGGATATTCGCACGGAGTTTGTGCCGTTCGGTTTGATTACGGTCGCCGGAGAGCATAAACTCTGGTGTTTATTTCGGGACTCGCTTTTCTCGCAAATGGACGCCATCACCCCGCAGATCGTTGAGCAGCACAACCTCACACCGGCCGAGTACGACCGCATCTGCGGGATCCTAGGCAGGAAACCAAATCTCACGGAGCTAGGCGTATTCAGCGTGATGTGGTCCGAGCACTGCTCGTACAAATCGTCCAGAGTCCACCTCAAACGCCTGCCGACACGTGGTCCACGCGTCATTGTGCCTCCCGGCGAGAATGCCGGCGTCGTCGATATCGGCGACGGCTGGTGCGTGGCTTTCAAGGTCGAATCGCACAATCACCCGAGCTTTATCGAGCCTTTTCAAGGTGCCGCGACAGGCGTCGGCGGCATCCTGCGCGACGTTTTTACAATGGGTGCAAGACCCGTTGCGGCGATGAACAGCCTTCGCTTTGGCCCACTCGACGATCCAAAGCACGGCAGCCGGAACAAGTCCATCCTAAAGGGCTGCGTCGCCGGGATCGGCCATTACGGCAACTGCTTTGGCGTGCCGACGATCGGCGGCGAGGTAATGTTTGACGAGTCGTACAGCCTGAATCCGCTCGTGAATGCATTTGCGCTTGGCCTCGTGCGGCAGGACCAGATCTTTTTTGGCAAGGCGACCGGTATCGGCAACCCCGTGCTCTATGCCGGAGCAAAAACAGGGCGCGACGGCATACACGGCGCGACGATGGCATCGGCCGAGTTTGACGAGGAGGCTCTCGAAAAGAGGCCGACGGTCCAGGTCGGCGACCCATTCCTTGAAAAGCTTCTTCTCGAGGCTTGTCTCGAGGCAATGCGTTCGGGAGCGATCGAGGGCATTCAGGACATGGGTGCGGCGGGGCTGACTTCATCGTCTGTCGAGATGGCAGCGCGCGCGGGCACGGGTCTCGACATTGATCTGACAAAGGTGCCGCAGCGAGAAACCGGAATGACTGCCTATGAGATGCTGCTCTCAGAGTCACAGGAGCGAATGCTCATCGTCGCCCGTAAAGGTCAGGAGAAACAAGTCGTCGAGATCTTTAATAAGTGGGACCTCGATGCTGTGGTGATCGGCCAGGTCGTCGAGGGCGACCGTCTCCGCATCTGGCACAACGGCATTTTGGAAGCTGACCTTCCCGTTCTTGCTCTCACGGACGAGGCACCAAAGTACGAGCGGCCGATGGCTGCGCCGAGTCCAAAGTCAAAAGTCCAAAGTCCAAAGTCTCTCTATAAAGTAACCGGGTCTTCGCCAGATGACGCGCTGCGACTGCTTCTGTCGTCGCCTAATATCGCTTCAAAACGCTGGGTCTATGAGCAGTACGACACGATGGTCCGCACGAATACGGCTATCCTGCCGGGGGCGGATGCCGCCGTAATTCGTGTAAAGGAAACTCGAATTTCTATCGCCATGTGCCTCGACGGCAACGCCAAATTTGTCGCTATCGACCCGCGAGAAGGTGCAAAGCTCGCTGTAGCCGAGGCCGCGCGAAATGTGGCCTGCGTCGGTGCCAAACCGATAGCGGTCACGAACTGCCTCAACTTTGCTTCGCCGGAGAGGCCCGAGGTGATGTGGACCTTTTCCGAGGTAATCGATGGGATGAGGGAAGCGTGTGAGGCGTTCGAAACACCTGTCGTTTCCGGGAACGTCTCTTTTTACAATGAAACGGACGGCCGCGGTATCCTGCCGACACCCGTGATCGGAATGGTCGGCCTTGTCGAGGACACGCGCAAGCTCATAACGCCCGGATTCAAAAACGAGGGTGACGTGATCGCGCTTCTCGGTGAGAGCCGAGGCGACCTGTCGCCTGGCGAATACGCTCACGCGGTCCTCGGCCGCACGACAGCGGAGATCATTGACCACACCGACTGCCCGCGAGTGGATCTCGAGTTGGAGCGTCGGCTCCATGATGTCCTGCTGCGGCTCGCTTCAAATTGCCTCCTTCGATCCGCGCACGATTGCTCTGACGGCGGGTTGGCCGTGGCGATAGCAGAGTGTTGTTTCTCCTCTCTAAACCACAACGCTGTGGGAGCTGATATCGACCTGCCGAATGGCACAGGTTTGAGAGCAGACGAATTGCTCTTCGGCGAGACGCCCTCGCGTGTGGTGATCAGCTTCTCGCCCGACTCTCTCGAGCGAGTACGCGATGCGACAAAGGAATTGCCATTCGAGATCATCGGTCGGGTCGCGGGCGATGATCTCACTATGAAGATCGACGGGGCCGAGCAGTTGCGCTCACCTGTTGCTGAACTTGAAGCTATTTGGGCAAACGCTCTTGGGTCCAGGCTCGCAACCTTTGACGCGATGGCCGAGGTTTAGAATTTTAGGAAAGGGATCAGCCCAGGCACGCGGGATCGCCATCTCTCAAACTGCTCGCCAAATGCTTCTCTTAAAAGGCGCTCCTCAAAACGTGTTCGGATAAAAGTTCCGATCAAAAAGACGACCACCGCACCGATGATGATTGCCCAATAGCTCAGCACAATGCCTGTCGCGATCAGCATACCGAGCATTGCCGCATAGATCGGATGTCGAACGAGACTGTATGGCCCAGTCGTGACGAGCTCGTGCCCTTCGACGAGACGTGCTTCGAGGCTCCACTGTTTACCAAGTTCTTGCACCGCTCGAATAGTCAGAACAACGCACACGATGGACAATGCGGCCCCCAATAACTGAAGCGCAATATTTAGTCCGTATAGAGAATCCACAAAAGGCGAGAAGAATGGCCTCCGCGGTATTGCCCAGACCGGGAAATAGGCGAATCCCTGCAAGACAATTCCGAGCCATGACTTTGGTGCGTTTACCGCGTCTTTCGTCAGCGGCGGCTTTGCGCGAAAAAGGAACGTCGCCGCAAAAGCGATCCAGCAGACGATCACAATTGTGAGCGCGCCGGCCGAGATCCAATGCGAGAGATGCTCCATCGAGAAACAGATTACGACCACTCGCCGTGTTTATTCCACCAGTGGGTACACTAAAATCTAATTGTGACCGCCGGCATTTATCTCCACATTCCGTTCTGCAAGTCCAGGTGCTCGTACTGCGACTTTGCGACAGACGTGTATCGCGACCGCGCCGCAGTGGATAGATATGTCGATGCTCTGTGCACCGAGATAAAGAGTTTTGAGGAGGATGATGTCGAGGCTGACACCATCTACTTCGGCGGCGGTACACCATCCATGCTGCACACGCAGCACGTGCGACGGATACTCGACACGGTCAGAGAAAGGTTCACGATCTCGGACCAGCCCGAGATCACGATGGAGATGAATCCTGCAACGGTGTCACAGGAGACGCTTGCGGGATACCGTTCGATTGGTGTAAATCGCGCGAGCTTTGGCGTGCAGACATTTGATGACAGGCACCTAAAGCTGCTCGCGAGAGGACATGATGCGAATGATGCTCGGGAGACATTCAGACTGTTGCG
>Ga0068853_100003571_pt1 | contig 11908 bp, 10 predicted proteins | sample KBSCornC32_FD_65655 | JGI IMG/M metagenome (GOLD analysis project Ga0068853, IMG submission 65655) | Corn rhizosphere microbial communities from Kellogg Biological Station, Michigan, USA - KBS Corn C3-2 | ecosystem: Host-associated > Plants > Roots > Rhizosphere > Soil ... | reverse complement strand
GGACTGCCCGTTCAGCGATCCCTGCTCCTTCGCGAGCTGGCGCATCTTCTCGATCATCTCCGAGAAGCCCGATGCCGACGATCCGTTCGCCGCGCGCTGGCGATCCGCCATGAGCTTCGTCGCCGCCTCGTTGAGCGACTGCGCGGCCTCCTCCATCGCGCCCGCGGTCTCCTGCTGTCCGTTCGGCGACGCGTCCGCAGTCTGCTTCGTCGCTTCCTGCACGCGCTGCTGCGCGTCGCTGAGCGCGCGCTGCGACTGCTGGGACACGTGCGACGACTGGCGCGCGGACTTCTGCACGCCCTCGCTCACCTTCTCGACCCCCTGCTGCACCGCGCTCTGATCGCCCTTGAGCGATGGCGATCCACCGGCCCGGGCCTGATCCGCGAGCGCCTGCTGCTGCCGTGCGAGCTGCAGCGTCTCCTGGATCGATTTGTCGAGATCGTGCGTGAGGCCGTTCTTCCATTCCTGGATCTGCTGCTGCCGGGCATCCGCCAGCTGCTGCGCGGCCTGCTCCATCTGCTGCGCGCCCTGCTGCGCCGCGGCCGCCTGCTGGGCCGAGGGCTGGCCGCCCGCGGACTGCTGGCGCTGCCCGCTCCCTTGCTGCTGCGCTGTGCCCTGCGCCTGCTGCGCGCTGTCCGCCGAGGCCTGCTGCTGCTGCGCCGCAGCATCCTGCTGCCCGTCCGCGCCCTGCTGTTTCTGCGCGCTGTTCTGCGCGCTGTTCTGTGCACTGCTCTTCGCTGCCGCCTGCTTCATCGCGTCCGCGGACTGCTGCGCGTGCTGCGCGCCCTGCTGGAGCGCCTTCGGCCCGCTCTCCGCCTTCTCCTGCTGCAGCCGCTGCGCGAGCTGCTGCACGTCGTTCGCGAGCTGGTGCGAGCGATCACTGAGCGGTGCCGCGTCCCTGCTCGCGCCACTGTCCGCGCGCGCCATCTTCTCGGCCGTCGTGCGCTCCTGTTTCGCGAGATCCTTCGCCTCGTCGCGCAGTGTCTGCATCGACCCCTCGAGCGCCGCCCGCTTGAGCATCTCGGCGCTCCGCTCGAGCTGCTCCTTCAGCAGTTGCTGCGCCCTGGCGAGATTCTCCATCGTCTGTCGCGCATCTTCGGGCGACTGCTGGCGCGTGCTCTTCTCCACCTCCGCGAGCTGCTGCTGCAGCTCCGGCGTGAGCGCCTGCGCGAGCATCTGCTGTGCCTCGGCGAGCTGCCGCGAGAGCGAGCTGTCGAGCGCACCGGCGGACTGCAGCTGCTTCCCGAGCGCCTGCGCATCCTTCTGCAGCGACTTCACCTGATCCTGGAGCTTCTGCTGCTGCGCCGCGAGCGCCTTCGACTGCTCGGCCGCGCGATACGACATCGCGGACTTCTCGCTCTCGCTGTTGCTGCCGCTCTTTCCGTTCGATCGCCCATCGCTCGTCGTGGACGTGCGATCGCGGCTCTTCGCCGCCTCGTCCGTGCGCTGCGCCAGCTGCTTCTCTTCCGCGGCCGTCCGCGAGGCGCGCGCGGCGAGGCTGTCGCCCATCGCCCGCGCGAGTTGGCGCTGCTCGGTGAGCGACGGGACGCGGAGCACGAGCTCCCTGCTCACGGTCGTCTGACGCCACGGCGAGTTGTCCGTGGCGGCGATCGTCACGTGGAGCATGTCGCCGGGCTGGAGCCCGCGCACGCTCGCGTCGATCGTTGCCGCACCCGACCATTCCGGCGCGCTCGGCGCCGCCAACGGCTGCTCGACGCCCGGCTGCGCGGTGCCGCTCGCCATCTCGCGCCAGCTGCGCATGGTCACCGTCGCGAGTCCGTGATCGTCGCTCGCGGCCGCGCGCAGCGCGAGCTCGTTGCCGGTGAGCGCGACCGTATCGCGCGCAGGATCGACGATCTCCACGCGAGGTGCGGAGTCTGGAAGCACGTCCACGTCGAGCGGCGCCGGAACATCCGCCACCGGGCCGCGCTCGCCGCGCGCCATCCACACCCAGCGCCCCCCGCTCGAGGCGCTCATCCGCCCCGAGAAGTTGTGCCCGTCGGGCGTGAGCCGCACGGTGTCGCGCGCGCTCACGAGCGCGACGGCGTCGAGCTCCGCGGACGCGCGGCCGCGAATGACGAGCGTCGTCCCGCGCGGCACGCGCACCGTTTCGCCCGCCGGCACCGTCTCCGCTGGACGATCGAGATACGAGGGATAGATCGCCCGGATCGCGACGTCGCCGACGAACGGCCGATCGGTGACGTGCACCACCACCGTGTCCGTCTGCGTCCGCCCATCGCTGGCGACGAGCGCCACATCCGCGTCGAGCGGTCCGAGCGTGACGGAGGTGGCGCCATCGCTCACCTCGAGCGTGCGCGTGCTCCACGGCGCACCCGTCGCGCGCGTGTGGAATTCGATCGTGCGCCTCGCCGGCGCGAGAATGCGCAGCCGCAGCGAGTCGCCGCGCATCACCTCGCGAGGCGCGTCCACGATCGACAGCGGAGGGACCAGCGCGCCGGTCCACGCGCCCACCGGATGCCGCATCGCGCGCCACCCGTCGGGCGCATTGCGGCGCGCGCCGCCGAGCAGCACGAGCGCGAGCAGCGCGCACACGACCGCGCCGGCGCTCGTGACGAGCGCGCCGCGAAGCATCCGCGGAGCGAGCGCGCCGCGCTGCGAGGCGAGCGAGGTTCCGAGCGCCGCTGCGGCGCGCTTGCCGAATGCGCCCTGCCCCTCCACCTCGAGCGCGCCACGCAGCGAGCCATCTCGCAGCGCTCGCTCGCGCTCGATCGCGTGCGCGACCCTGGCCGGCGTCGCCGCGCGACGCACGTGCACAATGGTCCACGCGAGCGGAGCGCCGACGGCGACCAGCACGACCACCCATGCGAGCGCGGGCGCAGCGGGCTCGCTGATCCAGCGCGCGTCGCCGAGCCAGAACGCGGCAAGTCCGATCAGCAGCGCCGCGGCACCGATCGCGAAGGCCACGCCGCGCGCACCCATGGTCGCGACGAGGCGAAAGCGCTCGCGCGCGACCAGTTGGCGAAGGGTCATGCGAGCGTCACGAGACCGGGCGGCTCGTCACCGCATACACGAAGAGGTTCACGCCCATGCGCAGCGCGGCCTCGTGCAGCGCCGGCGGATCGTGATAGACCTCGGTGTCTTCCCAGCCGTTCCCGAGATCGCTGGAAAAGCTGTAGTACACCACGAGCCGGTCGCCGATGAAGATGCCGAAGCCCTGCGCGGGCTTGCCGTCGTGCACGTGAATCTTCGGAAGCCCCTTCGGAAAGTCGTAGACGATGTGGTAGATCGGATGCGACAGCGGGACCTCCACGAGCGGCCGATCGGGGAACACCCGCGCGATCTCGCGACGGAAGCTCGGATCGAGCCCGTAGTTGTCGTCCGCATGCAGAAAGCCGCCGTGCTCGAGATAGTCGCGCAGGCGAACGATCTCCTCGTCGCTGAAGTGCACGTTGCCGTGTCCCGTCATGTGGATGAAGGGATAGTCCCACAGCCGGTCATCCATGAGCGTGACGCGCGCTTCCGTGCGCGACACCGGGAGCGTCGTACGCGTGGCGATCGCCGTGAGCAGATTCGGGATGCTGGAGGGATTCGCGTACCAGTCCCCGCCGCCGTCGTACTGCAGGCGCGCGACCGTCATGCGCGGAGTGCGCGCAGCAGTAGCGCTGACGGTGAGCGCGGCCGCGAGCAGCAGGGCGGCGGAGTTTCTGAAGAGCGATCGGCGAATGATCATGAGTCTCAAGGTAGCAATGCCGCGAGCGTCGAGCGCCCGATCAATCCTCTTCCTGAGCCAGTCGATAGGCGACGTTCCGCGCGATCCCCTGGTCCGCCACGAGCGCGCGCGCCACGTCGCGCGCACTGATGCCGGCCGCGCGGAGTGCGCGCGCCCGTTCCCGTGCGGCGCTCTCATCCGGCTCGCCGGCCCGGGCACCCTCGATCACGATCACGACCTCGCCGCGCGGAGGCGATCCCTCATAGTACGCCGCCAGCTCGCGGAGCGTTCCCCGGCGCACCTCTTCGAACTGCTTGGTGAGCTCGCGTGCCACCGATCCCAGCCGCTCTCCGCAGCCCGCGTCGGACAGCTCCTCGAGCGTGTGCGCGACGCGGGGCGCCGCCTCGTACAGCACCGCCGTGTGTTCGAGCGATGCAATCTCCGCCAGCGCGCTCGCGCGCTCGGCCCCTTTCCGCTCGAGAAAGCCGTAGAAGGTGAACCGGCTCGCCGGGATCCCGCTCGCGACCAGCGCCGCCAGGAGCGCGGACGCGCCCGGAATCGGCACCACGCGAATGCCCGCTTCGATGGCCGCGGCCACGAGCCGCGCGCCGGGATCCGAGAGCAGCGGGGTTCCCGCGTCGGAGATGAGCGCCATCGATTCCCCTGCCACCATTCGCGCGACCAGCGACTGGGCGGTGCGCGACTCGTTGTGCTCGTGGTAGGAGAGCAGCGGCGTGGCGATGTCGAAGCGCTGCAGCAGCGGACGCGAGTGCCGGGTGTCCTCGGCGAGCACCACGTTCACCTGCCTCAGCGTCTCGATGGCGCGCGCGGAGATGTCGCCCAGATTGCCGATGGGCGTCGAGACGATGTAGAGCATCCCGGGCGCGTCGCTCATGTGCACTGATCCGGAAGAAAAACGGGTCCGGCGCGAGGATGCGCCGGACCCGCAAAGTGCAGCGTCGCGTGGCCGCGTGGAAGCGGCGGCGGCGACGGGTCGCGGATTTACGCCGTGGTCGCGCTGGGAGCGGCCGCGGGCGCCGCGAGATGATGCTTCAGCTTCGACTCGTACTCGCGCTTCGGGTGCGCGCCGAGAATCGTGTCGACCACCTTGCCGTTCTTGAAGAAGAGCACGAGCGGAATCGAGCGGACGTTGAAGCGAATCGCCGACTTCTGATTCGCGTCGACATCCACCTTCGTCACCTTCACCTTGCCGGCGTACTCTTTCGCCAGCTCATCGAGCACCGGACCGATCATGCGACAGGGACCGCACCAGGCCGCCCAGAAATCGACGACCACGAGCCCTTCGCTCTTCTCTACTTCCTTCTCGAAAGTGGCATCGGTTACTGCCAACGCGTTCGACATGCTTCATCCTCCACAGCGGGCCTCGCGAGAGCGCTGCCCCACGTTAAATTGTGCGCTCACACCAGTCGTGGAGCGCGATTCTCATGCCACCCAGCACTCGTCGTGGAGCACGCATCGCGCACGTTGGAATCGCCGTGCGCGCGATCGACGAGCTGCTTCCCTTCTATCGAGAGCTCCTGGACCTCGACGACCATCCGCTCGCCGACTCGGACGGTGCTCGCATCGCCGGCTTCTCGGCGGGAGACACGCTCGTCGAGCTACTCGAGCCCGACACCGCCGATTCGCCGATCTCCCGGTTCATCGACCGTCGCGGTCCAGGCATTCATCACATCTGCTTTGCGGTTGACGATCTGGATGACACGCTCGCCCGCTGCCGGGCAAAAGGTATCAGGCTGATCGACGACACGCCGCGCATGGGGGCGGAGGGCAAGCGAATCGCCTTTCTCCACCCGGCATCCACCGGCGGTGTGCTCATCGAGCTCACCGAGGATTAACGCGTGGTCCCGGCTCCCCGTTCCCGTGCTAACGGCGCTGTCGCTGCGAGCAGAGGTCCTGCAGCGGGGCCAACTGCACGTCCAGCACGTACCAGCGCTCGGCCGGTCCCTGCACGGTCGTCATCTTCGTCTCGCGCGTCTGTGTGCCTCGCGTGAGCTCGAGCGTGTAATCGTGCTCACCGGGCTTGGGGGTCACGTCTCCGCTGATCTCGAACCGATCGTGCGTGAGATAGCACATCATCGTGAGCTCGCGCTTCTCGAGCTGCGAGCGATCGACGACGTCGCGCGCCGGACCGCGCTCGCTTCCCCAGATGGCCGAGAAGGCCTGCAGATCCTGCGCGCGCGCAGCCGCGAGAAACTGCTCCACCGCCAGATGGGACGACGCCGCGCCGGTCATCTGATTACCCCCGCCGCCGACACTGCCTCCCCCGCCCGTGCTGCACGCGGCCATGGCGATCGACACGCCTGCCGCAATCGTGATCACCTTGAAGCGACTCACCGAATTCTCCGCTGTCGTCGTGGGCGAACCTAACTACGAGTGGACATGCCAGCAACTCACCAGCGCCTGTACATAAACGTCGACCACGTGGCGACGCTCCGCCAGGCGCGGCGGACGGACGAGCCGGACCCCGTTGCCGCCGCCGCGCTCTGCGAAGATGCGGGCGCCGAAGGGATCACCGCGCATCTGCGTGAAGACCGCCGGCATATGCAGGACGACGACATCATCAGAATCGCAAGCTCGGTTCGCACGGTATTCAATCTCGAGATGGCGCTCACCGACGAGATGCTCTCGATCGCCGAGCGCCTGAAGCCGTACCAGGTCACACTCGTACCCGAGCGGCGGGAGGAAGTGACCACGGAAGGCGGGCTGGATGTCGCCCGGGAGCCGGCGAAGCTCCGCGAGGGGCTCGCGCGATTGAAACGCGCGGGGGTGCGTACCAGTCTATTCATCGATCCGGACGCGGGAGCCGTCGAGCGCTCCCGCGACCTGGGTGCCGATGCGATCGAGCTGCACACCGGCACGTACGCGCACGATCCGTCGAACGCCCGATCGCTGCACGCGTTGATGGACGCGGCGGAGCTGGGCCGCTCGCTCGGCCTCGCAGTACACGCGGGACATGGACTCACCGTTCGAAACGTCGGCCCAGTCGCGGCGATCGCCGCCATCGAGGAGCTCAACATCGGACACTCGATCGTTAGCCGCGCAATCTTCGTCGGGCTGGCGCTGTCGATCGCGGAAATGCGCGAGGCGATGGTGCGCGCCCGCCGCGATGCGCGTTGACCAGCCGGGCAGGAAGGCCTAGCTTGCCCGTGCGCACATGAGCGGAGTAGAGATGACGTCGCCCGATGGCCTGCTGCACTTCTTCGTGCTTGAGGCGACCGATTACATCGATCGCCTCGATTCGCTCGTGACCGCCGCGGGCGACGATGGTCCCGATGCGAGCGCATTCGGCCGTTATGCGCGCAACCTGCGGGGAAGCGCCACGATGTCGCGGCAGATGGGCATCGCCGAGCTTTCCAGCGCCCTCGAGCGCCTCGCGCGTGCGCTCCGGAACCGCGCCATCAGGTGGGACGTCGCGCTGAGCGGCGCGGTGGTGGCCGCGATAGACGATCTGCGCATCCTCGTGCGCGCGATCCGTACTCCGGGCGCCGATGAGAGCGCGCGCGTGCGGGCACGCGTAGAGGAGCTCGGCAGGATCGTCCCGGCATCCGCGAGCGCCGTCGCCACCCCGTCGCAGAGCCAGCCCAGCGGCGCCCTGTCCTTCCTGGCCAGCGAGTCCGCAGAGCTCGCGCGCGCGCTCGATCATCTCGTCAGCGCGCAGGACGATCCATCGGCCCGCGCCCATCCCGCCGAGCGCGTACGCGCCTTGCGTGGTGTCGCGGAGCTCAAGGACATCCCCGCGCTCGGCGAAGTCGTCGAGGCGGTCGAGAACACGCTCAAGACGCTCGAGCTCAGCTCCATTCAGACTCCCACGACGAAGCAGAAGACGCTGCTCACGGCATCCGCCGCGATACTCCGCCGCATCGCGCGCGACATCGCGTCGCGAGGGCGCGCGCCCGACGAGATCCCCGAGCTCGCGTCCTTCAAGGCCGCGCTCGCGGCGGCGGAGCCCGAGGCCGGGCGCGCCGACCGGATCGTGCCGATCGCGCAGCTCTTTCACGACGATGAAGGGCCGCACATCCTCACCACAGCCACGCAGCCGCCGACGAGCGCGGCCGAGCGCTTCCGGCTCGAGGTGGTGAGCCTCGCCGAGCATCTGCGCGGCGTCGTCGCGCAGGCGCGCGCGAATCGCTCGCCGGAACAGCGCGAGCGCAATCAGCGGGAGCTGCGCGCCGCGCTGCGCGCGCTCGGAAGCGCCGCGAACTCATTCGGCGAGAAGCAGGTCGCGCGCTTCGCCGCCGAGTGGAGCGTTCGCGTGGCGACGCTGAACGATGCGCAGATGGAGGCGCTCGACCGCGCCGCGGCGCTGCTCGCGAATCCCGCCACGCGTCCCGAAGAAGTGGCGCGCGGGCTCGAGCGGCTCGCGGCACCGCGCGCCCCGCAGCCGGGGATTCGGGGTGCGCCGACGCCCACGCCGCTCGCGGACGCCGAGGTGGCCGCGATCCTGCGCACGCCCACACCGATCCACGCGATTCCCGTCGAGCGAGCGCCGGAGCCGGTGGCCTCACCCGAACCGCAGCGTCAGCCCGTCACGCGCACACCCACGGGGCGGCAGCTGCACGACTATCTCGAGAACGGCATCGCCGGCTTCGGTGCGCTCGAAACCACGCCGCTCAGCACTCCGGTCGTGCTTCCCGACGAGGCGATCGTGCCGATCGAATCGCTGCTCTATCGCGGCAAGGCGGCGCTCGACCGCGCGCGGGAGCTCAAGTCCGAGATGCTCGCCGAGCACGCACCCACACGTGAGACGATCGAGGAGCTCTTCGACCTGCTCGACCTCGCAATCGCCGAGTAGTCGTGCGCAAGCAATGGCGTAGCCTCCTCGGCGCTGTCGTCGGCGTCGGCTTTCTCGCGTGGGCCCTCCACGGCATCAGCTTCGAGCTGGTGTGGCAGCACATCCGCCACGCCAATCCGTGGTATCTCCTCGCCTCGTGCGTTGCCGGAACGCTGATCTTCCCGCTGCGCGCGCCGCGCTGGCAGATCATCCTCTCGCCCGTTGCGGAGAAGGTGCCGCTCGGCATTCTCTGGCGCGCGATCGCGATTGGGATGATGGGGAACAACGTGCTCCCCGCGCGCGCAGGCGAGCTCGCGCGCGCGTTCGCGCTCTCGCGCGAGACCAAGCGCGTGCCCTTCTCCGCCGCCTTCGCCTCGCTGGCGGTGGATCGGGTCTTCGACGCGACGTGCGTGCTGCTGCTCATGGCGCTCGCGACGCTCGATCCGTCGCTGCCCAAGGGCGAGACGTTCGGCGGCTACTCGATCGCGAAGGTCATTGGAGGCGGTGCGGGGCTGGCGCTGATCGCCATGATCGGTCTCTATCTCATCGTGTTCTTCACGGAGCACGCGATCCTCGTGTGGGAGTGGATGGCGCGCAAGGTCGCGCCGCGTTTCGAGGAACGCGGCCGGACCACGCTCATCGCCTTCGCGTCCGGACTCGCCGTGCTGCGCGACCCCCGGCGTTTTCTCTCCACGATGACGTGGGCGATCGCGATGTGGCTGATGAACGCGCTCGCGTTCTGGTTCGGCTTCAAGGCGGTCGGCATCGAGGTGTCGTACAGCGCCGCGCTCATGCTCCAGGGACTGATCGCGATCGGTGTCGCGGTGCCGGCGCTCCCCGGATTCTTCGGCGTGTTCGAGAAGTTCGCGCAGCTCGGGCTCGGGATCTATGGCATCGACGTCACGCTCGCGACCAGCTGGGCCATCAGCTACCACATCCTGACGTTCCTCCCGATCACGATCATCGGCATCTACTACTTCGTGACGCTCGGCCTCAAGCTCAGCGACATGAACGCATCGTCGGAGCAGGAGCTCGAGCACGCGGCGGACGCGGGATGAGCGCGAAGGTCGCGCGCGTTGCGGCGCAGGCGAAGCTCAACCTCGGGCTGCGCGTCCTCGCACGCGAGCGCGGCGGCTACCACGAGATCGAGACGCTCTTCGCGCGGATCGCGCTCGCCGACACCGTGACCGTTCGCCCGGGTGATGAGAAGCGGTCGCTCGTGGTGCGCGGCCTCGAGTCGGGACCCGAGCTGCAGAATCTCGCGTATCTCGCCGCGGCCTCGTACAGCGACGCGACGGGATGGCCCACCGGCTTCGAGATCGAGATCGAGAAGAAGATCCCCGTGGGAGGCGGGCTGGGTGGCGGCAGTGCGGATGCGGGGGCGGTGCTCCGCGCGCTCAACGCGCTGGCTCCGCATCCCGTGAGCGAGCCCGAGCTGCTGCGCATCGCGCTCACCCTGGGCGCGGACGTGCCCTATCTCACGACCATGGAGCCCTTCGCGCTCGCGTGGGGACGGGGGGAGCGCATGCTGTCGCTGCCCGCGCTGCCCGAGCGCACGGTGCTGCTCGTCCTCCCCGGATTCGCAGTCTCCACGGCCGAGGCGTTCGGATGGATCGCGAGCGCGCGCCCGGCGGACGTGCCATCGCCGCGGCTCGTGAGCGTCTCCGAGCTCACATCGTGGGATTCGCTGCAACCGCACGTCGTCAACGATTTCGAGCTCGTGGTGTGCGAGCGCTTCCCCGAGCTGGCGAACACCATCGCCCAGCTGCGCGCGGCCGGAGCGACGATCGCGGGGATGAGCGGCTCCGGCTCGACGCTCTTCGGTGTGGTGCCACTCTTCTCGGATACCGCCGCACTGGCGGACAGCCTCCCGGGAACCGTGGTGCCGACGCGCACGGTGACGCGCGTGGCGGCGGTCGAGCTGGTGGAGTGACGCCGGCACGACTCACGAGAAGAAGTGTCCCGGCTATTGAGCAAGCCCCGCTGTGCCGGTAGCTTAGGGTGCTCTGCTGCCCCTTCGTCCAACGGCAGGACAGCGGCCTTTGGAGCCGCGAATGGTGGTTCGAATCCACCAGGGGCAATGGACGATGGACGACGATTCGGTGCGGCCGTGTGAGGTCGCGCGCCCGAAACGGACGCATTGACCTAACCTTCTCAATCTCTTACGTTTAACGGCTGCAATGGATGAGCTGAACGTTCCGCGGCGTGGGTTCAAGCTTCTCGCCGGCACGGCGAACCCTGCGCTCGCGGAAGAGATATCGGCGTGTCTGGGAGTCGAGCTCGGAAAAGTCACCATGTCGCGGTTCTCGGACGGTGAGATTTTCGTTCGCATCGACGAGAACATTCGTGGGCACGACGTGTTCATCGTGCAACCCACGAATCCGCCCGCTGAGAACATCATGGAGCTGCTGCTGATTCTCGACGCGGTGCGCCGGGCGTCTGCGGCACGTACGACGTGTGTGATGCCGTACTACGGCTACTCGCGGCAGGACCGGAAGGACCAGCCGCGTGTGGCGATCGGTGCGAAGCTGATGGCGAATCTGATCGTGACGGCGGGCGCGGACCGCGTGCTCGGGATCGATTTCCACCAGCACGCGTTGCAGGGATTTTTCGACATTCCGGTGGACCACCTGTACGCGGCCCCGGTGTTCGTTTCGCACTACCGCAAGAAGCAGCTGAAGGATCTCGTCGTCGTGGCGCCGGATGTCGGATCGGCGAAGATGGCGCGTGGATTCGCCAAGCGGCTGAACGGAACGTTCGCGATCATCGACAAGCGGCGTCCGCAGCCGAATGTCGCCGAGGTGTTGAACGTCGTCGGTGAAGTCGAAGGGCGCGACTGTCTGATTCCCGACGACATGATCGACACGGCGGGGACGGTGAGTGAGGCGGCGCGGGCGTTGAAGGGGCTGGGCGCGAAGGACATCTACGTGTGCGCCACGCATGCGCTTCTGTCGGGACCGGCGGCGGAGCGGCTGCGCAACGCTCCGATCAAGGAAGTGACGGTGACGGACACCGTCGCGATTCCCGAGGCACACCGCTTTCCGCAGCTGACGATCCTGTCGGTTGGAGAGCTGCTGGCGAAGGCGATTCGATATACGCACAGCGACGAGTCGGTCAGCTCGCTGTTCGAGTAGCACTGTTCGAGTGGGCACTCTGTTGTTTCAACTGTCAATTACGCTCCCGAGAGAATCGATATGGCAACCGAAGTCCTCATAGCGCATCCGCGCTCGGAAACCGGCAAGGGCGCTGCGCGCAAGCTGCGCGCGGCGAAGCAGGTTCCCGGTGTCGTGTACGGTCACAAGCGCGAGCCGCAGTCGCTGGCTCTCGACGCACGCGACCTGCAGAAGATGCTCGATCGCGTGAGCGCGGACACCACGGTGTTCGAGCTGCGCATCGACGGCGGCACCGCGCGCACGCTGATCCGCGACATCCAGCGGCATCCGTTC